>LAHU01021640.1_pt1 | contig 10674 bp, 8 predicted proteins | sample 329631 | NCBI WGS metagenome assembly LAHU01 (sample SAMN03275698, study PRJNA271635) | activated sludge metagenome | isolation source: sample C-0 Zero hour mixed sludge faded in reactor as a methanogenic...
CAAAGGTGGAAAATGGTTCAGTCTGATTGATAAGGTCTGGAGTATTCCAAACCTTGAATCAGCCTGGAAGAAGGTAGCGGCCAATCAAGGCAGTGCGGGTATTGACAATGTCAGTATCAAGCATTACCGTAGGCACGCAGAACAACGTCTTAAGCGAACCTCTGAGCTGCTGAAACAAGACAGGTATCGTCCCGCAGGTGTAAAACGTGTGTGGATCGATAAAGCAGGCAGCAAGGATAAGCGTCCTCTGGGCATTCCAACCGTCACCGACAGAGTTGTGCAAACCGCACTCCGCAACGTCATTGAACCAATCTTTGAGGTGGAATTCTGCCAATACAGCTATGGCTTCCGTCCCCACAGATCGTGTAAAGATGCTCTCAGAAGAGTCGATGGACTACTGAAGCAAGGCTACAAATATGTGGTGGATGCCGATCTGAAGGGATACTTCGACAGCATCCCCCAGGATAAGCTAATGCAACTGGTGGAAGAAAAGATAGCCGACAGCCGCGTTCTGTCTTTGCTAAACCAATATCTCACCCAGAAGGTGATAGATACTGCATCAAGCTGGACACCGGAAACAGGCACACCCCAAGGAGCGGTGATCAGTCCTTTGCTGGCAAACATCTATCTCAATCCGCTGGATTGGCTGATGATGACAAAGGGATATGAAATGACACGCTATGCGGATGATTTTGTGGTGCAATGCAAAACCGAAGCTGAAGCACTGTCAGCCTTGGAAACGATCCGTGAATGGACGGAACAGGCGGGCTTAGTCCTGCATCCGACCAAGACAAAGATCGTCAATAGCGAGGAAGGAATCTTTGAATTTCTGGGATACAAGTTCAAACAAGGGATGAGATTCCCGACAGATAAGAGTATCCAGAAGCTCAGAGACAAGATCAGGAAACAAACCAAGCGCTGCAATGCCCATAGCCTGCAAACCATCATCGCCGGGATGAAACCTATCCAGCGAGGTTGGTTTGAATACTTCAAACATGCACACAAAACAACTTTCCAGAATCAAGACGGATGGATCAGACACAGATTGCGTAGTATCCTCAAGAAACGGGAGAAACGCAGAGGAATATCAACCATGAAAGACAACCTTCGATACCCAAACGCCATCTTCGATAATTGGGGGTTCTTCTCAATGGTCAGAACCCACAAGGAATTATGCCGGTCTCTTAGATGAGATACCTGTTTTTTGGAGAGCCGTATGCGGGAGAACCGCACGTACGGTTCGGAGGGAGGGGAGCCCAGTAATGGATCGCTCCCCTACCCCTATGTGCGCCTGTGCGTGTTGCATATCAGATCGGTGCAAGTCCGATTCAGAGTAACGTCAAGCTCTGTAGCTGAAGGTAACTGCGTCACCGTGAGGTGGGGTGGAGAGCAACCTGAAGCGAACGACCAGTCCGTAGGATAACGAACTCGATTCGGCAGGATACATCGTCGAGCCTTCGAATGCAAGGCGAAGACCAAAGCAGATAGACCCAGAGCGAGGAGCCGGGTCACCCAGACAAGCAGTATAGTCAGCTTGGCTAAGAGACGTGCTAAAGCCAGAGCTGGGGTGTATAATGTGGTTGGAGACGGAACGGTCAGGAAGGTACGCAACGTAAAGCAGGGAGACCTGCCGGTGGACAAGAGAGATCGGCAGGAGTCAGAGTGCTCATAGTAGCGATGATACTTGGGACAACATAACCCGAGAGTAGCCAAGGGGCACAGGAAAACAGATTTTGAAAGGAGTACCGATGGAAGAACAACGATCGCCAGTGCCGGAAACGGCTAAACAAGAACGAGAGATCCCGCCCCAATGGGCATGGGTCGAACCACTGGTATGGACCGACAAAATGCTGGCAGCCCTCGAAAGAGGAGTCAAAGGTGGAAAATGGTTCAGTTTGATCGACAAGGTCTGGCATCTGCCAAACCTTGAATCAGCCTGGGAGAAAGTCGCGGCAAACCGTGGCAGTGCGGGTATCGACAACGTCAGTATCAAACACTACCGCAGGCACGCCGAACAACGTCTGAACCGGACATCCGAGCTGCTCAAACACGACAAGTACCACCCTGCGGGTGTGAAACGCGTGTGGATAGACAAAGCGGGCAGCAAGGATAAACGTCCTCTGGGGATACCCACGGTCACCGACAGAGTGGTACAAACAGCACTTCGCAATGTCATCGAGCCGGTCTTTGAGAAAGACTTCTGCCAACACAGCTATGGATTCCGCCCGCGCAGATCATGTAAAGACGCCCTCAGAAGAGTCGACGGACTACTGGAGCAAGGTTACAGATATGTGGTGGACGCTGATATCAAGGGATACTTTGACAGCATCCCTCAGGACAGGCTCATGCTGTTGGTTGCAGAGAAAATTGCCGATAGCCGGATCCTGGCTCTGCTGAACCAGTATCTGTCACAGAAAGTGATAGATACGGCGGCAAGCTGGACACCGGAAACCGGAACACCCCAAGGAGCGGTGATCAGTCCCCTGCTGGCCAACATCTACCTCGATCCGTTGGATTGGCTGATGTTGGACAAGGGATATGAGATGACCCGTTACGCGGATGACTTTGTGGTGCAATGCAAGACGGAAGCGGAAGCAAACAGAGCCTTGGAAACGATACGCGTCTGGACAGGAAATGTGGGGCTTACCCTGCACCCGACCAAGACCAGGATCGTCAATGCTGATACAGCTGTCTTCGAGTTTCTGGGATACAAGTTCAAGCAAGGGATGAAGTTCCCCTCGGAAAAGAGTATCAAGAAACTGAGAGACAATATCAGAAGGCGCACCAAACGCTGTAATGCTCACAGCTTGCAAACCATAATCGCCAGGATAAAACCTATCCAACGCGGATGGTTTGAATACTTCAAGCATGCCCACAGGAACAGCTTCCCCGAGCAGGACGCCTGGATCAGACGCAGACTGCGCAGCATCCTCAAGAAACATGAGAAACGCGGAGGAATAGCCACGGCATGCAAAGACAATCTTCGCTATCCAAACTCCATTTTCGATAGCCGTGGGTTCTTCTCATTGGTCAGAGCCCACAGGGAATTATGCCAGTCTCTTAAATGAGATACCTGATTTCTGGAGAGCCGTATGCGGGAGAACCGCACGTACGGTTCGGAGGGAGGGGAGCCCAGTAATGGATCGCTCCCCTACCCCTATCAGACTGGCGTAACACCCTCAAGGCATGACGGCTGTAAGCCCACCATAAATGAACTTGAGCCTCAGGTTTTGGGGTCAATCAGTTTAGGACGTGCCAAAATGCCCAAAATCCCGCCCTGAGCCCTCTCTCACCCACCCCCCGTTCACATCCCGCTGACTTCCCAATGGTTCAATGGGAACTGAAGGGGAGGCGACCCAGGGGTGAGTGAGCTGGGGCTCAGGGCCGATTGGGACCAGAACGACTACGAAAAAACCCGGCTGGGAAGAGCCGGGTTTGCTTGTATTGATTAGGTTTGGGTTTAGATCAGTCCCTGATCGCACATGGCGTTGGCAACTCTGAGGAAACCAGCGACGTTGGCTCCCTTCACGTAGTTCACATAGCCATCGGCCTGTTTGCCGTTATCGCGGCAGGCTTCATGGATGTTTTTCATGATCACGTGCAGGCGGGCGTCCACTTCATCGCGGGCCCAGCACAGGCGCATGGAGTTTTGGGTCATTTCCAGTCCGCTGGTGGCCACACCGCCGGCATTGGCGGCCTTGCCGGGCGCGAAGAGGATCTTGGCGTTCATGAACACTTCCACAGCCGCAGGAGTGCTGGGCATATTCGCGGCTTCGGTAACGCAGAAACAGCCGTTCTTGACGAGCAACTTGGCGTCTTCCACATCCAACTCGTTCTGGGTGGCACAGGGGATGGCAACATCCACCGGAACTTCCCAGGGACGCTTGCCTTCGAAGAATTTGGCTTTCGGATACACTTCCGCGTAATCGATCACGCGGTCGTTGTTGGAGGCACGGAGTTCGAGCATGTAGTCGATCTTGTCTCCAGAAACGCCGTCTTCATCGTAGATGTAGCCGTCGGGACCGGAAAGGGTGACGACCTTGCCGCCCAGTTCGTTGATCTTCTGAGCGGCGCCCCAGGCTACGTTGCCAAATCCGGACAGCGCCACGCGCAGGCCTTCAAAGCTCTTGTTCTGGGTCTTGAGCATTTCCTCGGTGAAATAGACCACGCCGAAGCCGGTGGCTTCAGGACGGATGAGGCTTCCGCCCCAGGTGCGGCCTTTGCCGGTGAGCACGCCGGTGAATTCGTTCACCAGCTTTCTATAATAGCCATAGAGGTAGCCGATCTCGCGGCCGCCCACACCGATATCGCCAGCGGGGACGTCTGTGTCCGGACCGATATGGCGGAAAAGTTCGGCCATGAAGGACTGGCAGAAACGCATGACTTCGGCGTCGGACTTGCCCTTGGGGTCAAAATCCGAACCGCCCTTGCCGCCGCCCATGGGCAGGGTGGTGAGGCTGTTTTTGAAGATCTGTTCGAAGCCGAGGAACTTGAGGATGGAGAGGTTCACGCTGGGGTGGAACCGCAAGCCGCCCTTGTAGGGGCCGATGGCGCTGTTGAACTGCACCCGATATCCACGCTGCACATGAACTTCACCCTTGTCATCCATCCAGGGCACGCGGAACATGATGGTGCGCTCCGGCTCGACCAGGCGTTCCAGAATGTTGTTTTTTACAAAGCGGGGATTATCTGTATAGACATCCCAAATGGTTTCGACGACTTCTTTCACCGCCTGCAAAAACTCCGGCTGTCCCGGATTTTTGGCGGCAACTTTGTCCATGAATTCCTGAAAGGTCATGGTTTCCTCCATATATGTAGTTGTTTTTTGACCACTTTTTTTTCACATGAGTAAATGTCAAGTGTTTCCCTTGAGTAATTTTGCCACCCGGGGAGCCCGCAGCCTGTGGGCGGATTCAAAGCCGGAGCCGAGCAGGGGACGCAGGTAGTATTTGAAATCGTCTGTCACCCCGTTGCCGCTTGGATTGATAAATTCAGCAGGCATGTGGCGGGTCTTGCGGGCAACGTCGGCCAGTTTTTCCAGCTGGTAGTTCACGGAGTAAAAACCGGTGCGCTGGATGGAGATGGAGCCGTCCAGATTGTACCAGATGGCGTAATGCGCGGCCCTTTCCCCCACTTCGCGGGCTTCGCGCTGGTCCACATCGGAAACGCAACCCATGAAAGAGCGCTGCAGATAGCCAAAGGTGTCGGAGCGCACCCGCTTGATCTTGAGCTGATCTTTCACCAGATCGGCCAGCAGGTCACCCAGCATCCCGGTGCCGGAAAGCTGTACATTGCCGTGGGCGTCGGTTTCAGTGTTGTTTGTCAATATGGTCATCATGGGCGTTCCGTGTTCGTCCACGATTCCTTCGGAAACCGCGATCACGCAACGTCCGTGTTCGTTGTAAACGCGCTTGACGTCGGCGAGGAAATTCTCCTGTTTGAAGGGCCTTTCAGGCATATAGATCAGATGCGGGCCGTCATCGGGATATTTCTGGGCCAAGGCTGCCGCCGCGGTGAGAAACCCGGCATGGCGCCCCATCACCACTCCGATGTAAACTCCGGGCAGGGCACGGTTGTCCAGGTTTACTCCCGTGAAGGCGGACGCAACGAATCTGGCGGCGGAACCGTAGCCGGGGGTGTGATCGCTGAGCACGAGGTCGTTGTCGATGGTTTTGGGTATGTGGATGGCGCGAAATTCGTAATCCGCAAGGTTGGCTTGTTCGTTCACTATGCGGACTGTATCGGCAGAATCGTTGCCGCCTATATAGAAGAAATAGCGGACATCGTGAGCCTTGAGCACGCGGAAGATCTCCTTGCAGTACTGCTCATCCGGTTTGTCACGCGTGGAAAGCAGCGCCGAGGAAGGCGTGTCGGCCACCTGTTCCAGATTGTGGGTCGTTTCCTGGGTTAGATCTATGAATTGCTCATCCACAATTCCCTGAACTCCATATTGCGCGCCGTAAACCCTCGTCACCTGGGAAAATTTCCTCGCTTCGAGAGTCACGCCCACCAAGGATTGGTTGATCACAGCCGTGGGGCCTCCGCCCTGGGCTATCACCACTTTTCCTTCCAGTTTCATCATTAACCTCCACAGCTCTTCATTTGGGTTGGATTGTCCCGGTTGCAGCCGGATATCTCCTTTAAAAAATGGGCAGGGAATTTGTCCAGCAGAAAATGCTTGCCTGAAAGCAGGGGCTGAAAAAGAATGACGACGGAGTTCAGATGAGCTATATCGTACTTGCCAGAAAATACCGCCCCCAGACCTTCACCGAGGTCTACGCGCAGGAACATATCACAGAGATACTGCACAACGCGATCCTCAGCAACCGCATCGCCCACGCCTATCTGTTCACAGGGCCGCGGGGAGTGGGAAAAACCTCCATGGCCAGGATCCTGGCCAAAAACCTCAACTGTGTGGAGGGACCCACCGTGACCCCCTGCAACAAGTGCCACAACTGCCTTGAGATAGCTGCCGGAACGTCCTCCGACGTGATCGAGATCGACGGTGCCTCAAACACCGGGGTGGACGATATCCGCGAGCTACAGAGGGAGCTGCTTTACGCGCCCAGCCAATCACCGTGGAAGATTTACATCATCGACGAAGTGCACATGCTCTCCAAAAGCGCGTTCAACGCGCTGCTGAAAACCCTGGAGGAGCCGCCGGAGAACGTTCTCTTCATTTTCGCCACCACCGAGCCCTTCAAGGTGCCCCCCACCATCATCTCCAGATGCCAGCGCTACGATTTCAAGCGGATCCCGATCGATTCAATCGTCAGGCGGCTAAAAGAACTGATGCTGGAGGAAAAGATCGAGATCGATTCCGAAGCGCTGCACATGATAGCCCGCAAGGCCGATGGCAGCCTGCGTGACGCCTTGTCGCTCACCGATCAGGTGCTGTCCTACTGCCAAAACAAGGTCACAATCGATAAAGTTCGAGAGATCTTCGGCCTGATCCCCACCCAGATCTATTGTGATCTGATGCGGCTGATCCACGGCAAGGACAATTCCGGGCTGTTGGATAGCCTGCAGCGGATCTTCGAGGAGGGGGCGGACCTGCAGGAGTTTCTGAACAACCAGATGGAATTTATCCGCATCGTGATCCTGCGTAAGATCGGAGTGGCTCCCAGCGAGATCACCAGCGAGGAATATCCTCTATACGACGAGATCGCAGGCATCTTCAGCCGGGAAAACCTGCTCTACATAATGAGTATGCTGATGCAGACCCGCAATGAGATCAAAAGCAGCGGAAACCCCTATCTGATCTTTGAACTGATGATGCTTAAACTCTGTAAACTCGATGAGATGGAAGATGTGGCGCAATTGATCGCCAAACTCTCTTCCGGAACAGTGCCCCAACCTCAGATCCGCGCGGCCGCACCAGCAGCCAAAGCTGTCACCCAACCCTCTGAAGAGAAGAAACAAGAAGTCACGCAAACGCCCGAACCCGCTCCCTCCAGCAAACTGGAACTCACGCAGGAAAACGTGGACAAGATCTGGGAAAAGGTCAAGGCAAGGGTGAAAAAGGGAAGCGGCGCTTCAGGGATCGCCCTCAAAGCCTCCAAATATGAGGTTCAGGACGGATTCAAGCTGCTTCTTAAAGTCCCAGGCAACACCAATTATACAACCATTTCAGGTTATAAGGAAGAAATCCACAAGATCCTGGCTGAATTCTTCGACAAGCCACCCCGCTTGGAGATCGAGCCATTGGCCAGCGAAACCCCAACCAAGGTGGACATCCAGCGCCAGACCCTCGATGACATAAAAAAGCTGGATCCCAATCTTGCCCGCTTTATCGAGATCACCGATTCCAAACTAAGCACCTGAGCCACTCACGGTGCAGAGCATTGGCATCGGCTTGATTGATCACAGCTTGGCAGGCAGGGCATCAGCTTCCAAGCTTTTTTTGTTTAGCAGAAAAAATTCAGGCGCCAGACCAGCCCCATCCTCATATCGACACGAGTGTGGGTAACCTGCCAGGCGCCTGATACTGCGGTTTCCCGAAATATCGGGAAGTAGATCACATTTCGACCAACTGGGCTTGGACGAATTCCACCGCGTTTAGTTTTTTAACGATGGTGTTCAGTTTCCGCTTGTCGCCTTCCACTTCCAGCACTACCAGTCCGTCGTTGGCGCAGAATTCATGGGAAACTTCGTGCAAACCGAGGCGCACCTTGATGTTGCAACCGTATTCAGTGAGGATGTTTTGCACGATCGCCGCTTCTGAGCTGCGATGGTCGATCTTGATCAGGATCACTTTGTACTTCATGTTTACCTCTCGGAATCAGCTTTTACAGGGTTGAAAATCTGTCCACATTTTTTTTTCTGATGCGGCAGGGACAGAAAATTCTGTTGACATTTCGAGGACATGGAGTTTAGTGGCATGAAATTTTTAACTGGAGCAACTGATGAAATATCTTGGCAGCATATTGTCATTGATCGGAGGCCTGATAGTGGTGGCAGCGGCGCTGGCATCATTGATCTCGAAAGACATAGGAAACCTATGGGGCTATGAATTCTCTTCCACACCCGGATTTGTCATTGTGGCAGCGATCCTGGCCATCATGATCACGATCTTGGCTTTTCTTTCCTTTTCCACCAAACCCCGGCTGCTGGGTTCTGTGATCATTGCAGCATCTTTTGCTGGAATAATTGTAGGCAGCACTCTCACAGATATCGCGATGCTGTTCAGCACCCTTGGCGGGATCGCCCTCTACTCCTCGCCCCTGCCGAAACCCAAGGATGAGCTGACAAAACCCCTTCCGGGTGAATCTGACCTGCCCAACCCCAAATAAGCCAGTCTAACGATCCATTCTGGACAGGGTTTACCGGGCGTATATTCTTCGATATCTGGTCGGAGGCTGTGTTTTGCCAAAAAATGTGTGGAAGCATATTCAATGTTTGCGCTGTTCCAAACGGAGCAGGCAAATATCCAGAACCACACTGCTGTAAGGCTGTCAAGTTGTGCATCAACTGGTGAATGATCTTTTACTCTACACGCAGCAAATCAGCAGTTCAAGAACTAGGTAAGTCCTGAAATCTCTCTATTAGTGCGCAAACATCCTGTCCGGATATTCATGCCCCGATCTCTTCAAACCGAAGCCAGCGAGGCTGTTATTTTTTGGCTTGTTTAGCCCAGCTGTCCTTGAGGGTCACGATACGGTTAAAAACGGGCTTGTCCAGTGTTGAATCTTCATCCGCGCAGAAATAACCCTGGCGCATGAACTGGAATCGGGACCCAGTGGCCGCATGGGCTAGCGAGGGTTCCAATTTGCAGCCGGTGAGTACCTTCAGCGATTCTGGATTCAGGTAATCGCGGTAGTCCCTGCCTGCTTCCACGTCGTAGAAGTCGGCGATGGTGAAGAGCTGGTCGTAAAGCCTGACCTCGGCATCTATGGCGTGGGCCGCGCTCACCCAGTGGATGGTGCCCTTAACCTTGCGTTCGTCAGGACTCCCACCTCCCCTGGACTTGGGATCGTGGGTGCAGATGATCTGGATGATGTTACCCTCCGCGTCTTTGACCACTTCCTTGCAAGTAACGTAGTAAGCGTGCTTGAGGCGCACCTCAGCTCCAGGAGACAGGCGGAACCAGCCTTTGGGCGGATGTTCAGAAAAATCGCCCCGTTCGATGAAGAGCTGCCTGCCGAAGGGCACCAAACGCTTGCCCGCGCCGGCATCCTCAGGATTGTTGTCGGCTTCCAACTCTTCGAATTTATCCTCGGGATAGTTCTCGATGGTGAGCTCAAGAGGTTCCAACACCCCCATCACACGGTTGGCCCGTTTGTTCAGATCTTCACGCACACAGAATTGGAGCAATTCAAAATCCACCACCGAATTGGCTTTGGCCACGCCGATGCGGTCGGCGAATTCCCTTATCGCTTCGGGTGAGAAACCTCTGCGCCGCATACCGGCGATGGTAGGCATGCGGGGATCGTCCCAACCGCTCACTGTGCCTGTCTGAACCAATTCAAGCAGGCGGCGCTTGCTCATGACCGTGTAGCTCAGGTTCAGCCTTGCAAATTCTATCTGTTGCGGGTGGCAGGGAACTGGCAGCTGATCCAAAAACCAGTCGTAGAGGGGTCTGTGGTCTTCAAATTCAAGAGTGCAGATGGAGTGGGTGATGCCTTCGATGGCGTCGGAAATGCAGTGGGTGTAGTCATACATGGGATAAACCACCCATTTTGCTCCGGTGCGGTGGTGCTCAGCCTTTTTGATGCGGTAGATCACGGGGTCTCTCATGTTCAGGTTCGGAGAGGCCATGTCGATCCTGGCCCGCAGGGATTTGGTCCCTTCTTCAAATTCGCCTTCACGCATCCTGCGAAAGAGATCCAGATTCTCTTCCACAAGGCGGTTTCGGTAGGGGCTGTCCTTGCCAGGGACGGTTAGAGTTCCGCGGTGGGCGCGGATCTCCTCCTGACTGAGGTCGCAAACATAGGCCAGCCCTTTCTGAATGAGGATTTCAGCATATTCATAGAGTTGATCGAAATAATCCGAGGCATAAAAAAGCTTGTCCTGCCAGTCGAATCCCAGCCAGCGCACGTCCTCCATGATCGAATCGACGTATTCAACGTCCTCCTTGCTGGGGTTGGTGTCGTCGAAACGCAGGTGGCAGACACCGCCGTAATCGCGGGCCAGGCCGAAATTGAGACAGATGGACTTGGCATGCCCGATATGCAG
>LAHU01000532.1_pt1 | contig 10625 bp, 10 predicted proteins | sample 329631 | NCBI WGS metagenome assembly LAHU01 (sample SAMN03275698, study PRJNA271635) | activated sludge metagenome | isolation source: sample C-0 Zero hour mixed sludge faded in reactor as a methanogenic...
ATGCTGCGTTGCACTGCATCCCTCATCATTCCGCCGTACGCAATAAGTACGCCTCACTCCTCAGGCTTTGCGCGCCTTGCCTGCGGCCCATTTACGAGGCAGTCTAAGATTTGAAACCACGGAAAACCTTGTATGCCGGAAATCCTGAAAGTCGATGCTAACACTTCGGAAGAATTCATTTTATCCCGCGCAGCGGATATTTTAGCCCAAGGCGGCATCATCGCCTATCCCACGGAAACATTTTATGGTTTGGGTGCGGATGCAACAAACGAAAAAGCGATCCGGAAAATTTACGATCTGAAAGGCAGAAATTTTCACAATCCAATTTCCGTTATCATCGACAGGGAAGAAAATCTCTACCCGCTTGTCGAGGGAGTGCCCCCGGCAGCTTTAATTTTGATGAAGACATTCTGGCCCGGGCCGCTGACCATTATCTTTAAAGCTTCCAGCACAGTATCGCCTCTTTTGACGGCGCAAACCGGTAAAATCGGTATACGCATTTCCAGCCACAGAGGCGCTCGAACTTTGACACAAAAACTCGGCCAGCCCCTCACGGCAACCAGCGCTAATTTATCCGGCGCCCCCGAATGCTCGAGCGCAGGCGAAGTCGCCCGCCAAATCGGACAGCAAGTTGACGCTATCGTTGACCTGGGAAATACGGCGGGCGGCAAGGGTTCTACAATAATAGACGTCACAGTCGCTCCTCCGCAAATTCTGCGCGAAGGTGTAATCAGCAGAATAAGTATTCAAAACCTCATCGCCATCAAATAGGAGAAATAAAAAAGGCGCGTTGATCAACGCGCCTTTTCCTTTGTGTACATAGAGAAACCGCCATCAATTGGACAACAGACGTTCCGCTCCGGCAGTCTTGACCGTTGTTTTAATTACGCCCGCCGGTTCGCGGACAAACACTATCATAAAGGGTATCATTCCGTTCGGGGCAATTTTATCATTCGAATTGTTGCTGCCTTCCGGGATGGAAAGTCTGCTGAATATTGCTTCTTCCGGCAGGCTCATTAATTCCTCGTCAGTCAAGACATTCCCCGCATACGCGGCGCGCTCTCCCAATACGACGGCGTAGGCGTCAACAATTTCTCCCTTGACGACTATCCGGGAAACCGGATAATCGGCCTGATTCACGGCCGTACCCTCCACCACGCGGATTTGCCCCAGCATAAAGTTATTTAAAATCCGCTGCCTTATATCCTGCAATTTTATCTGGCCGGCAACAACTTCCGGGCGCGCCGGTTCACGAATGCCGATATCCACATACTGACTGACAACCTTGAGCAAACGGTCGCCCATCTGCGGAAAAACAAAGTAATAGATGATCGCCGGAATAACAACGATCGCCGCAATGATCCAGGCGGCGATCGCCAGTATTTTCCAGGTCTTTTTACGGGAGGACTTTCCTGCTTCGCGCCGATCAAACTCCATCGCCGATTCATAGGCCGTATCATCTTCATCTTCAAAGATTTCTTCATTGATCGGCTTTTCTATTTCCGGCATTATTTCTTTCTCTGATTCCTTCTTCCCCCGCATGACGTCGTCAAGAAAGAGTTCGGCATTCTCATCTTCACCGGAAACAGGCGGTCTGTGCAAAGATAAGGTCTTATCCTCTGCAAGTTGTTCCTCCCTGGCCGCCGGCTCACCGCCGGTCTTTGTAATATGCGGATTTTCCTGAAAGAAAACATGCTGACAACGGCTGCACCGCATCCATATACCGTCCCCCTCCATTAACTCATCGGCGAAACGATATTTTGTCCGGCATTGACTGCATTGAATTATCATTCTTCTCCCTCAATCTATTGCTGTTTGATTATATAGACTTCCGGCAAAAAACGAGCTTGCTCGTTAAAATCAAGTCCATAGCCGATGACAAATCCATCATCTATGGTAAATCCGACGTAATCGGCTTCAAAAGAAACCTTTCTTCTTCTCCGTTTATCGAGAAACGCGCAGACTTTAAGCGACTGCGGATTTCTTTCCTTCAACCAGTCAACCAGGTAGGTTAAGGTCAACCCTGAATCAATGATGTCTTCCACCACCAGGATGTCCCGGCCCCGGATTGATGTTTCAATGTCTTTGGTCAGCACCGTCCGTCCCCCGCTTTCCTGGCCTCCACCGTAACTGGCGATGCGGACAAAATCGACTCTACAGGGAATGCTCAACGCCCTGATCAAATCAGCCATAAAGATAAAAGCGCCTTTGAGAACGCCGATAACTATTAATTCATGGCCGCTGTAGTCATTGGAAATCTGAGCGGCCAGTTCCCGCACCCGCCTTTGAATCTCATCCCGCGGGAAGAGGATTTCTCTTTGCATTATATCCATTAAATCAATTCTCTCAGATCAGCGGATTACTTGTGGGTTACATTAGACAAAATATAAGTTGCCTGTCAATAGGAAATCAAAAAAGCTCCTTATATGCAGAGACAAATTTCCGGACATTGCCCGAAAGCAAATTTTCCGCAGCGGCAACTTCGGATGCATCTGCAAATTTAGAAGAAAGGCTCATGAAGATTTTGTCGAAAGGAGAAATTTCCCGGCCTAATTTCTCGTAGTCAATATAACTGATCATGTATTGTGAGCCGTCAAAATAATACTTGCCCAGCCGGTTGGCCTCTTCCGACCGGAAAGGCCAGTTGATTTTCCAGTTAAAAAACTCGAGGGCAATATTTTTTAGTATTTCCCGGTCGAACACAGACGGCTTGATTTCTTCACCTATTTTATCGGCCAGCATTTTGAAATATTCAACTACCAGATCAATATCCGTCAGACAAAGGCCGAAAAGATACCAGTCGTCGATTATTTTAACTAAAATCTGCGACTGATTACGGGGAATGAAATGGTGACTGGGGCAAATATGCCCGGCGCAGGTTTCCTGTCCGTAAAAAGAAACGGAACGCATATCCACACCGGAGTTTTGCATCGGATGCAACAAACAGCCGACCTTCTTTTCCGCCTCGTCCAGGAAACCGAGATATTCGCAGCAATAAATCACCTCATACCTGGGAGTAAAATCCTCGCCGGCGAATGTCGCCTCGGCATAGCGCTGCAGATCAGACTGATCTTTCACCATTGCGCGGAAGCGTTGCGTACGGCCGCGCAATCTCATCACCAGCGACTCGCGGGAACTGTCCACATAATTGTAAAGACCGCAGCAGGCCCCGCAGGACTTGCGTTCATCAGGCTGGCACAGGACAACTAAATTATCATTCATACATCTCCTTGGCGATCAAGACAGGACAAAAGCAAGATCGCATGAACATCACTTCTAACAACAGCCTTGGGGGGGATTAAAACAGACGGGGTAACTTATAGAAGGATTGGCGTTGCAGGTCAAGCTTAAAAATGTTAAGAGACGGCGCCTTTAAGTAAAGACCAGAGGAGATCCTATATTAATGAAACTGCTCGAAGAAATAATTCTGCCCAACGGACTGAAATTGATTATTTCCGACTTATCCCGTTCCATTGCCGCCGATACGGTCAAAATTGAAGTCGACTTTAAAATCGATATCGACTTAAAAGAGTCATTCTTCCAGAATGAGGCGGATTATCAGGATGTCAAGAAATTCTTCGGCGACAAACTCGTATTCGAAAATAAAGAGGAAAGAACTTTTGTCGAAAAAGAGAGGGGCGACGCCGTCCGCGAGGAATTAATCAATACATTCAAAAAGAATTTACTTAATTACCTCGGAACAGAAAATTTCGGCGCCAAGTATGCCCTTTCACTACTGCGGGACATCAGGAAAAATCCTTACAAATATCAATTCAGATTAGATGATGAAACATGATCAAACATAACTTTGACGGGCTGCTGCTTGCCGCCGATAAGCCCAGTCGCTACACTGGCTCCGAAGTAAATTCCATTGATAAAGAAGATGCCGAAATTAATTTTCTTCTGGCGTTCCCGGATACTTACGAAGTCGGCATGTCGCATTTGGGCTTGAAGATTCTCTATGAAATATTAAACGGCATTCCCTATACGGCGGCGCAAAGATGTTTCGCTCCCTGGCCGGACCGCGAAAAACAGCTCCGGCAATACGAGCTGCCCCTCACTTCCCTGGAGACGCAAACCCCTCTGAAGGATTTTGATATTGTCGGATTTTCCCTTCAATATGAATTGTCCTACACCAATGTTTTAACCATGCTGGATCTGGGCGGCGTGCCGCTCCGGCGGGTTGACCGCCGTGAAGGTGATCCGCTGATAATTGCGGGAGGCCCCTGCTGTTTTAATCCGGCGCCCTTGATTGACTTTTTTGATGCTTTTGTCATCGGCGAAGGAGAGGAAGTTGTCGCGGAAATTGCCGCCGCCATCCGGGCCGGCAAAAAAAAGAGGCTTTCCCGGCAGGAGTCCATCCGACAACTGGCTCAAATTCCCGGCATTTATGTCCCTGCCGTCCATGAGGCAGGCAAAATTATAAAAAAAAGAGCCGTGGTTGATCTCAACCTCTGGCCGTATCCGGTTGCCCCTGTCGTTCCTTTGATGCAAACCATCCATGACCGCATTACTCTGGAAATAGCCCGCGGCTGCACGCGTGGATGCCGTTTTTGCCAGGCGGGAATGCTCTGGCGGCCTTACCGGGAAAGAAACTCGTCCCTGCTCAAAGAAATGGCCGCCAAATCGCTGGCTAAAACAGGATATGACGAAATATCGCTGCTGGCTTTGAGCTCCGGTGATTACAGCCGCCTCGAATCCTTATTACAAGACCTGATGAACCGTTATCAGACCGACCGGGTCGCTCTGGCGCTGCCATCCCTGCGGGTGGAAACACTGACCGGAATATTAATCGACGAAATCAAACGCACCCGCAAAACCAGCTTCACACTGGCTCCGGAAGCGGGAACGGATAAAATGCGCCGGACTATTAATAAAGGTAATACCGCCGCCGAGCTGCTGGCCACAATCGACAAGGTTTTTGCCGCCGGCTGGAAGTCGGTCAAACTGTACTTTATGATCGGGCTGCCGGGAGAAACGCAGGAAGACCTGGAAGGCATTATCGACCTGGGTTATCAGGCGCTGCGGACGGCCAAACACCGCGGACAGATAACAATCAGCCTTTCTACATTTGTGCCCAAACCGCATACTCCTTTTCAGTGGCACCGCCAGATTTCCCTGGCGGAAACTAATGAAAAACAGGACTTTATCCGGCGGAAAATCCGCAACCGCAATCTCAGCGTAAAATGGCATGATGCCCGGATGAGCATGCTGGAAGGATTATTTTCCCGCGGCGATGAAAAACTCGGCCGGCTGCTGGAGACGGCATATAAGAAAGGTTGCCGTTTTGACGGCTGGACTGATGTGCTCAATTTCGATCTCTGGCTGGATGCACTGGCGGAGACCGGAATCAACCCGGAAGATTATACCCGTGAACGGGACATCAACGAAAAACTACCGTGGGACAATATTGACTGCGGGGTGAGCCGCGAATTTCTGCTGGCCGAACGGCGAAAAGCCGTCGATTGTCTGGATACGGAAGATTGCCGTACTTCGGGCTGCCAGAAATGCGGCGTCTGCGATTTCGTAACCACCAAAAATGTTTTTTCGCTTAGCGAAGATAAAGCGTCCGGGACGCCTGATTTACTCCCACGCCCCCTTTCGCGGCTGCCGATTATTGAAAAGCATTACCGTTTCACATTTACGAAAGCCTCGCGCGCCCGTTTTCTCTCCCATCTGGAACTTTCCGGCGCGTTGCTCCGCGCCCTGCGCCGCAGCAGTCTGTCGCTGGCCTATTCCGCGGGTTTCCATCCGCACCCGAAAGTATCGTTTGCCGTGGCGACATCAGTCGGCATGGAAAGCCGGCAGGAGTACGCCGATGTAACTGCTCAAAAATACTCTAACAATTTATCCTTTCTGCAAAAGGAGGTCAATAATGCCCTCCCCGCCGGGGTGGAAATCCGGGAAATCCGGGAACTGGCTTTCGGCGAAAAAGATCTGGCGCAGGCACTGCGGGGGTTTTGCTATGAGTTGCATCTTCCTGCAGAGATTGATTCCGCGCGTTTGGCTGCGTTGGAAGATAATATGCAAAAATTCCTGGCCGCGGCGGAATTTATAATTCAGCGAAAAGCAAAAGGGAAATTTATTTTCAGGGATATCCGTCCTTTTGTGGAAAAAATGGAGCTCGATTCCGCTGAGAAGAAAGTGTCTTTAACCATACGGCATGCCCAGCGGGGATCGGCCAGACCCCAGGATATAATAGAGCATGTTCTGAAATTCAATGCCGAAGAAAGCAGGCAAATTCGTGTTGTGAAAGTGGCGACTCTGCTTGATTAGCAATATTTTCGTCGTTAAATCAATGCCTTGCCTATTTCCAGCCGGCAATTAAAAAATATCGGAGCCAATGTTAAATCTTATTGACAAACAGATGGAAATTAACTATAAGCTTCGGTCTTAATCACATGATAAGGATAAGCTTATGTATGCAGTCATAAAAACAGGTGGAAAACAGCATAAGGTAAGTGAAGGCGATGTTGTAGCCGTCGAAAAGCTTGCCGGTGAGAAGGGTACGGAAGTTATTTTTAACGAAGTTCTAATGGTTGCTGATGACGCCAATATTAAAATCGGCAAACCGTTTGTTGAAGGCGCCACGGTTACGGGAGAAATCGTAGTCCAGAAGAAGGGGCCCAAAATTCATGTTTTCAAAATGACCCGCCGCAAAGGGTTTAAGAAAAAAACCGGACATCGGCAGTCATTAACCAGCATGAAAATAAAGAAGATTTCAATTTAAGCGGAGGAAGTCATGGCACATAAGAAAGGCCAGGGAAGTTCTCGCAACGGTAGAGACAGCAATTCCCAGAGGCGTGGCATTAAAGTATTTGGCGGCGAGAAAATCCATGCGGGATCAATAATCGTGCGGCAGGTGGGAACAAAAATTCATCCGGGTAATAATGTCGGATTGGGAAAAGATTATACTATTTTTTCGTTGATTGACGGCGTGGTCAAATTCGAGAGGCTCGACAAAACCAGAAAAAAGGTAAGCGTTTACGCCGTATAAAATTTCCCCATATTATGAACAACCATAAAAGGCGCTTAAATCAGGCGCCTTTTTCATTTAATGAAAACTGATGAAGTTTGTCGATGAAGTAAAAATTTATATCAGGGCGGGACACGGCGGAGCCGGCTGTGTAAGTTTCCGCCGGGAGAAATTCATCCCGCGCGGCGGTCCCGACGGCGGCGAAGGCGGCAAGGGCGGTGATGTAATATTTCGCGCCTCGGAAAGCCACCGCACTTTACTGGATTTAAGATACCAGCAGCAGTTTCTGGCGAAAAACGGTGACCCCGGCTCAGGGAACAACCGTAGCGGTAAAAGTGCTGCCGATTTGGAAATAGTAGTGCCTGTCGGTACGGTCATCAAAGATTTTGAGACTGGTGAAATCCTGGCCGATCTGCCTGCCGCCAGTCAAATCTACGTGGCCGGTCACGGAGGCATCGGCGGCAAAGGCAATGCTCATTTTGCCACTTCCACCCACCAGACGCCGCGCTTTGCTCAGGAAGGCATGCCCGGCGACGAACGCTGGCTTCAGCTGGAGCTGAAACTGCTGGCTGACGTCGGCATCATCGGCTTCCCGAACGCCGGAAAATCAACTTTCATTTCGCGCGTATCCGCAGCCCGCCCGAAAATTGCCGACTATCCTTTTACGACCCTCACGCCGCATCTGGGTGTAGTTAAGCATCTCGACAGCAACAGTTTTGTTCTGGCCGACATTCCGGGACTGATCCCGGGAGCTCATGAAGGACACGGCATGGGCATCCAATTTTTAAAGCATGTGGAGAGGACGTCGCTTCTCCTCCATATTATTGATATTTCGGACGAAGCCAACAACAATGCGCTCTCGAATTTCAAGGCAATCAACAAAGAACTGGAATTTTACAATCCACAACTGCTGGCCAAGCCGCAAATTGTGGCTCTCAACAAGATTGACCTTCCCCATGTCCGGGAACGGGTAAAAAAAGAAGTTGCACGATTCAAGAAAAAAGGCATAATACTGCATCCTTTTTCCGCCGCGACAGGCGAAGGCATAAAGGAAATACTCAACGAAATAATTGAGAAATTAAATCAAAAGTAAATTAACACCATGCATGATGACCTGCGGCTCGAAGCTCTGGCCCATACCAAAAAAATTCTCATCAAAATCGGCTCCGCAGTACTTACCGGCGCAGACGGCCTTGATCTAAAGATTATCAATTCTCTGGTCGCCGAAATGTCCGAGCTTGTGCATCAGGGATATTCCGTAGTCCTTGTCAGTTCCGGGGCGATTGCTTCGGGCAAACATCGCCTGAACATAACCGGCAAACTGAAAAGCATCCCGGAAAAACAGGCCGCCGCCGCCGTCGGCCAGGGCCGGCTGATGCGTATCTATTCCAAATCCTTCGAAAAAAAAGGTATTCACGTCGCTCAAATCCTGCTGACTCTTTCCGATCTCACAAACCGGCAGAGGTTTTTAAACATCCGTAACACTCTTTCCACCCTGATGGACTGGAAGGTCATACCGATAATTAACGAAAATGATACCGTTGCCGTGGATGAAATCAAATTCGGCGACAATGATAACCTCGCCTCCATGATCGCCAATATTGTCGAGGCCGATCTCTTTATCAATCTGACCAATATCGAGGGATTATACGACCGCAATCCCGCCGAATTTAAAAAAGCCAGGTTTATCGGGCTGGTCTCTGAATTTACGGATGAAATTGAAGCCATTGCCACAGCGGAAACATCATCGGTCGGGACAGGCGGTATGAAAAGCAAAGTTCTGGCCGCCAAAAAAGTTACGGCGATGGGTATTCCCTGTATTATCGCCCCCGGCAAAAAGAAGAAGGTCCTAACGGACATAATTTCCGGAAAGGAAATCGGCACGCTTTTCCTGCCCATGTCCGACCGCTTAAACAGCAAGAAATACTGGATTGCCTTTACGCTGCGTTCGCGGGGTAAGTTGATTATCGATAACGGCGCCCGAAAAGCGCTGCTGGAAAAAGGTAAAAGCCTTCTTCCTTCGGGAATCATTGATGTCGAAGGAGATTTCGCCCTGGGCGATCCGGTAAGCTGCGTTGATAGCGAAGGAACGGCGATAGCCAAGGGGCTCGTCAATTTCAACTCCGCTGAAATCCGTAAAATAATGGGATTGAAAACAGCAAAGATTGAACCGACCCTCGGACATAAAGACTACGAAGAAGTTATCCACCGCGACAATCTGGTTATTACCAAAGCAAAGCACAATGTAAGGTAATTACATTTCCGAATCAACTTGGAATTACTACATTTCCACGCGCGTTACTATCCCTTGCAAACGGCTGGGCGGCAACTTGCTGAACTGAACAAAGTTGGGGGTGATCCGTCGAATTAAGTCGAAGATCCGCCAGATTGGATTACGCGTAATGATGTCCTCCACACCGTAGAAGATGACTTTCTCCTGAATGCCGTATTCCTTGATCAGCCCCTCGATATTGAGCACTTCCCGGTAACCGGCTTGAATGTCGAGCGACTCCAGGCCGGGTGCAATATCCTGATTCAGATGGACCTTGACGCCGAAAGGTTCATCGGTCCGGTTAATGGAAATCAGAATATTGCGTTCGTAGATGATGTTACTGCGAAAGATGCTGTGGACAATATAAGGGGAGATCATCTTCTGATCCCGGCAAAAATAAAGGGCGGTTCCGGCAATATTCCTTCCCTTGGCATAGATCTGTTCGTAACTAATAAGGAATGTCTCCAGATCCAGCGGACGCAGGGAATGATAAAGATGCTTCTGCCCTTTCGTCCAAATGAGAATCAAAGATAAAGGGACGGCGGCCAGCACCAGCGCCCAGTAGGCTCCATGGGGCAGCTTGCTCAGGGTGGATATAAAATAGGCGAAGGCAATGGAGCTGACAACGACGGCCACGGGAAGTTTCCATCGCAACATTTTGATCTGAGAGAATATCATAACCATCATCAACCCTGTAATCGTCATCGATCCGGTAACCGCCATACCATATGCCGCGGCCAGATTTCCCGATCTCTGAAAGATCAGGATCATGGCTATAACTGCGCACATCAATAAACCGCTGACCACAGGAATATGGATCTGTGATTTGATCTGACTGGAGGTGTATTCCACCTTCATCAAAGGCATGATCCGCGTTGTTATTCCCTGATATACTACGGAAAATATCCCGCTGATAATTGCCTGCGAGGCAATAATGGTCGCCAGAACGGTAAGCAGAAGAAAAGGGATATAAAGAAATGAAGCCTGGTTTTGGATCATTCCGAAAAGCAGGGATTTTACTTCCGGATGTTGAATGGCAAAAACACCCTGCCCCATGTAATTGAGAAGAAGTGCGGCAAATACGAAATACCAGGCATGCAGGATCGGCTTCTTACCCAAATGCCCCATATCGGCATACAGCGCTTCTCCGCCGGTGGCGCAGAGAATAACCTCGGAAAGGACAAAAAAACCGGCCATTCCATTTTTCGCGAGAAATTCAATGGCATAGTAGGGACTGACGGATTTTAATATTCCCGGCATGGTCATAATGGAGATCAGCCCGGTGGCCGCCAGGCAAATAAACCAGCACATCATAACCGGACCGAATATTCTGGCGACTTTATCAGTCCCCTTGGATTGAAGGGCAAAAAGTCCGAC
>LAHU01001076.1_pt1 | contig 10606 bp, 8 predicted proteins | sample 329631 | NCBI WGS metagenome assembly LAHU01 (sample SAMN03275698, study PRJNA271635) | activated sludge metagenome | isolation source: sample C-0 Zero hour mixed sludge faded in reactor as a methanogenic...
GTTCGTCCTGCCCTGTCACCCCCTGTTTCCGTGAAGGTCAGTGCGGTCCAGGTCCCCCTCTCCCCCACTCCCGATACCGGGCCTCTCCCGGCTGCCATCCTCGTCCCTGCAGCGGTCCTCCTCCTCTCCTGCGTGGCAGCGGCGTGGTACCTCCTCCGCAAGTCCGGGGTGTATCCGGCTCACCGGCGGCAAAAGCAGGGAAGTACCGCTTCCCCGGAGGAGGACAAAGGCCCAGGACCCATAGGTGGATCCCCTGGGGTGGTCACTCCTTTTCCCCCGGCAGTACCCGGGGAAGAGCCGGCAGTAGGGATGGAGATCATCCCGGCCGGGACTGCCGATGTCCCGTCTCCACCCCCGGACCCCGGCGAAGCAGCCGATTACTTCCGCAGGGAGTCGCTGGCAGACCCCCGCCATGCAGCAGCTGCGCTCTACCGCAGCCTGCGGGCTCTTGCTACCGAGCGCCGGCAGGTCTCCCCCTCCCCCTCGCTCACCCCGCGCGAGTTCTGCCGCCAGGTGACCACCCTCCTCCCCTCGGATGCCATCCGTGAGTTCATCACCCGGTACGAACAGGCACGCTATGCCCGCGACCTTCCGGGGCCGTCCGAATCAGAGAGAGTACTCAACCTCTTCCGTTCTGTCGTGCTGGTCATCAGGGGCGAGGAGGACCGGGGTGCTGAGAGATGAGATGGGCCTCCAGTATTGCAGTTCTCCTGGTTGCCCTCGTCGTGATGATCATATCCGTCCAGGTCGGGGCAGACACCAGGGAGTTTTCGCGCTACAACATCGAGTGGAACGGGACATCCGCCCTCTTTGACCGCCTCGACAAGGTGCATGCACACGAAATATTCTCGTACCGGGAGCTTGCCGGGGCGAGGAACACCACCCTGCTGGTCATTGCCCCTCTCACTCCACTGGGTAACGAGGAGAAGGGACTCCTCCGCGAGTTCGTCAGATCCGGCAATACCCTTGTCGTGGTGGACGATTTTGGGAACGGTTCCCGGTTCCTCGAAGCCTCGGGGTCCACCATGCGCATCTCGCCTGTCCCCGTAGCCAGCGCGGACCGCATCCTCGACGATCCCTCATCAGTCCTTGGAAAACCCTACCAGCCGAACAACCGGACGACAGGGGTTCCGTCACTGGTTTGTAACCTTCCCTCCTCGGTGGAAGGAGGGGACCCGCTCATCACGACAAGCCTCCTCTCCTGGCAGGACCTGAACCGGAACGGGAGGGTGGAAGAGAGAGAGCCCCTCGGAAGGTACACCCTCCTCGGTGCTGAGCGGGTGGGAAACGGGACCGTCCTGGCACTTGCCGATCCCAGCATATGGATCAACGGCGTCGCAGAACGCGGTGATGCCCAGGGGAACTTCGCCCTCCTCTCGGGTATTGTCCAGGGAAGTGCCCAGGTCTTCGTGGACCAGGTCCATACCCGCACCGGTGACTCGGGTCCCTATACACGCCTCATTAATGACCTTAAAGGAGATATCCTACTCAGAATGGTCGTACTGGTACTATGCCTTGCAGCCGTCTGCCTCCTTGCCAGGAGGAGGACGGGGTGACCGTGAACAGGCCAGGTCCCGCGGCGGAGACGGTCCATCCGGATATCGCCGGGACCTACTATGCGGTGAAAGAACAGATCCAGCACTTCATCGTCGGGAACGAGGAACTGATCGAGCTTGCGATGATCGGACTCCTGTCAGGCGGGCACATCCTGATCGAAGGCCTTCCCGGGACTGCGAAGACCACGCTCGTCAAGGCCCTCGCCCTCCTCTCCGGCTGCCGCTTCACGAGGTTCCAGTGTGCGGTCGACTCCCAGCCTGCCGATATCATCGGCGTGCGGATCTTCAATCCCGAGAGCCGCGATTTCGTCCTCCGCAAAGGCCCCCTCTTCTCCAATTTCCTCCTGATCGACGAGATCAACCGCCTCTCCCCCAAGACCCAGAGCGCGTTCATCGAGGCAATGAGCGAGCGCCAGGCGACGATAGACGGTCAGACGATCCATATCAGTCCCCCGTTCGTCGTATTTGCAACCCAGAACCCCTACGAGTTCGAGGGGACGTTCCCGCTGATCGAGGCCCAGAAAGACCGGTTCATGTTCAGTTCAGTCCTCGGCCACCTCGACCGCGAGGGGGAGCTCGAGATAATCCGCCGTGCCACGCGCGGGGCCCTCTCCTGGGACAAATACGTGGCGTCGCTCCCTGCCGTCCTCTCAACAGAGAAGGTCCTGGCGATCACCACCGCGGTCCAGTCCGTGCATATCGAGGAATCGGTGATAGAGTATATCTGTGCCCTCATCCTTGCGACCCGTTCCCACGGCGATATCAGGCTGGGTGCAGGGTCCCGCGCTTCCCTCGCCTTTGTCCAAGGTGCAAAAGCCCGTGCAGCCCTCCATAACCGGTCATATGTCCTCCCTGACGATGTAAAGTGGCTCGCGCCGAGAGTACTCACTCACCGCATTATCCTTGAGAAGGAGTCGGAACTGGCGGGAACGACGCCCAGCCAGGTGATCGGGGAGATCCTCGGGAAGACCGGGGTGCCGTGAGATCCAATGGAACCAACCAGGGACTTCATTGCAACCGTTGCGGCTGCCGCAGCCCTTTTCGTGTACGCGTGGGTCTTTGACGACCGGACCGCGCTCCTTGCCTGCGCGGCCCTCTTCATTCTCCTCTCTCTCCTCCGGCTATTGGTCCTCTCTGATATCAGGCAGACCGTCTCTTCGATCTCTGTCACCCGGAAAACCGGGAAGGATACCGTGCGACAGGGGGTGCCGGTCCCGGTCTGGACACGCCTGCAGGGAAGCCTGCCGCCGGGACTGGCCCTCCGGGTTGAGGAGTTCCTGCCGGCAGGCTGCGAGGTGCGGGACGGATCAACCAGGGTGGAGTGCAACGGGACAGGACCGTTCTCCCACGAGATCCGGTACCGCGCCACCTGCTATGCCATCGGGCCGGTCAGTTTCCGGGGTCTCTCCCTCTCGTTCTCGCACCGGTTCTTCGAAGACGTCGTCGCTCTCACCCGCAGTGATGCCACAGGACCTACCGTGCACGTGGACCCGGTCAGTGCATTCGAACGGCGGCCCCTTGCAACGCTGGATGATGTGGAGAGGGAGCGGGAGCACCGGGCAGTCCTCCTCGGTTCGGGGATCCGTTCGTTTCGCGAGTACACTGCAGGTGACGACCCGCGGCACATTGACTGGAAGATGACGGCCAAGTATGACCGGCTCTATGTCCGCGAGTACGTCGGGATCACGGGGAAACCACCCCTTATCATCCTTGACCTCCCGGAGGGGGAGAGCGGGGAGTACCCCCCGGGGACAGACCGCCTCATAGGGGGGGTCGGGGAGGCGATCAGTGTGTCCTTCCGGGAGTACCACCGGTTCTGTCTTCTCGTGATATCAGGTCCCAACATGGTGCGCTTCATCGAGGAAGGCTCGGACCCTTACAAGACCCGGCGGGAGATCGCCGCACTCCGCCCCGTGCCGCTCCCCCACTACTTTTACCGTGCCCTTGACCGGGGTGGGGCACGGTCCGCGGCGAAACGGGCCTTCAGTGCAGCGCCAGGAGGGAGCCCGGCGGGCAATGGGGCATTCGCCACCAGGCTCGCTGACTGGTATGACACCGTATCGCAGCACATCCTGGACTCAAGCTTTGACGGCATGCTTGCCAGGGTCTTCGCAAAAGTCGAGCCGCGGGAGATCTACTGCTACACCCTCCTCTCCGGGGACCTGACCCACATCCGCCGCCTCATCCTCCGTGCCCGCCGCGCGGGTGGCATGGTCCGCGGTTTCATCCCGAGGGAGCGGATCGCCGGAAGCCCGGGGGAGAGGCTGCCGGGGCCCGGGTTCGATGCAGTGGAGGCGGTCCGGTGAGGGAGCGGGTCCCTGCCGTACTGGCATCAGGCGTCTTTGCCGGTACCGCCATCACCGTCGCGGTCTCCAGCCCGGTCCTGCCATTCGTGGCAGTATTTGTCCTGGCATTCCTGGTCATCCTGGTATATGGGAGGTGGAGACCCGGGACCGCGGTCTGTGCCCTCTGTGCAGGAGAAGCCGTGGTGGTCGCTGCCGGGAATATCAGCCCTGGGTACGGCGCCCTCCTACAAGTCATCCTCCTCCCGGCCATCTGCCTGGTGGTCCGGCCGATCCGGGGCTGGAGGGACTCCCTGTACGTGCTGGTCCCGGTCCTCCTGCTGGCCCCGCTCTTCCTGGCCGCCGGGATGTTCCGGCATGTGTGGATGCAGGTACCGCTGATCGCCGGTCTCTTCCTCCTGCTTGTCATTGCCCTGGCCGTCTACCGGAGGCGCGTCTCACTGGTGATGGGGGGTGAGTTCTTATGAGGCGGTTGTTCCCTGACCAGGAGACCGCTGCGGCTCTCATCCTTATCGCCGCGGCAGCAGGGACCCTGGTCCTGGCAGCACTTACGAACCGGGGGGACCTCCCGAGCGCTGCGCTCATCCTCGCCGGGTTTGCCTGTTTCGTAACGGGAGTCTATTTTCTCACATTCTCCCGTGGGACTGCGGTGGAGGGGAACTTCTCAGGGCTGCTCCCGGCAGGCGGGTGCATTGCGCTTGCACGGGTACTTGGGGACCTCGGCATCCAGGGGGACGCGGTCATGGTCCCAGGTGCGGACAGGAGCTCGGTTGTCCAGGTTAATCCCCTGCAGGAGGGGATCCCATCCACGAACGGGGGCGATTCATCCTTCCTCATCGCCGGGGGTGAGACGGGTGTCAAACTCGTCCCTTCGGGGATGGCCCTCCTGTCAGTCCTTCTCTCCCGCCATAACCTGGTCCTCCCGCAGGAGGAGCAGGAGATCGGTCCCCTTCTCTCGGAGGTCTTCACCCGGGTATGGGAGGTAGCAGACCGCGTGGAGATCGAGCGGGAGGGGGACTCCCTCGTGGTCCGGATCAGGGGTTTCCTCTTAATGGAGGGATGCAGGGTCGTCCGCCGGGAATCACCAAAGTGCTGCACGCTCTATCCCTGCCCGGTATGCAGCTGCACGGCTTGTATCACCGCTCTTGTCACCAGTCTCCCATGCAGGGTCTCGGCGGTCATGACCGATGACCGCCGGCGGGAGATCAGGGTTATCCTTGTCCCCGTGAAGCCGGAAGGGGTTTTTCCTCCCTGAGCCAGAGGTGGAGGTCGCGGTAACTCGCGTTCACCCGCTCCAGGCCTGCGACCGCGTCCGGTGGGACGTCGCCCGGGAAGAGGAGGAAGACGACCTGGTTCCCTGACCGGTCGGGTGCGGTCAGGTTCCGGGTGACCTCGCGCGTCTCGTTGTGGGGGAGGGTCACCGGGAACCGGTCGATGAGCCGGGTGGTGGATACTGCCGAGAGGTTCGTGGCCGGGTTGAAGGTGGTATTGAACAAAAAGACCTCGACCGTGTAGTTCACCGTATGATACTCATGGTTGCCCACCCCGATGATCAGGGGGGTTGGGACACCGGGATCGAGAGTCTCCGGGTAGTCTGATGCCATGCCCCTGCTCCCGAGGATGTAGAACTCGGTGAAGTGCTCTCCTTCGCGTGGCATGACGATCACCAGGACGGTCACGATCACTGCCGCTGCGACCGCGAGAATGAGAATGATGGAGAGGGCCCGGTCCAGCCGCGATTCGCCGGGTGGGACGAGCTGTTCATAGGCGGCCGCGATCCCCCTGCGGAAAGAGAATGAGAACCGGTCGGGAGGGGGGATGCGTGTCCTGCGCACCTGGGCGACCACGGCCATGGTAACCGAGAAGGCGGCGAGTGCAATCATTATCGGTGCGAGGCGGATACCGGCAGGCGTGTAATTGAGTGCAAGGCCTATCAGTGGGGCCACTGCTATGGAGAGGCCCAGGGAGAGCGCAAACCGCTCTATTGTGTCAATATCCTCCCTGCCCGGAAAGAGGGCGGCGATCAGGGCATATCCTGGGATTACGAGGACAAGGGGAAGGGCGAGGACGACCCGGGCGGGTGTGCCGGAGAGGGGAGGCAGGAAGACCGAGACTGCTGCGGCACAGACCCAGGCCACGATGAGTGCAAGGTCAGATGATATGTTCTCCGGGGAGAATGCATCCCCAAGGAGATCAAGAAATGTATTGAGGTTCATTCCACCTGTATTACCGGGTACGGCGCGACAGGGCCAGTATCGCCCCGGCAAGCCCGATAACCGGGAGGAGCAATCCGGGTGCGGCTTTTGTCGTCGCAGGTCTTCCGGTACTGGTGGCTGGGGTCTCCAGTCCCTGGGTTGTAGTGGCAGCGGTTGCTCCCTCTGTGGAGGCCACGGTCACCAGTGATGCCGGGACCGCCGGGGAAGATGCCAAAGTGCCGGTGGGAGCGGTATCCGGGTCCGGTGTCGTTCCAGGGGCTGCGGACACGGATCCGGATGAGGACGATGCAGACGAAGAGCCCCCTCCCCCTCCGCCGGAACCTCCCGAAGATCCACCGGAGCCTCCCGAAGACCCGCCGGATGTTTTGCTGCCCATGAACGAGCTTGTGGCTGAAGTGGTTGTCGTCGCGGTGGTGTTTACTGGTGCGGTCGTCGTCGGGACGGTTGTGGTCTGGGTGGGCACGGTGGCGCCGCTGCCGACCTGGAGATCCTGGTTGAGGAGTTCGGACCCTCCAACGGTCACCGTCACACCGACTGCCCCGGAGGTGATGCCGGCAACCGAGAATGTGATCGCCGAATTGCCGGGACCTTTCTTAATCCCCTCCATCGTGAATTCGGCCAGGATGTGGGACGTGTCTGGGAGGATGGTCCCTGAGAACCTGATATATTCATAGGTCCCGTTTGGGATCGTCCCGGCGTTCTCGGTGGAGAAGAGACCGTCCCGGGAGCGCCCCACCTTCTTCACGATGGTGTCCCCTTTCTGTATCTCGAGGGAATTGTAGTCGGTGCCCTCCATCTTCGCCGTGATCTTCCCGTTCTCAAGGGTAAAAGGGAGAGAGAACGCGTTGGTCTGGAAGGTGTAATCTGAACCCGGGGTGACCGAGATATTGGCGCGCAGGCATATCGCCATCGTGGTACTGTCAGGGAGTGACGTAATCGTGATAGTGACCGGCTGGCCGGGGGTGATTTGCTGGGGGTCTATACTCACCGTCGTTGCAGAGACCGGCCCCACCATGACCGCCGTGCAGATGACTATCGCGATAGGAAGCAGCCATGCCGGGAGCAGAGGATCGCGAACCATATGATCCTCTCTCCGGCAGCGGGTATATGGGTATTGCTCCCACAGACGGGAAATGGTGCGCATTGTCTTCTCCCGAAAAGAGGTGGCCCCACCCCTGGTATGCCCTGATCCCCTGTCGGTACCCCTTCCCGGACCCGGCCCCTGCCGGTTCCCTCTGCTGCCCCCCCCTCTGCCGGGACCCCCGTTCGGGTCCCTGCCTGTCTCATCCTCCTGGAAGAAGGCCTGGATAAGCAGTCATCTGAATAAGCAGTCATCTGATTGAGTTGTCAACATTACGAGCCGCTGTCAGTCCATCCTGCCAGGGGGTGTGGATAGCGGGGTCCAAATCATGGAGAAAATGATGGAAAGAGGGCCGGGGTGATACCTGCACCGGCATGGGGAAAAGGGAAATGCATTATTACTCAATCGACATTTCCCGCATGCGGGTCCCTGCACGGGCGTGAGTTGGGGGAATCCTCGTGAAATACAATTGCTATTTTGACTACGGGGATGGCGTGCGGGTGCCTGCGTATGCCAGGTGAATTGCGGCGATGTGCAGGTACATCTTGAGGATCGCGGGTGAAGCGAGGGGCTGGTCCTTCTGTAGGCATATCCCGGCGTAACCGCTTATTGACCCTCTGTAGACAAATCCCAGGGCGTAGACATCGCCTATCCCGAGTTCGTGGAGGACGTGGTCGTATTTATCGTAGAAGACATGTCCTGGCCGCATCCCCCCGCTCGGGAACACCTCCCTGATTGTATCGAGGTGGTCTCTGGAGAAGAGGATACAGGTCATCTCTACGAGGGCTTTCTCAATTTTTGGACTTGTATAGAACCAGACCCTCCCATCCCTGTCCCCCAAGAGCTGTTGGATTATTACAGCCGGTATTACCCCCTCCAGTGCCCGGAGAACAACAGTCCTCACTTCCCGGTCAGGGAGGAAGACCATGACCACCAGTGCATCCGGCTGGAGCATGAGGATATGGCGGGCGGTCATCGCAACCACCTCCCCGGTATCGGTCGCCGCCGCCAGCTCCCCGGCCATGCCTATGACCGAGTCAAGAGATGCCTCGTAGTCCTGCAGTGCGCAGACCGTTTCCCTGGTATCAGTGGCATCTCTTCCGACTGCCTGGAATTCGCGGCAGGTATTGTCAGGGGAATAGATCGCCTGGAGTACCCAGTCTATCTGCCTGGTATCTCCGGCAGCAGAGACGAATGGCAGTGTCTCCCTGGCCTGGGGGTTTTCCCGCGTACAGGATTGAATAAGACGCGCGAAAGGTTCCCTGAACGCAGGGGCAAGAAAGACCGCTGCGGGTCGTCCCACCACCTGGTCTTCGGTGGTCCCGAAGAAGCGGCACCAGGCCTCGTTGACATAGGTGAGGGTCTGGTCAGGGAGGAACCGGCATACCAGGCCGGTATGCCCGTCGGTGATGGCATGGTACCGGGCCTCGCTGAGTGCGAGGGCAATACCCTGGCGGCGCTCGACGGTGACATCTTCCATGATGATGATAATGCCCGCAGTCCCCTCTTCGAGGACCGTAGGGACAGAGGTGGTCCTGAACCAGTACTCGGTCTCATCCCGGGTGATCCGCTGTTCCCTGACTATCCTTCCCCATTCCTGGATCCTTCCGCCGAAGAGCGGTGCATGTGACATATCGTTGAGGAGGGGAAGGGACGATGTCTCGAGGAACGCCCCCTCCACGTTGGCACGGGAGAGTCTGAAGAAGCGGAGGTACCGGTCATTCACCTGCATAATTCTCCCGTCCCTGTCCAGGACTATCACGAAACAGCGAGGAAATTCGAGGATTGCCGTGAGCGGCATCCGCTGGGCAGGAAAGAAGACCCTGGCGGCCCCGAGATGCTGCACTTCGACCCGCCCGGTGAGGAGGAGGAGGTCCAGGTACTTCGCCAGGGAGTTCCGGTTCGCATGGAGCCGGTGGGCAATCTCCGAGATCGAGAGACCGCCAGGGTTTTCACTGAGGAGAGCCATGATCTGTTCGTTCTTCTCCCCGACCGGGTTCATTGTACAGAATAAGTTGCCCTGACGTTTTTGAAGCTTCGCTGCCGGCGGGGTCACCAGATCACGCAGCCCACCGTGAAACAGGCCGGTTCTGCTCCATGCACACCGGTGCAGCATCACTAATCCTCTTACCTATCCAGGCGGACCGGTTCTCCTCCATGCACATGCGGTGCAGGTATCCTGATATACCACCAGAAGTACTCCTCATTGGCAGACCATGGTGGAAAATGGGGTAAAAAATGCCATTATTAGGAAGAAGATTTATTAAAGAGAATTTCCGATTTCTTATATATACTAGTGGAGTTTGAGAGGTAAGTTCATATATGTGGTTCTGTGTTACATGGTCTCATGTCCCTCCCCCGGCACCTCCCGGTGCTTCACGGAGGAGGACCAGGTCCATCTCATTGCCCGTAGTCCTGATCATTGCCGCTATCCTGGTGGCAGCGTTGCCAGTTACCTGCACCGCAGCAGACCCCTTCCTCCGCCTCACCCTGAATGAGACGAAGGTCGTGAAACAGATGGCAGTCAGCACCATCGATATCGCGGATGCCTCAAATGTCTCACGGGCACAGGTGATAATGGAGACAACCGCCGGGGACGGGAGCGATATACAGACGATTTCATTCCCGCAGTTCTCAACTCTCCGAAAGGTCTTCTCCTCGACCCATGCTGAGTACCTCGGGAACCGTATCGACGTGACCGGCCCCGCTGACTCGGTGATACCCTTCACCACGCACTCCCCCTACCGGAAATATATCCTTCCGGACGTACCCACCCCACGCATCCTTGTCCCTGGTGAGAGCGGTCTTGTCACCGTGACGAAAACCAGCGCGAATGCCAGTACCAGTGACATTACGTCTGCCATCAGAGATGCCAGGGCCCTTTATCTCTACACGAACTCCATGCCCTGGGTTACGGGTGGCCGTGCGATTGTTGCAATCTTTCCCCCGACCGGCAGGATAATAATCGCTGGCAATATCAAGTCAGATGACATAGACCCCGATAATTTAACCTATACGTTCCAGCACCTCCGCTTCCCTCTCGACTCCTACCTTGCAAATGACCTGAATGCACGCGACCTCTCCCACCCGCTCTCCGGCGGTGCCCCCCACCCCGGGCTCTACATGGTTGACGCCTTCGATTATGACCAGGCGTCCAGGCGGATGATCGCGCTGACCCGTGTCCCCCTTGCCATTTTCACGACTGACAATCCTGTCCGGGTCGATGGGAAGGCAGATCCCTTCGTCTACTCACAGAACGATCCGCACAACCTCGGCCTCACGGTTGAGGACAACAAAAATGTCACCGCGGTGGCCTGGGCCCTGCTGCGAAAGCCCGACACCTACGCACTGCGGATGGATATCGACCTTGAAAAGCTCCTGAAAGCCGGAGATGCCAATGCAGATGCATTCGGCCAGACCAACATGCCTCTGCATTGGCATCTCCGGCTT
>LAHU01000766.1_pt1 | contig 10601 bp, 10 predicted proteins | sample 329631 | NCBI WGS metagenome assembly LAHU01 (sample SAMN03275698, study PRJNA271635) | activated sludge metagenome | isolation source: sample C-0 Zero hour mixed sludge faded in reactor as a methanogenic...
GCATGGACAAGATGATGGTCGACACCCTGGGCGATGTGGTCATAACCAACGACGGCGTCACTATTCTTAAGGAGATGGACATAGAGCACCCCGCGGCCAAGATGATGGTGGAGATCGCCAAGACCCAGGATGCCGAGGTGGGAGACGGCACCACCACCGCAGTGGTCTTGGCCGGAGAGCTGCTCAAGCAGGCCGAGGGCCTTCTGGATCAGGAGATCCATCCCACGGTTATCGCTGCCGGCTACAGAGCGGCATCGGACAAATCCCTGGAGATTCTGAAGACCATCGCCACGGATGTCTCGGTAAAGGATGCCGAATTTCTGAAGAAGATCGCCATAACCTCCATGACCGGCAAGGGCTCCGGCACCGCCCGGGACCAGCTGGCCAGCCTGGCGGTCCAGGCAGTGGAAGCTGTGGTGGATGACGACGGCTCGGTGGACACAGACAATATCACCGTGGAGAAGAAGGTGGGCGGCGGGATCACCGACTCCGAGCTGGTGCACGGCATGGTCATAGACAAGGACCGGCTGCACCCCAATATGCCCAAAAAAGTCACAGGCGCCAAGATCGCCCTGCTTAATGCTGCCATCGAGATCGAGAAGACCGAGGTCGACGCCAAGATTGAGATCACCTCCCCCGACCAGCTCCAGGCCTTCCTGGACCAGGAGGAGAGCATGCTCAAGGGCATGGTAGACACCATCAAGTCCACCGGAGCCAATGTGGTCTTCTGCCAGAAGGGCATCGACGACCTGGCCCAGCACTTCCTGGCCAAGGACGGCATCTACACCGTGCGCCGGGTCAAGAAGAGCGACATGGAGAAGCTGGCGCGAGCAACGGGCGGAAGGGTTGTGACCAGCATCCATGACCTCACAGCCAATGACCTGGGCAAGGCCGGCCTCGTCGAGGAGAGAAAGATCGGCGACGAGAAGATGACCTTCGTTGAGGAGTGCGAGAACCCCAAGTCTGTATCCATCATCCTCCGGGGCGGAACTGAGCACGTGGTGGACGAGCTGAACCGGGCCATGGAAGACGCGCTGCGGGTAGTGGGCGTTGTGGTGGAGGACAAACAGATTGTCCCCGGCGGCGGTGCTCCCGAGGTCGAGCTTGCCCTGCGCCTGCGCGAGTATGCAGCAACCGTAGGTGGCCGCGAGCAGCTGGCCATCGAGGCCTTCGCTGACTCCATGGAGGTAATACCCAAGACCCTGGCGGAGAACGCCGGCCTGGACCAGATCGACTCCCTGGTAGCCCTGCGCAGCCAGCATGAGAAGGGCATCAAGAGCTCCGGCCTGGACATGGACACCGGCGAGCCTGTGGATATGCTCAAGCTGGGCGTGGTCGAGCCCCTGAGGGTCAAGACCCAGGCCATCAACAGCGCTGCCGAGGCCGCAGTGATGATTCTCCGGATCGATGATGTCATCGCCTCCAAGTCCGGCGGACCGGGAGGAATGCCCGGCGGCATGGGCGGACCAGGCGGCATGGGCGGCATGGGCGGAGAGGACTTCGATTGAGCCTCTCTTATCCTCCTTTATAATTTTTTTATTTCATACAAAACTCTTCTTGCCTCAACTTCTCGGTCCGGGAGAATGGAACAAAGACAAAGCAAAAGATTATCATCCTTCTCCGCAGAGAGCCTCTGATGCAGCGCAAGCTTTTGATGAAGGGCAAGGTAAAGGAGGCCTATGACCTGGGGGACAAGCTGGAGTTTCTCTTCACCGACAACATCTCAGTCTTCGACAAGGTCATACCGACCCAGATACCCTTCAAGGGCGAGACCCTCAGCCGGGAGGGGGTCTACTGGTTTGACCGGGCAGCCAGGATGGGAATCAAGACCCACTTCCTGGAGCATCTGCCCCCGGCGGGAATGCTCTGCCGCAAAGTGGACATACTCCAGCCATCCCAAATCACTCCCCAGTCCAAGAACTACCTCATCCCCCTGGAGTGGATCTGCCGCTGGTATGTGGCCGGATCCCTCTACGACCGGATCAAGGAGGGCAAGCTCTCCGCCCGTGATCTGGGCTATCCCTCCGGACACACCGTCAAATTAGGCGAGCCACTGCCTGAGCCCTTCCTGGAGGTCTCCACGAAACTGGAGAAAACAGACAGGCTGCTGAAAAAGGATGAGGCCCTGCAGATCTCCGGCCTCTCGGCTCAGGAGTATAACCAGGCCCGGGAGACTGTGCTCCGGATCGACGAGGACATGGGCAGGAGCGTCTCCTCCCGGGGCCTCATTCACGCCGACGGAAAGAAGGAGCTGGCCTTTGATGAAGACCGCCAGATCATGGTCATAGATGTCTACGGAACGGCAGACGAGGACCGCTTCTGGGACAGGGCCAGATACGAGGCAGGTGAGCTGGTGGACCTCTCCAAAGAATATGTCCGCCAGCACTACCGCCAGAGCGGCTACAAAGACCGGCTTTATGCCGCCCGGGAGGCAGGCCAGATGGAACCGGAAATTCCCGCTCTGCCCCCGGAAGTGGTGGCTGAGACCAGCCGCATCTATATCCGGCTATTTGAGATGATCACCGGGGAGGCTTTCCTGCCCTTCCGCCGGACCTGATCCCAGGGAAACGAAAGTTCGAAGGGCAATATCAGAATCACAAATTTAATTTGTATGAGCTAAATGGAGAATACCGAATATGAGAAGACTATTGTTGATCCTTATGTTGGCTGCACTGGCCATATCCGGTTGCACGGAGAAAGGGCCCAGCGCGCCGGATAGAAGCGTCGAAGAGCTGAAAAATTTATCCGCCCCATCGGCTGAGAACCTTTCCAGCTTTGCGGTGAAAAGCCTTGCATCCCAGGCTATTGAGCTGAATTCCGTCAGCAATGCCAGCGAGGAGAAGACGACCACAATAACCGAGAGCATGGAGACCCACTCCTCGGTTAACCTATCAGGAATGATGGTTCATGTCAAAGGCTCAACCGAGAGCAAGATGGAGGTTGAGGGACAGCCCGAAAACAGCAATGTGATTGGTGCCGAGGTCTATCTCATTGGCAACACCACCTATATCCAACAGGACGGCAACTGGACTCATCTGATAGATCCCAGATCTGCAGAAGAGGTATGGAGCGAGGACAGGAATAATCAGGTGCTTTCACTGGCCAGGACCTTCAATCTCTCAGAGCTGGAGAATATGGGCAGCGAGCCGGTAGAGGGAGAAGAGGCTTATAAGTTCGGAATCGTCACCGGAAGCGCAGATGAGACCAATCTCTTCAATGTGGCATTTGCCGTGGCAGCCAAGGTAACTCAGTATCCATTGAACCTTCCCTCCATCAACCGAAGCGAACTCAATGAGACGGCCAAGATGGAGAAGGCCATCTGGATCTCCAAGCAGAGCTTCCTTCCTTTAAAATACGAGAGCGACATCAGCTTCACCATGACCCCGGAGATAATTGGTGCGATGAACCTTTCAACCGGCCAGATGGAGATGTTCAATCAATCCACGACGCTGGGTGAGATCTCGGTTTCCGTGAAGACCTCAGACCGGTTCTACGACTTCGACAAGCCAACCAGCATAACCGTTCCGGAAGAGGCCCTGAACGCTCCGGCCATCTCTCCGAACACCATACAGCCTGCCTAGGGCTGGAGCACAGGCAAAAGAGGGGCATAAAGAGCATGCATCAAGGAGAATTAAGGCGGCTTTTCCTGCGGGAAAAGCCCGCTCTAGCTCTGATAGCAATTGAGGAGATGGAAAATGCTTATGCCGCCCAGGTGGCCAAGCGCATCGACTCCACCATGCCCCATACCTGCAACATTCTGGCCCAGATGGAAGCGGAGGGATTGATCACATCCCGTCCGGAGGGAAGGATCAATTATCTCCGCCTTACCGATAGGGGCAGCAGTCTGGTCCTGGCTCTACGCCAGATCATGGATCTCCTGGATAAGCCCGATGCCATGAGGCTGAGGCTGGAACGCTTGCGCGAGATGGCCGAGGCCTCTCAAGAACGCGATGCAGAGACAGCCTGCCTTCGCCTGGGCCCTCTGCGCCGGGATCTGGCCAGGATCATAGAGCAGGGAGACGGGGCTCTCCAGGATGAGGCCAGGCGCCTGGATGGGGAGATTTTGATCCGCCTCTCTGATCAACATATGATCTAGGCATTCAGCCGCTCACCGGTAATGCTAGGGCAATGGCTGAAAATGAGCTTTCAGCCTCTCCTCGATCTCCGCCAGGCTCAGGCTCTCCTGCTCTCCTCCCCGCATATCGCGAAGGGTAATCTTTCCACATTCAATTTCCTCCCGGCCCACAATTGCCACATAATCGGCACCGGATCCCGCCGCCGCCTTTATCTGGGCACCCAGGCTGCGGCCCATCACATCCATTATCACCGGAAAGCTTTTTCGCAGATTTCTGGCTATGCCTGCTGCCTCTTTCTTGACATCCGGGGTGAATGCCAGATAGAGCGGAGCGCGGCAGATGCCGTCCATTTTTGCTATCTCCATGATCCGGTCAAAGCCCAGGCCGAAGCCCGTGGATGAGGTCTCCTTTCCTCCGAAGAGGCTGGCCAGCTCATAAGTCCCCCCTCCGCAGATCTGCCTCTGGGCGCCAAGTCCCTGGGCATAGATCTCAAAGACAGTTCCAGAGTAGTATTCCAGGCCTCGCACGATCTCGAAGTCTATGGTAAAATCGACCCCATAGGCCTTGAGAAGATCGACCGTCTCCTCGAATTCAACCAGATTCAGCTCTGCCTCTACCTTCCGGCCCTCTCGCGCTGAGTCACGGCCGGATGGGACTGGAATCTGTGATGTTGCTTCCTTGGAGAATTTGTCGTTGGAAGACGACCGGGAGATATCTTGCGGCTCTTTATGCATCCTTAGATCATCGGCTATCTGGGCGGCTTGATTCATGGCCTGGTCTCCTTTGCTGTCGATCAGCTCTAGAAGGCCTAGATGGCTGCAGTCTATTTTTTCCAGGAGCTGTGCCAGGGCATCTCTCTCCTTCTTGTCGATCATCCTCATGACAGAAGAACGATGCTCTGCGTCGATCCGTCCCAAGATGCTGCGGATCAAACCCAGGTAGCCTATATGAATATCCCCGGAGATCCCCACGCTTTTCAGCATATCCTCGGCCAGAGCCACAGCCTCCGCCTCCGAGTCCGGCCTGGATCCACCGATGATCTCCGCCCCCATCTGCCAGAACTCCCTATATCGTCCTTTCTGTGGCCGCTCATAGCGGAAGCAGTTGCCGAAATACCACAGCCTCTGAGGCTTGGGGGAGTTTTGCAGCTCTGATACATACATGCGCATGACCGGGGCGGTAAGCTCCGGGCGCAGGGCCAGGTCTCTTCCGCTTTTATCCTTGAAGCTGTAGATCTCCTCAATCACCGAAGGTCCCGACTTTAATGTAAACAGATCCAGATGCTCGAAGGTGGGAGTGGCCACCTCCCGGTATCCCCAGCGCCTTAAAACATCCTGCATGGCCCCTTTAGCCTGGCCTCTTCTCTGCATCTCCTCTGGGAGAAAATCTCTGGTGCCTCTCGGTCTCTGGATGATCATAACGGCAGAAGCATTGAAACAAAATGCCCTTATAGTTTGTGATGGCCTTAAGCCGAGGCTACAGCACCGGATAAGGGCTTGTCCAGGCGGCAGCATAGATTATAGCCGGTAGGCCAGGTCAACTCATAAAATCAATGGAAAAAAACAAAAAATTAGGGAGAATGCGAGGCATAATTACTTCAGCTTCTCCCCCACCTCGGAGGGGCAGACGATTATCTGCACCGGTTTGATGATGATATTGGATATGGCCTCGGCACGACCACCCTCAGCGGTATTTAAAGCGGTTACGGAGACACCCTGGACATCTATCTTAAGATTATTTCCGAGCTTGCCCGCTTGAGCGGACATGGACTTGTAGGCAGAAATACCTGATATGTCCTCGGTGCCTATAGGGCTGGAATTTATGGCATTGTCCACGATCTTCTCCACGTCCTCTGTGGCAATTGAATCCCAGTCGATCTCTTCTTCCGACCAACTCTCCACCATCTCTGCTCTGTCACCGGTGACGCTCACTCCCAGGGAATTAACCAGACCCCTGGCATTGGGATCGCCGCTCTGCTGCTCATCGAAGACGACATCCCTTTCAGCCACGGAGTTGATGGCAGTCAGATCTGAGACCTGGCAGGATGGATCATCGGAGGACAGGGTAATGGACTGCTTGGTCGGAGGTGTCCTGGGGACAATATCCGAGCCGCCGAGCTGCTCACTCAAGATCAGGTTGAGCGAGGTGGTCTCCTTGAGCTTGCCCTGCAGATCCGGCAGGCTGGCATGCTCTGCGCCACTGGCCGCCCCAATGAGAATGCTCATGCAAATAAAAGTAGCCCCCACCAGCATCAGGCCGGTGGGTTTCAGCTTGTTTTCCATTTAGCCTCCTCGGGGCCGGTTTCCAGACCCAAAGTTCAGCACTGATTGGTCACGATCTCTACGTTGTTAGTGGCTTTGGTAACTGCAGGGGGTACTCCTGGGCCAAACCCGGATGCGATCGCAGTTCTCGCTCCCACTTTCAGGTTCTCTATATTGACTTTATTGCCGCAGTCATTGCATCCGCCGCCCACAGGTGCACAGCAGTCGGTGGCTCCGGAGTCCTGGTTCTTCTTGATCTTCAGGTTATTCTCCGCGTTAGCTCTGCCAACCGCCAGCGCAAAATCGTTGCCAACCTGCAACTCATCAAGATTAACATCCACCTTGGCTGGGATGGTGAAAGCAGTATTTTCTGTCTCATAGATGCCCTGTCCCAGAACCTCGTCCCCACATATCGCCATAGCAGGGACCGCGAAGACGGCCAGCGCCATAGCCAGTGCAAAGATTATCTTTCTAATAGTCTCACCCCATAAACTCATGTTGATTGCATCTCTACTATGAACCAATTATATATAAATTTTTTGGTGTTTATCTTAAGATATTGATAGATTAAAGAGAATATTTAAGGTAAGGAATTTTACATAAGATATGCTTGAATCATAATAGTAGGAGCGGCGGACCATGCAGAAAAGGAGCTATATGCGGAAGAAAATGGCCGGTCTCATCAGAGGCGAGGAGACAGCTTGCAGCAATATCAAATTAGCTGAAAAAATTAATACCTATGTTCATTAAAAACTAAAATATAAGAATTCGAGGCCATCACCACAGCTTTTGGTGGACCTCGGAGGGCATGACTATGGTCTGCACCGGCTCTATGATGATATTTGATGTGGCCACTGCATTGCCATCAGGCATATTGTTCACAGCCATGACTTTGATATCATGAACATTAACCGTCAGATAATTGCCTGCGTAATTTAGATCGCTACGCCGGAAATCCGGGCTGCCAGGTTTGATGCTCCCAGCTTCATAATTGGAAGCTTCATCTCCCGGGCCCTCGCCACCGCCCACATCTATTGAGAGGGCGTTTGATAGACCCCCATCCACAGGATCTCCACTCTGGGAGCTTCTCTCGATCACATCTCTCTCTTTTACAGAGTTTATGACCAGAAGATCATCCAATCTGGCGGATGAGTTGTTGGCATCCATGATTATCTCCTCTCTTATCGGAGACCTGGTGGCTGGCCTGGGAATAGCCGGCCGACCGGGCAAGGATGAGCCGTGCCAGGGGAAATATATAGTCTCCCCACCCGCCTGGAGCTTCCCCCATTCGGGACTTTTATCATGGCGCATGGAATAAATGGAATTATCTTTAAATTTATTTAGCTGTTCATTAACATCCAACTGGGGCACGGATGATGCCGAACCGGCACAGATGCATATAAAAATAATTCCCACTAGCCCCAGGCTAATGGGCAACTTCGACATCTTCATTTGTTCCTCCTGGATCAAGCGCTGGGAATCTTACATCTGATCGGCACAGATCTTGACGTTGTTCTCGGCTGCGGCAAAGCCGAAGGCCAGGGCATTTCTGTTGCCGACCTTGATCTGATCCACATTCACCTTGATGCAGCAGTCTGTGCAATCCGCAGTCTGCAGCGTAATCGGTCCCGCCTGAGTTGGCTCATTTGAAGTAAGCGTATTCATGCAGCACTGATCGGGGCACGCTCCAGAATTCTGGTTTTTCTTGATCTCCAGATTGTTGACGGCTGTGGCCTTGGGTGTCCTCATGAAGATGCTTCCATAAGCCAGAGCTTTATCGTTGCCAACCTCCAGAGAGTCGATGTTGGTGTCTTGACCCGCAGGGAACTTTATAGAAGACTCCTCGGTCTCAAATATTCCCGATGCCAGAACGGCCTTACTGTCGCAACCTGCCAGAGCAGAGACGGACAACATGGCTACTGCCAATACCAATGCAATTCCTATGGTCTTAATAATCTCACCCCATACATCCTTTAATATAGGCTGATGTAGGTATTGTTAGTATAAATATTTTTTGGTAATGAATACTAAGATTAGCATGTCAGAATGAATATCACAAAATAAAATATATTCATATAGTATTTTATAATAAAAGTATCAATAAACCTTATTAAACAGATTTATCTTAAAAAATAAAATTTTGTTTAATAAGCTTTAAGACAAAGATATAAAATAAAATTATATATTGAGTTATTATCAAATATCAATTTCTATGCACGATCCTGATTAGATATTTAGTACATAGAACTCATTTTTAGAAGTTATGGAATTGCAGCGATTTACGGGCTGCTTGATAAGATAAATATTGCCCACTAACCTGGGTTAGCGGGCTATTCAGAATCTCTAATTTTGAGAGCCGTCGTTTAGTGCTGATTGGCTACGATCTTGACGTTGTTCTCGGCCGCGGCAAATCCGAAGGCCAGTGCATCTCTGTTGCCGACCTTGATCTGATCAACATTCACCTTGATGCAGCAATCTGTGCAATCCTGGGTTGTTACTGTATTCGGTCCCTCGGTTGAAGTAAGCGTATTCATGCAGCACTCATCAGGGCAGGCTCCGGAATCCTGATTCTTCTTGATCTCCAGATTGTTGACCGCTGTGGCCTTGGGAGTTCTCATGAAGATGCTTCCATAAGCCAGGGCTTTGTCGTTTCCTACCTCAAGGGAGTCGATGTTGGTGTCTTGACCCGCGGGGAACTTTATCGAAGACTCCTCAGTCTCGAATATTCCCGATGCGAGAACGCTATCACCGTCACATCCTGCCAGAGCAGAGACGGACAACATGGCTATTGCCAATACCATTGCAATTCCTATGGTCTTAATAATCTCACCCCATACATCCGTTAATATAAGCTGATGTAGGTATTGTTAGTATAAATATTTTTTGGTCATACATACAAAATCTAGCATCTTCAGACATGTATGAACTAAAAAATATCTTCTTTATGTATTTAGTAATTATAAGCATCTATGATAGATTGATAGCGATTATCTTTATAAGATAAAATATTTTATATTATAATTTTTAATAATAAGACTTGCTAATTAAAATTCACATAGAGCACTGGACAACAGAAATTAAGCATGAGTGGCTTAAGTTATATTTTAATATTACCAATCTTAAAGGATATGACTGCCGACGCGAGGCCTTCATCCGGATTCGAGGCGGCAATGATAACGCCGATTCAAGAGAAGATCAGCTTGCGCACCTTCATAGAGGCCAGATCGACTGCAGGAACTACGCCTGCCACCGGCTGGATATTCATCTTCTTCTGAAAATCGGTCTGGGACTGCCAGGTCCCGCTATTGACTACCAGGACGCCCTTGTACCTGGCGATGCCCACGGTATGGACATGGCCGCAGTGCAGAATGGCTGGAGGACGGGAGATGACATAATGATCCTCATGCTCCGGCGCGATGGAGACGCGGCTGCCGTAGATCGGTGAGAGGTGTCGTCTTCTCAGCATCTCAATCATGGCCTTCTCCGGTGCAGCATAGGAGATGCCCGGCAGGCGCAAAACCAGATCGTCTATGCTCCGGCCATGGTAGATCAAGACCGAGATCCCGCTCAGCGTCACCCAGGCGGGATTGCCCACAAAGAGCATATCCTCCCGGAAATAGCCGCGAACCTCATCAGGAAGAGATGGCTGGGGCTCGGCCTGGCGCACAATATCATGATTGCCGGGAGATATGATAACCTTAATGTCCTTTCTGATGCCGTTTAGATGCCGGGCCGCCGCCCTGTACTGGGCATAGATATCCTTCATCTCCAGGTCCTTTTCCTGGCCGGGATAGATGCCAATGCCGTCCACCAGATCCCCGGCGATGACTATGTAGCGCACCTGAGAGGATAGGCCAGAAGGATCATCATCCTCACCGTTGAGCCAGGAGAGGAAGCTGCCCCAGGCCTCGGCCATGAAGTACCTGCTTCCCACATGCAGATCGGAGATAAGCAGAGCGCAGCCGCTGCCTTTCTCCAGAGGGGCTGTTTGGCTGGGCATATCCGGCCAGAGCAGGGACTTGACAAAGAGCCTTCCGTTGCCGTCCGAGGTTCCGGTGACGCCTATGACCTCGTCGGTGATGACGAGCCCTGACTGCTCGTAGATCTCTGCATCCTTCTGTATGACTGCAGTAATCAACCCGGTGGGGTCCTCCAGCTCAATCACCCGATTGCCTTTGGCTGTGGTCCGCACCTCCATGACCATTCCGATAACTGAGACATCCCGCCCGGCTGTGCTCTTTCCCAGGGACTCGATGGGGCGGGA
>LAHU01040071.1_pt1 | contig 10587 bp, 11 predicted proteins | sample 329631 | NCBI WGS metagenome assembly LAHU01 (sample SAMN03275698, study PRJNA271635) | activated sludge metagenome | isolation source: sample C-0 Zero hour mixed sludge faded in reactor as a methanogenic...
TTAACATTGAATCCCCGCCCATCTGTCATAAGCTGTTGGCTGATATCCAGGTAAATAGGAGCGGTGAGACTAATGAGTGATGCAGCTAGAATACTCTCGGTTAGGAGGATGATCAACATAACGGACACGGCGGAACTCGCCGACGTCGTTATAGATGAGCATTTAACTAGGGCTGATATCGAGATCGGGGCTATAGCTGGCTCTGGAGTGGACGCTACGCTTTTAGAATTGGCAAAAAAGACCTTAGCGGCTTATTTTGCATATCAGGCTTATTGTGATAGGGTTTATCATGAAAAGCCTGGCGTTTATAACTCTACTGGCGATTTTGTCCCTATCGGGCCGACTATCGAGAGAGACCAGAACGAAGCGAAGCTTAATAAGCTTTGGGCTGATGCTAAGAGGTTAATGGACCTGATAACTGACTCTCCAGATGAGAAGCCCATGTATACCCCTGTATTCGCCTTTGTGAGGTAAATAAATGCTTACCGAGACCCAAAAGAACTTTTTGCTCAATAGATTGCCCTCTTCTATCGGTGGCGTGACGGTCTCGAAGGTGAAGACGGGCCAGATAGGGAATAGGGTTAGTTTGCCCTCTCTCTTTCTCACCTTCCCAACTCAGGGAGTAAGAGTCCACTTTTGGGCCGATCAGATAAGGCGACTTTGGCATGGTTCCCATGAACATATCTTTTACGGCCAGATCGACCGGGCCACCCTGTCTATTATCGTAGAGTCAACCAGCTATGAGCAATGCTCTAACCTCGTCGAAGGCCTCTATAGGTACATTTGGGAGACAGAACTTTATTTAGACTGGAAGGATACAAAAATGCGAATGGCTGGGGTGTTTAATCCTATTGAAATGCCCTCTCGATACGACGAAAAGCTAAGGCTTCAAGTTTACAGGTTCTCCATCGATGTTTACGTTGATTATGAGTTTACATGGGAGGATAACAGCCCTTCGATAAAAAGATTTAACTTCAGGATAGGTACAGATGAGAATTACGGGATAGAGCTTTAAGACTACGCCCCCGGAACTATCGGGATGAGTTTAATACTCATAAGCAAAGAAGAGGGATAAATAAGGTGATTCGATGAGAGCGCGGATTTGTGACTTCCTTATAAGGAAAAAGCCAGATGGAACCCCATGGCTTACGGAAGAGGACGCTAAAGCCCTTATGGAAAAAGGATATAAGCGGGAATCGATCATAACTTTGCCTGATCCTGTTGTTGCGGTCAGAGCAACGCCAAAACGCCCCGCAAAAGAGGACGCTGGAGAAAAGGAGCCCGATTATTAGGTTAAATCGGGAAAGGAGGATAAAGAATGTACCTATATGGTAATCCTGCGTCGATGGTGGGGATTACCCTTGAACTTCGCCCTATGGGTCCGGTCCCTGTTATCATAGCGACCGGCATATGTGCGATAGTGGGGACTTCCCTTAGAGGCCCGGTAGAGGCTACTGGCCTTAGAACGTCGTCTCTCGTTTACGATCTTTACAAGGGCGGCGATCTCTACGAAGCTGGAACTCTGGCCTTTGCTCAAGGTTGCCCCAACGTCTACCTGTCTAGGGTTCTCGGCGTTGGCTACGCGAAAGCGATTAAGACCCTCTCGGACGCGGCCACGACACCTAACGCGGTCCTGGATGTTGAAGCTCGAAGTGATGGGAACTGGGGCAACAGTGTAATGGTGAGAGTCGTAGACGGCGATGCTAAACAGCATGACGTTGAAGCGTTCTACGGCGACGACTCGGTAGGCCCCTATGCCCTTCTGATGAACGATATCGTAGAGGACGCTTCCAACTTCGTGAAGGTTGGAGGGACGGCCCTTACTGTCGTTTATGCTGAGGGCGATCTTGGAACCGGGAAGGTTTGGGTGGATAAGGCCAACGGAACTATTGAGTTCTACGATGGAGAGGCCCCTCTTAAAACTCAGCTCATCAGTGTTAACCTACTGTATAAAACCAGGAAGCTTATCATCGATGACGGCGAGATCCAAGAGACCTTTAACAACTGTAAGAGCCTGATCGATATCCAGGCTAAGCTAGACACCTCTATACTCGTTAGGGGAACTCCTAAGTCAGGACAGACCCATCTTCCTAAGGCCTATGCTGGCGAGCTTCTGGAGGACGGCGACGACGGGGACGCCCCGGTCCTTAACGACTGGCTGGAGGCCATGAATAGGATAGGCGAGATAGTCACGCCTACAACCATGGCAATCTGTGACTATGAAGTTGCTGATTCGTCCTATGATCTGGTTCCAGTCCTCGAAGGTTGGTGTAACCATATGGCCAACCTCTTCAAGCCTGTGATCGGTTTCACCCCAACTAAGCCCATGGAATCTAAGGAGAACCTCCTTAATCTGGCGGCTGGCTACAATAATCGGCTTCTCTGTATCGAGGGTAATTCATGGGATTGCTCCTCCCCCATGCGTAATATCGCTGTAGCTAGGGCGGCCATGGAAGCGGCCCAACCTCTCGGTGAAAGTGCAGCGGTAGCTTCCTCTTCGATGGGTGGCCTTGATGGGCTCCTTAAGATCTGGAAAGAAACAGAGGTCGATGAGCTTACAGAGGGCGGCGTTGACGTCTGCATAATGAAGGGCATGGTCGGAGCCCCTAGGGGCATCAGGCCCTACATAGGCATCTCTACGGCTACAGACTGGCAATTTATGAGATGCGTAGACAACAGAACAATAAACTGGGTGATCATGGCTGTGAAGTACATCACAGATCAGTACTATCACAGAAGGAGAACTCGGCGGGTTCTGTCGTCCCTGAAGGCCTCTATTGTTTGCCTCTTGAACGAACAAATCGAGATGGAGAATATCGAGGGCTATTCTGTCACGGTGAGGGCTCACGCCACAGACACCGGACGGGTGGATATCGACCTCCAGCTTCAGAACATCGGCCATATTGAGAGGTTTAGGGTTCTGATGAGCGTAGGCATCATGGAAGGCTACGCGGGCTTCTCGGTGTAGGTGGTGAAATAGAACATGGCTCAGCCAGAAAGACAGATATGGGAAAGCTATGAGATCTATGCTCAGGACCCTGGAGACCTCGTTATAGTCATCCAGGCGGCGGGCGCTAATCAGGAAGATCTAAGCTTCCCTGTAAAATCGATATCGGTAGACAAAACTATCGAGGTTACGGCTGAATACGGAACGGGTTCACATCTTCCTTATCAGCTCACCCCTGGAAAGATCGGGTTTAGCGGTACGTTCAACGTTGGAACCTGGATATCCAAGAGCGATAAGGAGGCCCTCGTTAAGGCCCTCACCCTCCAGGACGACGAGGGATTACCTCGTTACTTCAGGCTCGAAGTTCACGACAGGCCCCGGCCAGTTCAAGAGCTTCCGGGCGTTGGAGAGGCTGATCTCCTAACGATGCAAGACGCGGCCACGCCCATAGAAGTTTACGATGGGTGTATGTTGACGGGCGACGGCATCGACATAGGGGAGCCTGGAGCAACCACGATAAGAAAATACCCCTTCGTCTGTATGAGGAGGATTCCCGCCTAAGGGACCCTCCCATCCATTTAATTTTTGGAGGCTTATATATGGTCAACTTTAGCCAGATCGTAGAGTCTATGAAGGACTGTAAGCTGGTTTTGATCAATCCCCAACAGAAAGTTAGAGTTATCGGCGAGATCGGTAACGTATCCGTTCAAGGGGATGCAGTTATAGCCAGGGTTTTACCTGAGCCTGAAAGTATCGAGGAAGACCCTGATTATGATATGGTATCTACAGATGGAGTAGTCCGAATCACCTTTTTAAAAACTCATAAAGTGGAGGTAGTTAAGCATGAAGAAACAGACAACAACGGACCCAAAACCGAAGACTCCTAAATTAGAGGAGCTGGGAAGCCCCGAAGGCTACATGACGAAGGAAGCCCTGGAGCTTGGAGTAGATCAGCTTGTGGAAGTCCCCCTCCCCGCCTATGGAGGGCTGAAGATGAGAATCAAGCCCCTTACGGACCTGGAGCTATCCGGCATCCTGGCGAAGGCGAAGGCTAAAGGGTGGTCCGATATCTTCAATAGAAAGCTTCTCCAGGAAGTGAAGATCACCGGCGACATAACCATAATCGGCAAAGCTACAGAGCTGATGATCGAAATAGCGAAGCTGGGAGTAGACCGAGATCCTGACACCTCGCCCTTTCAGGCTGACATAACAGACACCCAAATAGAGAGAATGAGAGGGTTCTCATCCCTTACTCTCGGTGTCGAAGTCCTCACTCTCACCCTCAAGGGACTGGAGAATATAGAGGATTTTTCAAAACCGCAGACGGGCGACTCATCGGAACCGCTATCTGCGGAGGCTACAGATTCAGAGAGCACATCAGAGAGTTAACCACCCTTCAACTGATAGCGATCAACATAGCGAAGAGGCGAGAGATGGAAGCTATCTTTGGCTCTGAGAAGGAAACCTCCCCATCACCACGCGGCCCAACATCGGCGGGGCGGCCACCTGTGAACGCTGTCAGGAAGGTAGAGACTCAAAGATATGATCACGCTGATTATATAGCGATGAGAAAGGCGACGAGGACGGGCGGCCTTCATCCAAAAGATAAGGCCTTCGTAGAGGGTTAAAACATGGCTATTCGAGACCTGACTATATTATTGAAGGCATGGGATACGGCCTCAGAAGTCTTGGAGAGGGTGACGGGCTTAGCTGATGACCTGGATAACAGAGCTATCGAAGGCTCTGTAGATCTCCAGGATAACGCGACTCAGGCCCTTGAAAAGCTAGATCAGTCTCTCGGACAGGCTCAGAACCGGATGGGCCAGGTTACGGACGCCTTTAGCCAGGTGGCGGCATCCTCTTCAACGGCGGGATGGAGCTTCTCGTCTACAGGGGATAAGCTTGAGTCGGTGTCAGATGTAGCCGAGAAAGGGGCTTCCGCCCTTTCTCGTCTCGGAGGTATGAGCATCACGGCGGCTAAGGGGATGGTTAATCTTTCTGATGCACTATCCCCTGTTAAAGCCCATATAGCGGTTATTCAGGCTTCCATGATGAGCTTAGGGACTATCGCTTTATACACCGCTAAACAGAATCAAGACCTTCACGATGGTCTAATAAAAATAATGGGAGTTGACGCTTCCGAATCGATTTTATCATGGGCGGAAGCCGGTAATCAGATATGGCATACTTCAGAGACGGCCCGGTTGGCTATAGCTAACGAATTAGCCTATATGGGTGTAGCCGAAGGTAAAATAGCCGAAATGGGAGAAACAATAGAACTTTACTATGAGAAAAACGACGCCCTTCTAAAGACGAAAGGCATAGGTAGCGCTGAGGCCCTGGCTAAAAAGATCGCTGAGGGCATGGCTACGGGGAGCGGCGAGGAGCTGAAGAGGATCTTAGGGGAGAATGCCTTCACCGCCGACGAGCTGAGTAAGGAGATGGACCGCCTTAGATACTCCAACGTGAAATACGCCTATGCTACGGAAGAGGTCGTTAAGAAACAAGCTCTACAGAATATTATAACAAAGAAGTTACAAAAAGATATCGAGGGCTTCACGGCTGAAGCTACTTCTTTTGATGATCAGATGGGGCTACTCTCAAACAACATGCACAAATTTTTTGAGAGTATAGGCAAAGTCCTGATTCCCTACGCCACTAAGGCCCTTTCGGTGGTGAACTCCATCATAGGGGTTTTGATGCAGATACCAGGAATAGAGGTCTTCGCTGTCCTGGCGGGCGGGGCGGTCCTCCTCACGTCTACGTTGCTGGCGGCGGTCCTGGCGCTGGGGATGGTGGCGGGCGGCTTCCTTCAGTTGATGGAGGCTATAGCGATCCTCAAACAGCTCTCTATAGTCGTGAAGCTCGTTACGGCGGCTCAGTGGCTTTGGAACGCGGCCATGGCTGCTAACCCCATCGGGATAGTTATTATTGCCCTGGCGGCCCTGGCGGGCCTCGTCTACCTGATCTATAAGAGGACTGATCTCTTTCAGAGAGCTTGGAGGGCTCTCTCAGGGATAGACACCTCAGGCCTTACGGCGTTCATAGATGTGCTCCTCTTCGGCCTAGGGACGGCTGTAAAATCGGCCCTGGAGCTTTGGGGCATCCTCACGAAGGCGGGCGGGAAGCTAGGGGCTAAGATGGGGATATCAGGTATGCCTTCATGGGCTGAAGCTCTCTTAGGAGTCTTAGGGCCTCAGTTCATTATAGTCAAAGGCATCTACGATATCCTAAAGGCTCTCTGGCCTAAGTTCGTCTATTGGCTTGGAAGCCTTATCCCCAACTGGATAAAGGTAGTATGGACGGCGGTAGGCGACTTTTGGGAGTGGCTTAAGGATAAATGGGGCGATCTCTTAGCCATGCCTGAGAACATAGCTCAGGCCATAAAGAAGGCTATGCCTGGTTTGGGAGGCCAGGAAGCTAAAGAAGGCGCGGCTCTGGATGAAGAGATTATCAAAGCCGCTCAGAAAGAAGGTTTACCTAACCCTACAGATGAACAAAAAAGATGGTTAATAGCTTACGGTCGAAAGTATGGCCTTGGAGAGACCGGGCCAGAAATAGAGGCGGGCTTTGGAGGTAAAACCGGTACTGAATTAGGCTTAACAAGTTATCAAACTAAGGCGGCGGTAGAGGCGGCAAAATACTACGGGAACCCCCAACCGGCGGCTGTAGTTCAAGCGGCCTCTTCGGCAACTACACCTATCCAGGCTCTCGAAGAGAAGAAAGACGAGACGGCTGAAGATGTAAAGAATAAGGTCACAGAGGCCACCGGAAGCGAAACAGCGGGCGAGATAGCGGGCGGGGCTGTGGAGAACATAAACACCTCTCCCCTAGGTTTAACAGGGGAGGGCCTATCCTTCTTTTCCAGCCCCGTAGCGTGGGGAATCGGGAAGCTTGGAGGCTCAGCTCTTAACCAATTAGAGGAGGGTGGCCAGGTCCTCAGCGACGGCCCGGTTTACATCCATGAAGACGAAGAGGTTAACCCCGCTAAGGTGGTCAAAGGCGGCGAGACGGTCTTAGAGAGGCTCGTCGGGCTCCTCTCTGGAGCCGAGACAGGGGCGGGCCAGGACGACGCGGGCCTTATAGTCAGGGCTATAGAGAGACTTCAGGGCCTCGATACCATCCAGGGATTTAAGGCCTCTACTTCTGAAATGCTGGCCAGAGTAAACACGATAGCCGCGACAGTGACCAATACTCAGGCTAAAACCCCATCTGAGCCCTCAAAATTCGGGGATATAAACGTAAAGCTGGATATCCACAGGTTAGAGATAAATAACGGAACGGATGAAAGAGACTTTATGGATAAGGTCGCTAATGCAGTCTTGAAGGCTATCAGGCAATATGAAGCGTGAGGAGGGCGAAAAGATTGAAGACTTTCGAGTTATTTAGGGATCAGAGCCTCTATTACCCTAATCCCGAAGCCGAGAACTCTACAGGATGGTTTACGGTGGATGTTCAATATGTCCCCGTAACCATCGACGGCCAGCACTTCGTAGTTAATCCCCGTAATATAGAGTTCTCTAATGAGTTCAAAATAGAGGAGAAGAAAATCCCCTATTATAAAGATATCAGTATTTTTATGGGAGAGGGGCTTTGGCATCTCTCCCTAACTCTGAGAACCCTCAAGCTTGAGGAGAAAGACTTTTTATGGAAGTTGGGAAGCCTCAAGCTTCCAGGGCCTCACCTGATTCTTACTTCCGCCAGTGGCTATATCTGCATGTTCGTAAAGTCAAAGCGATGCGTTCAAGTCAGTGGCGAGAGTGATAACGTCTTCCTGTGGACTCTGGAGTTTACGGAAGACAACGAACAAGGCGAGGGCGGCGGCTGTGGTGGCTCTGGCATGACTTCATCCGGACCTTCGGACGCGGCGGGCTCTGTATCGGCTACTGGAGGGGAAGTCCAAGACCTTGAAACAGGCATGTATAGGGAGGCCTAAACATGCCTATCCGTCATTACGTAACGATCAAAGGCCAGGATTATTCACCTTGGACCATCTCTATTAACACCGATCAACAGAGGGAAAGGTCCGATCCTGATAAGGTAGACCTGGTTTTAGCCAACCCCTACGGACGGTTTACAGGCTGTTGGACGAAAGGGGACCGGGTAACTATTGCCCTTGAAAATGAAGTGAGATGTTGTAACCCCGCCTTCAGGGGCTCTATAGCCTACTCAGGAAAGAACTCATCAGGCAGAACCAGGACCGTAACGAGGACAGATAGAGGTTGGTCAGAGGTCTTAGACGCTGAGGAGCAAAGTATAGGCGGCCAGTCATGGGTTACAGTAACCAAACAGAAATACCCCCTCTTCTGTGGCCATGTCGTGAAGGTGGAGTATAAGGAGAGCGAAGCCATTATAGAAGCCCGTTGCGGTCTCTCTGGATTAGCCGAGACCCTCCCTAATGGTTGCCCTACCTTCGCCCCGGCTATCCCTAAAGAGATCATCACGTGGGTTATAGAAGAGTACAACTCTAACCATGGGCCGGATGAACAAATTACCATCTATCACATCGACGACTTCCCCCAGGTCAAAGACCAATACACCGCCAAATCGGACGAGACTTATTTAGATGTTTTAGACCATATGCAAGATATGACCTCAGGGATTTACCATATCCGGCCAGATTGCTCTTTCGAGTTCGTAGGGCCTCTCACTAAAAGGGTTACTCGAAACGTCGGTAACTTGATGACAGACCCCACCGTGAACCGTTCCGTCATAGGCCACCGCAACATTCAAACCGTCGTCTCATCTTCGGACGGGATGAGCACGCCGGGCCAGCATCCCGCCGAGAGGGAGGATAACCTCCCTGTGATCGTAGAGGAGAGAAACGAGGACAGCATAGCCGAATACGGCGAGCTGATAGCGCCTACCTATTACCTTCCTTACCTGGTTAAGGAGGTTGACGCCAGGGCCTTAGCCCGGAACCTCTTAGACTGGTATAAGGAATATCGGGATAACGCCACCCCTGAGCTGATAAACACCGTTATTTATCTGTTTGAACAAATAAAATATCAGGTTCATAACGTTCCAGGGAGGAGCGGAAGCGGCCAGTGTCGGAAGATCAATCCCGCCACAGGGGAGACCGATATCATAGGATGGGTCTTAAGGGTTAAGATCGACTATTCGGCCTCTGGTTGGGATGTGAAGCTTGAGACGTCGGCCCCGCCCAAATCAGCGGGAAGTGGAGGAGCGGCTATCCCCACCTCTACGGAAGGCTTACCTGAGTTTGCCTACGACGAGAGCACGTCTAACCCCTTCTTTGTCTTCATGGACGAAGACCGGTATAACGAGATCTACGGCTCCCTAGGTGTCGTCCTGAAAGAGGGAGAGTACATCTTCTATAACCCTGAGACGGGCGAGATGGGGAACCCTGCCTTTGGAACCCTTCTCTTCAAGCCTGATGGGTTCTACGCTATGGTTCCATGGAACCGGGAAAAGCCCTCTACGGTTTCTGATCAGCTCTCAGCGGAAGAGAGGACTGAGGCGAGGTTTTACCAAAATAGTAACCTCTGGTATGATAGGAGCGGCGACGTCTTCGGGTGGTCCCCGGTTACTTCTGATGCTGTCTACGTCCAAAAGGACATTTACGACGCGGCGGCAAAAGCGGCGGGCTTCAACATGTATATAGACCTCCCCCTAGGCAGAACCCTCTATATAAACCCCACAAGCTACCAGGAAACCGGAACCATAGACGCTATTAAGCTCGATAGCGGAACCTCCCAACCTGAGGGTTATTACAGGGCCTTAACGTGGTCTAGGGGTGTCGCCCCTGGCGATTTAGAGGCTCAGGCTTTCGCCGACTCTGGAGGAGATTAAGATGGTTACTCTTAGAGAGGGCCTTCGGAACGAAGTAGCCCGTATCCTTTGGGGGATGCTCAGGATAGAGGTCTGTGAGGTTACAGACGTCCAACGCCACGCTTACGAAGACGACGAGAGGACCAATACCATAGACGTACAGGTGAGGGACTTTAACCCTATCCATAAGAAGGGCCAGGCCCTCGATAGGAAGAGGATCATCTTCTCTCAGGGCTACATAGGCCACCACTACGGGCGGCCCTATCACCCTAAGATAGGGGATCTCCTTATAGTCCTCTTTTACCAGAATGAGAAGGGAATAGTGATCAGCACCCTACCAGGTTGGACAGAGCTTCCAGTCTGTAGGGATAACGACGACGACGAGCTTATAAAGCTCTGTCAGAGACCCCAGCCCGTTTACTGCACTCATCCGGTGACGGGGATCAAATACGTAAGGTACTTCCCGGAACCCAAAAAGCCAGTTTGCGCTAAGTACTTCGGTAAGGATCGCTGTCTTGTGATCGTCTCGGAGTGTCCCCTCTCGGCTAATGATCAGAGTTGCCAACAGTGTAAAGACCTCGCCGATATCCCGGATAAATCCAAGTCGATAAAAATCTTCTCGGATGAGCACCCTCTACACCCTAACCGGATGAGAATAAGCCACCTTAAGGGCCAAACCGTACAGCTCGAAGATGACGGCTCAGTCATGATTAGAGACAGCGTTGGAGATATGATCTGCATGAAAGGCGAGGAGGGCGGCGGTATCCTGATTAAGGATAAGGCGGGCTCTTACATCGCCTTGAATGGGGCGGGGACCCTGACAGTTAGAGCGGCTGGAGCGGGCTCTC
>LAHU01005755.1_pt1 | contig 10580 bp, 13 predicted proteins | sample 329631 | NCBI WGS metagenome assembly LAHU01 (sample SAMN03275698, study PRJNA271635) | activated sludge metagenome | isolation source: sample C-0 Zero hour mixed sludge faded in reactor as a methanogenic...
CAGAGAGATCGGCAGGGTCCTGAAGGAGGGGGCGGAGGAGAGGTGCAGAGGCCGGAGGTTCGCCGTCCTGGAGGGTGGCTATCACCAAGACCTCCGGCTCTGCGTCAAGAGCTTCGTCAGGGGGTTCGAATGACCCTTCCCTCCGGCAAAAGAGGCTTAAAGCAAGGATGAGATAAGATGAGGATCAGAGGTGATACGAATTTGGCCAAAGTGGGCGAAGTTTACCGGTGCGAAGTCTGCGGGAACGTAGTTCTAGTCCAGGAGGCCGGCGCGGGGGTGCTGGTCTGCTGCGGAAAGCCGATGGTCCTCGCAAAGAAGGCGTGATCGGGAGAGGACCATCATCTTTTCTGACCGTCCCTGGCCGAAAAGCTGATATCTCCGCCTGGAGTACCGCCCTGGGGCCCGATATTGATGTTGAAGATCGGATACCTTGAACTGAATAACCCCCTGGCGATCGCCTCCGCCTCCCAGGAGATCTCCCGAGAGCTGGGGGGATCCAACGGCTCCCCAGGGCTGATCATCCTCGGACGGTTCGACCTCCACCAGGTCGCCCCCTCAGCCGTAAGGAGTAGGATGGAGAGGATCCCCAGCCGCTCCGCCCTGGGGTTCTCGACCTTTGGGGGAGATCTGGATGACCTCGCGGAGGCGGCCGGGATGGCGGCCGAAGAGGGGTGGCTCCTGGAGGTGGAGCTCCCTCGGGCCGAGGGGATCGACGAGGTAGTCGGAGCTGCCAAGGGGGAGGGGGCGACCCTCTCGTTGAGGTTGAGGCCGAACGGCCTCGATGACCTCTCCCCCCTCGCCCGAGAGGCCCGGGAGGGGGGGGCCGACCTCCTCCACCTCGACCTCTGCGGCCTCGGCCCTGCGGCGCCGAAGGTCGTCAGGAAGGTATCCGACGGCGGGGCTCCGCCGCTCTTGGCGATGGCCGAGGTCGGAGACTTCGAAGCCGCCAAGGACCTCCTCTCCATGGGGGCCGATATGATCTCATTATCTGAGAGGGCGGACCCCGAGTTCGTCGGATGGCTCGCCGGCGCCCTCAAGAGGTTCCAGGAGCTCGTCGGATGGTACAACGCCCCAAAGCACATCTGCTCCGGCGGCGACCTCCGGGGGATCGCCTTCTGCTGCCCTCCGGTGAAGAACTGCCCCCTCCTCGCGGCCCTCAAGAAGATGGGAATCTCGCCCCGAGAGTTCATAGAGAAGAAGATCGCCCTGACCCGGGGGACGCCCCTGGAGGCCGGAGACGGCACCTGCTTTGGGAGCCTCGCCTGGTGCTGCAAGATCACCAAGCCCTGCTTCATGAGGGACGCAGTCCTGGTGGAGGAGGGGATCGCCCCCGATGAGTACATGAGGCTGAAGAAGAAGCTCGCTGAGGATCTGCTGAAGGCATGAAGACTACTCCCGACCGGGTGGCCCAGGCGGCCCAGCTCGCGATGCTGATCGAGCTCTCCACCTCCCCGAAGCCAGGGAACGTAGATCGGTCCCATGACTTCGAGGAGATCAAGTTTCATCACTTCCTGATCAGCGCCGTCTCCGCCTATCCCGCCTTCCGGGACGCGGCTCTGGGGCTTCTTCCGACGGGCGCCCTCATCCGCCGGGCTGTCGGATCCTGGAGGGATTGGGGGCTCTCCCAGAACACCCACTTCGGCTCCCTGACCCTCCTCATGCCCCTGGCGGCAGCGGCGGGGAGGGGGGGGGATCTGAGGACTTCCGTCGCAGCGGTCCTGGAGGAGACGACGACGGAGGACTCCGTCGAGTTCTACGCCGCGTTCGAGATCGCCGGGGCGAGGGTGGCGGAGGTGGCGGATCTGAGCCTGAAAGACCCCGCTTCCCCGGATAAGATCCGAGAGGAGGAAAAGACCCTCCTAGACCTGATGCGCCTCTCCTCGGCCCACGACCTGGTGGCGAGGGAGTGGTCGAGCGGCTTTGAGAGGAGCTTTCTCCTAGCTAGACTCCTCGCAGAAGGGGTCAGAGAGCTGGGCCTCAACGACGGGGTGGCGATCACCTACCTCGAGGCCCTGGCAGCCGTCCCCGACAGCCTCGTCGCCTCGAAGTTCGGCCCGGCGAAGGCAAAGGAGGCGTCGGAGAGGGCGGGGTCGATCCTGGGGTTTGAGGTCCGAGAGACCCTCCGCCTCGCCGAGGAGCTGGACCTCGCGATCGTCGTCGAGATGAAGGAGGTGGGGCTGGAAGATCTCGTCGTCCGGGAGCTAGCAGGGCGGAGGGCGATCGTCACCTCCTTCTTCCACCAATCGGTCCGGGAGGTCAAGGAGCTCGGGGGGCTCAAGACAGGGATCATCATATCCTCCCTCCCCATAAACCCCGTCGACCTCGCCCTCTGGGCCGAGGCTGACTCGATATTTCCCCGGTTGACGGACCCCAACCTCTTCATCAGGGCCCACAGGGCGGGGATCGAGGTATACCCCTGGACGATAAACGACCCGGACCAGGTCCGGTGGCTGAACCGGCTGGGGGCCGATGGGGTCGTCACCGACGACCCTTGCCGGGTCCGGAAGGCCGCCGACGATCCCGTCACCAACGTCAAAGCCGGCGAGTGCCAGTATTATCCCTGCCACCATTTCGAGGGCCAGGATTGCACCTTCTGCTTCTGTCCCCTCTACCCCTGCAAAGACCCCGAGCTCGGCAGGTTCATCAGGTCGAGGCGGGGAAAGAGGCTCTGGAGCTGCGTCGACTGCACCCTGGTCCACAGGCCCGAAGTGGCCCGGTACTTCAGGGATCACCCCGACGCCACCACCGAGGAGCTGAAGCAGGTAGATCGAGATGGTGGTTGAACGGGATCTGGCGCCCCTCTGGAGGAACGGACCTCTCTCGGCCGTCCTCCTGGTGATCAGAGGTGTTGACGGAAAGCTTTATGCACGACCGATGTAAAAGGGCCGGATTATGAGACGTAATCTAGCATTATTGGTCGCAGTTCTTGCCCTATTACAGGCCTGGTCTGTCATCGGGCAGGATCTCACCCTCGATTCGCCGGTGGAGGCCCCAGCGGCCCTCACCGATTTCCTGAACGATACCCCCAACGCCTCCGTGAACAACACCGTTAACGACACCTTGAACGAGACCGCCGCGGCCACCGGCCTCTCAGCGACAGATACCCAGAAGGCCTTCCTCGATCTGCCCGTCAACGATAGCCTGATCAATGCCGGCCTCTCGGCGACAGATACTCAGAAGGATTTCCTCGACCTGCCCGTCAACGATAGCCTGATCAACACCAACCTATCGATGACGAGCACCCAGAAGGCCTTCCTTCTGGATCAGCCGATCGAGACGCCGAAGACCTTCTACAACAAGGGCAGAATGATGGGCACCTGATCGCGGATCTTCTGATCGGGTTGAGGTTGAAGAGCTCAATCCCACACCGACTCCAGATGGAGTCGCTCTCTTATGATGGCCCGGACCTTGTCCTCCTTCGACAAGGTCTCGGGATATTTCTTGTCGTCCAGCTCCAGGGTCAGGGGCCCATCGTACCCGGCGTCTCGGAGGGCCGTCAGGACCAGGTCGACGGACCCGGCGCTCAGGGGAAGGTGTCGGACTCCGTCCACGGTGGCGCTGACGTGGACGTCTAGGATTCGGTCACCGAGGGCCTCGACGAAGGCCAAGGCCCCCGAAGGCGGCGGGGTAGCATGGGATATATCCAGGGTCATCCCCAGGCGAGGGAACTCGTCGAGGAATCTGCCCATCTCGTTGGGGTCTGAGCAGAGGTTCCAGGGGGCGGGCTCCAGGTTCTCCAGAGCCAGGAGAACCCCCCTCTCCTCCGCCCGGTCCAGACAGAGGCCCAGATACCGGCGGAGCTTCGCCCTCTCCGCCTCCCTGGCCGGCCGCCTCGCCGTCCTCTTGCCCGGGTGGACGACCACCACCCCCGCGCCCAGAAGCCCGGCGAGGTCGATGGCCGAGAGGGACTCCTCGATCGTCGCCAGGGCGACGAGGTCGTTGTAGGACGAGGGGTTGAGGTCCATGACGGGGGCATGAAGGGTCGTTATCCTTCCACCCAGCACCTCTCGGATCAACTCCGCCTGTCCCGGCCGCTTCCCACCCTCCCAGTACCAGGGGGTCTCGACCCAGAACTCCATCTCTTCTAGCCCCGCTTCGGCGATGACCTCGGCCATGCTCTGGGGGCCGAGATCCCAGAGGAACATCGATGAGGCCGACACCCTCGCCATCTTTCACCGCCTCAGGTCCTCTATCAGCCGCTCGATCCTCGCGAGCCGCTCCATCTGGACCTGCATCCTCCGGAGGAGGATGGGCGGCGTCTCGGCCGGAGCCGTGCACTGGTCGGTCCAGCTGTCCACCTCCCGCATGACCTTATCGACGATCCCCTCCAGCTCGCCGGGGAGCTTCCCCTCCTCCCGCAGGACCTCGACCCCTTCGTCCACAGACTTCTGGATCTCTGCTATCTTCAGAAGCAGCAGGTTGAGTTCGACCTCTATCCTGGCCTGATCCATACCTCTTCCTCTCCAGTCCGCCCTTCATATTGGAGTTCCGTCGGTGGAGGGATCGCTAAAAGGCCCTATCTCTTCACCGTGGGAGCGGGAGCCGGCCATCCTCCCCGACGGCCTAAGGCGGACTTCCCTTTCAGCTCGATCCCAGCTTAACTATCGCCTCTGCCAGGTCCCCGGAGGCCTCTTTGAGGGCCGCCTTCGCCTCCTGGGGAGTGCAGCCGGTCTGGGCCACCACCAGCTCGACGTCGGAGTCGGGGATCGATATCTCGCGGGGCCTCTCCAGGGCGGTGCCCACCACCTGGTACGACCTGTTCCCCTGGGCGTCCATCACCGTCACCGACGCGTCGAGGAAGAATATCTCCCGGTCCGCGGTCCTGATGATCACCTCTTCTACCCCCTCGATCTCCTCGATGCTGATCCCCATCTGCTTCATCATCTGCTTCATCTTCTTGGGGTTTACCCCCTTGCCACCGATGCCTGGGAACATGATCTAACCTTGGAGGGGCATCCATTGTAAATCTATCTGTGAACCCTCCATTCCGTCCAACTCCCCGACTCGGAGATCCGAGGCCGATCCCGGGGCTTCAGGCCGAGAAGAGGCCGGAACGTTTGAAGTCGTTTGACGGAAAAAAGTTCAGAAAATTGATTAATGGTTGTAAAATAACCCGGTTTTCCCCTGAAATTATAATGTTTAATTGTAAAGATCCCCATTAAACATGGAAAAGGATATATCCGATGCGGTTTTAGGGGATCCGGTCGAATCGTTCGGCTTTTAAGGCAAATGGGAGGGATTGGATATAGCATCAGAAACGGGTGGAGGAAGGCCACGGGACATAATGCACATCGGCCCCGTGGACATAAGAGACGGCACGTCCAACCCGGCGCCCCTCGGTCTGATGGGCTTCGGCATGACGACGGTTCTCTTGAACATGCACAACGCTGGCTGGTTTGAGCTCGGCTCTATGATCCTGGCCATGGGAGTATTCTACGGCGGGATCGCTCAGATCATCGCCGGGATAATGGAGTGGAAGAAGGGGAACACCTTCGGGACGACGGCCTTCACCTCTTACGGCCTCTTCTGGCTCACCCTCGTCGCTCTGATCCTGGTGCCGAACACCACCTGGGCGGCGGGGACCAAGACGTCAGATCCTGCATTGATCGCCTACTTCTTCATGTGGGGGCTCTTCACCTTCTACATGTTCATAGGCACCCTGAGGCTGAACAGAGCCCTCCAGGTGGTCTTCTTGACGCTGACGATCCTCTTCTGGCTCCTGGCCATCAGGGATTACACCGGCAGCGCCACCATAGCCACCATCACCGGCTACGAGGGGATATTCTGCGGCTTCACGGCGATATACGCCGCATGCGCCCAGGTCCTGAACGAGGTCTACGGCAAGACCGTCTTGCCAATAGGGCCTGTCAAGCGGAAATGATCCCGAGATGAATCGGACGGCATGGAACCTGCTGGTCGACCTCATCTCCTTTTTAGCTTTTTTTGCGTCGACGGCTTCGGGCCTGGTCCTATGGTGGGCTCTGCCCGCCCCAGGGAGCGGGTTTCGCCGCGGAGGGGCGGCGGTGGCAGGGGAACTCTTCCTCGGGTTATCCACCCCCGAGTGGGTCGCCATCCACCGGATTACGAGCCTGATCCTCGCGGCCCTCATCCTCCTCCACATAGCCCTTCACTGGAACTGGATCCGAAAATGGGTCCGATGAACCCCAGGACCGCCTGCGTCCCCTGCAGAGATCCAGGCCGAAGACCTCCGAGCCGTCGCCCCTTCCTCGGACAGTTCGCATATCGAAGATAAGCACCAAAGAACCTTATATTCTGACTTCCCTTATCATCTCTGGTGTATAGGTCATGATGCATTCGGGAGATAGGATCAAGGGCGGAGATATGCCGACGGACCTGATCGAGAAGGTGGACGGCCTCCTGGATCAGTTCATGGGGATCGTCGAGAGCCTGGTGGAGGAGAGGAGGATCCAAAGGGGGATCGTCAGGAGCCAGAACCCCAGCAGCATGGTGGCGGTCCTGGACCAGGCCACCCTTTACATCCTGGCCCAGAACCATGCTGGCGCCCTCTCCACCATGTACACATACCACCCCGATAAGCGGATCTCCGAGCAGAAGGCCATCAGCAGCGCCCGGTGGGAGTTCGGATACGAGGATCCGTTGATGATAGTCTTTCCGGCGGTCGTCCTCGACGAGGGGGAGAGGGATAGGAGGGAGATCCTCCGGGTCATCGCCATCGCCCACGTCGAGGCTGAGATCCAGAGGGCGATAAACCTCATGAGCCTGATGCAGATCAGGCCCCTCTTCGGCCACGCCTCCTATATAGTGGACGATCGGACCGCCTCGGTCATCCTACCCCTCACCGACGATGGCGACGACCTCTACGATGAGGCGGTGAAGCCGGCCCTGGAGCGGGCGGGGCTCGTACCCCGGAGGGCCCTCGACTTCGGCGACGACGAGGAGAAGCTGAAGGCGATCTGGAGGGAGATATGCAGGGCCAGGATGGTGGTGGCCGACCTGACAGGCACCGACCCCCTGGTGATGTACGAGCTCGGGATCGCCCACACCATCGGAAAAGAGTCCCTCGTCCTCTGCCGCCGCGGCACCTGCCCCCGTTTCCCTGGAAAGCTGATCCGGGCCAACTTCCTTGAGTACGACGGCGGCGAGGACGGCCTTTTGAAGCTCCGGGCGGAGATGGCCGAGATCCTCCACCAGATGATGAACCCGGTGATGGGCTCGGACTGAGGCGGGAAAAAGTTGGGCTCTGGTGGCCTTCACCGCCCTGAGTTCGCGCCCCATCCGGCTGAGACCGTCAAATTTGGGGGGTCTTGCACCGCTTCTCCATCAGGGAGTAGACCCTCGCGAACTCGGTGTTGACGCCCACCACCTCTTCGTTGAAGCCCCGGAGGTTATCGGGGACCGGGCCGAGGCCGTCGGCCTTATCCTGGGCGTCGACGACGGCTCCCGGAGGAACGAAGCTCCCCTCGGCGAGATTCACCCCCACCACCAGGGCCAGATGGCCGACGAAGCACCTCTTCCCCAGGACGGAGGCATGGACTACGGCGTTGAAGCCGACGAAGCTCTCGTCGCCGATCTCCATCGGCCCGTGGATCACGGCGCCGTGGGCGACTGACACCTTCCTTCCCAGCCTTATGCTCGTCCCTTCGAGGCCGTGGAAGACGGCGCCGTCCTGGACGTTGCAGTCGTCGCCGATGATGATCGGCGTCGCCTCGTCCGCCCGGACGGAGGCGCAGGGCGCGACGTAGACCCGCTCTCCGATCCTGACGTCCCCGATGACGGTCGCCGCCGGATCGACGTAGGCGGTCTTGGCGATGGTGGGCATCGATTCGGCATCGTTCCAGCTAGTTTTTGGATTGGCTCTGATCATCCAGACTCACCGTCCCCTAGACTACCTTCTAAGATAAAAGGCATTATCATCGACGATCGTGACCTTGTTGAAGGGCCGGATCGAAATGGGCGACGCCGGGAACTAAATACTATAAATCTTCAATAATATAAGATTTTGTGGTTGTATCTGGGATGCAGATGGTCTATAAGGGTGGATTCTCGATGTCTCAAGAGCCCCGAGAAAAGCGAATTTCTGGTATGCGTAACGTATTTTCGAGATAATTGGCGCTAATTTTAAATAGATAAGATACCCTTATAATTCAGCCAAGGATATTCCCCAATATGACGTTCTCTTGGAGGGAGACGCCATATTGGGGAATATCCTTCGGTAGTGTGCGCGTGTCGAACGAGAATGGATGGTTATCGACGAAGGGTGTCTGATTATGGCAGAAAATGTTGAAACCTATGAGCCGCCGGGTGGGCGGTGGATGATAGTGATAGTAGGCTTGATCATCCAGCTATGTCTGGGTGCCATTTATGCTTACGGTGTATTGAGAACTCCATTGCTGAACCACTTCAAGGGACTAGGGCTCGATCCGAGCGCCATGGCGATGACGTGGCCTTTCATCGTATTCCTGGCGATGTTTGCCATAACTATGCCTCTGGCTGGCCCCTATATCCAGAAGATGGGTCCCAAGAAAGTCTGTATGATCGGCGGGGCGTTATGCGGTGTCGGCTGGCTGGCGGCCTCCTTCGCCAAATCTCCGACGATGCTGATACCTCTTTACGGCATCATCGGCGGTCTTGGAGTGGGGATAGCCTACGGTGCACCGATCTACACCTCCGCCCAGTGGTTCCCCGATAAGCGCGGCCTCGCCGTCGGATTGACGGTCTTGGGCTTCGGCTTCTCCTCGGCCATAATCACATACGCGACCCGGTTCTTGATGGGGAGCGGCTGGGATATAATGACCGTTATGCGGGCTTTCGGCGTGGCGTTCATCATCATAACGGTGATATTATCGGTCTTCCTCAAGTGCCCGCCGTCTGGCTGCAAGCCAGGAGGCTGGACGGCCCCCCCATCGACGTCGGTTACCCGGAAGATCGACTTCATGCGAAACGAGATGTCCAAGACCAAGACCTTCTACGGGCTTTGGCTCTGCTACACCATCGGGGCCCTGGCCGGTCTCACGGCGATAGGGATTGCAGGTCCCGTGGGCCTGGAGGTATTCGCCAATGCGGGGATGACGGCTGAGGAGGCTACCAAATGGACCTTCCTCCTGATCTTGCCCTTTGCCATCTTCAATGGAGCAGGAAGGCCGATATTCGGAAGCCTGACGGACAAGCTGACCCCGAGAAATACGGCGATCCTGAGCTACGTTCTGATCCTGGCGGCGTGCCTGCTGATGTACTCGAGCTATTCCTCCTTCTACGCATACGTCATCTGCTTCGCGATCCTGTGGGGTTGCCTCGGTGGATGGCTCGCCATAGCTCCTACGGCGACTGCAAGCTTCTTCGGGATGAAGGACAACGCCAAGAACTACGGCCTCGTATTCACTGCCTACGGCGCTGGCGCCATAATCGGAGGTATCGTCTCCGCTCAGGCGAAGGACCTCCTCGGAGCCTTCCAGCCCTTCTTCCTGATCGTCGCAGCTCTGGCGGTTCTGGGGATCGTCGTCGCCTTCGCCTTGTTGAAGCCCCCCGAGGCGAAGTGATGAGTTTGTAGCTTCAGGGGTGATGGATAAAGGTGGATGGCTGGGTTGTCGGGAGAGGCGGCGGAGGGCGCCGCTCCTTCCCACGCCCCACCTATTCGCCCACTTTTCTTTTTATCTCGGCCTTCATCGGACCTTTTCTTCATCGGAATTCTCCTGAGCCAGCCCCGGCGGGCCCCTCTCTTCTCATCCCCTCGCCTTGCCAAAGATATTATATAAAACTCCACCATCTCACATCATCATGTTCAAGCTCGGAGAGTACGGGGAGGTTGAGGCCTCAGAGATCGCGGATCACCTCAAGAGGGCGGGTCTGAGGGTCGATCTCAAACCCTCGATCTCCGCCTTCGCGGAGACCGCCGCCTACATGGAGGGGAGGGCGAGCCAGCTGAGGGAGCGGGTCGATGAGTTTGGGATCTACGACAGGTATATGGAGGCCATCAAGGCCGCCCTCGCCGAGGGGGTTGAGGCCGAGGCCTTTACAGATCGTTACCTTTCCCTCCTGGACCCCTCCTGGCGGGGGAAGATGGACGAGATCGCCTCTCTCTTGAAGGACGGGTCCGTCACCCCCGCCGACGGCGAGTCGGATCAGGAGATGATGAACCGGACGGTGGAGCTGCTGGAAAAGCTGGAGGCTCTCCAGTTTCTCGACGCCGCCCTGGAGCTGAACGAGGTCGAAGGCCCTCCTGGTGGCGACCTCGGAGCAGACCCCCTCATAAGGATAGCCGTCGACCCCGAGGAGTCCGACGTAGAAGACGATCTGCTGAAGTCGGTCCTCGCCGTCCGCCTCGAGAAGATCGTCGAGGTCCGCCTCGACGAGATGACGACCCCCATGCTGAAGAACGTCGGCGACGAGTTTGCCGAGGAGTTCGCCGAGGAGTACTACAAGATCTTCGCCATGGCCATGACGGTCGAGAGGCTACTATCCCCTCCAGAAGACTCCAATAAGATCGACCTCGACGATTTCCGAGAGAGCCTCGTCTTCGAGGAGGATATGGAGGATTTCGTCCTGATGGTCGACGGGACGGAGGTGGCTGAGGAGCTTGCCAGGACCCTCAAGAAGGAGGG
>LAHU01000394.1_pt1 | contig 10551 bp, 9 predicted proteins | sample 329631 | NCBI WGS metagenome assembly LAHU01 (sample SAMN03275698, study PRJNA271635) | activated sludge metagenome | isolation source: sample C-0 Zero hour mixed sludge faded in reactor as a methanogenic...
CCCCAGCTGTTCTTGCAGATCCAGTAATCCTTTGCTTTTGTACTGTCATGACCCCAGCCGACGATCACGATGGCGTGGTTGACGCCCGAGTATGTCTTCTTCTCCTCGTAGATACCGCTCCTGTAGTAGCGGAACGAGTCGGTTGCATAGAACGCGGCTGAGACGGGCCCGTTGTTGACCAGGGTCTGCTTGATCAGGCTGGCTGTCGGGATCGATGAAGGCCCGGAGATGTAATACCAGTTCGTCCCATACTGGACTGTATAGCGTGTGATCCCAGAAAGGTCCCTGCAGCTCCCGGACGTCGCGGTATACTGGTAGTCTGATTCGAGGACTGTACCGGTTCCACCCATTTTGCCAGCTTCATTGACCAGGAGATCGAACGCACTGAAGTAGCCGCCATTGCAGCTGTAACCGTCGCGGTTACAGGATACCAGGTATTGCTCCGAGAAATCCGGGTTCAGGTTCGGGTTATTCATCATCCTCTCGTAATAGGATTCGAATGTACCGATGATGGAGAATGCCCAGCAGCTCCCGCACTGGCCCTGGTTTCGCACCGGCGTTGTCCAGTCCCCGTTGTTGGAACGCCAGGTGAACGAATCAGGATAGGTCCCTGCATCGACCATTGCACGATCTGTGGCGCCCCGGTTATAAGTTGTCATCCCAGGGGTGTCTTCCCTGAGCCCGAGGGTGGCCTGGTAGGCCTCCTCGGTCATGTAGGTAACCGGCGACTCCCCTGCCGTCCACGAGAGGCCTTCCGCCTCTATCTGTCGGGATACCCTGTCTACATTCGCACGGACGGTCGCTACATCGAGGGTCGTAAATGACGCGATCCCTGTATCATTACAGGCGGAACAGGTCGTGCATACCACGTCATTCCCGCCTGATACCGTAGCGATTGTGCTGTCGCCACAGGCCGGAGAGATAAAAAAAATACCGGTTAGAACCAGAAGAACAACCCACACCCTCATTCGCCACATATACTGAGCCGGTGTTCATGGGACAAAATGAATCTATCCATAGCAGCCCGCGTAGCTTCGAAAATCGACCGTAAATATGCCATGCATTTAATCAGGGATCTGGATATCTTCATACCCCTAATCTCACTCGTTTATAATTTTATTGGGTAAACCACCCTAGCAATTCTCTTCCACAGCCCGGTTGGGTGATGAATTACGTTCCAGAATGGGTAATCCATATGCAATGCATACCAATCCGGAATAATGGGCCCGGTACTGTCTGTTATGGGATGGCGATGACCCGAGAGAAATGGTGTTATTATTCGATCTTTTTTATCCGGGCTTAAATCTCTGTATCCGGTGGGAGAAACGAGCGAAGGAGGGAGAGGGCCTCCAGATCGCGCGGTCCTCCACACCGCCGCACAAGCGAGGCATGGTGGCGGATAAGGAAAAGGAGATTGGGATCGTTGTTTAAAAGGTACCGTGTTGCGTGAACGGCGGCCTCGATGATGCCGGAGAATCCCCGGTTCACCGGGTGAACCTGCAACGAACCGATCTCCTCGCGAAGGGGAGTGAGGCTGACCACGATCACCTCCGTTGTCTCCTGGATAACGGTCGTAGAGAATGCAATCCAGGCCTCCGTGTCTTTGAGGCGCTGGACGGTCATTCCCCCTGCCTCCTCCTCCTGGAACATACCCCCCGGGATATCTTCGAACGCGGAACGGACGAAGAGGACTGGATCGAAGGAATAATTCGCCACGACCCAGCCATCGCGAATGATATTCTGTGCAGTATGGGTCCCCCGGAATATGATCATCCTGGCCTCCCCCCCCTTCACCCGGAGTCCCATTGGGGCAGCATTCGCCTGCGTGGTGGCGATCACCTCGGTGATGCCTTCGGTTAGCAGTCCCATTGCCATCCCTCTCCAAGTGCGATGTATATTCCCCCGATGAGGATATCAGCAGTAGATCCTGGATTGACACCGTCAGTTATGCAGGCTGCGTCCATGTCAGCGAGCGACCGGGCCCCTGATCGCACTGCGTTTGCGGCTTCCATAACAGAAATTGCCACTGCTGTCCCGTGCTTCTTCTCGATAAAGGTGTCCGGTTCGGTAGCGAGGAGGTCGATGAAGGTCTTTACGATACTCTCTCTCCCGCAGCCGTGGCTGACGAGGAGGTCGGCGGCATGACGGGTCCTCGGGAACCCTTCGACCCACTCCCGGGCGATCATATCCCTGGGCGACGAGTGGCGCATCACATCGAAGAGACTCATTCGCCGGTGGCGTATCTCTCCGATTGCAGCAGGGTCGCGTACGTCCAGTTCATCTGACTCGTTCATCCTGACTCTGGTGAGCCCGAAAGCCTCGTAAAAAGCAACAGCATCTTCCACGCCGGTTCCACGGACCAGCCGGGCCGCACCGGCGATGCCATCTCCGGCAATGAGTGGGACGAGGAGCAGGAATGCCCCGAAGTGCGTGTTACCTCCCCTGTGCACGCTTGTACGGGCGACTGCATCCCGGATGATATCTCCAATCCGGGTGTCTCCCTCCTCAGCACGTGCGAATGCGGGTGCAGAGAGGATGGCCGAGGCGAGGAAATGCTCCAGGCGGGTGTCCGGATAGTCATGACAGCGGTCAACATTCCCGGGCTTGGGATAGGCACTGACCTCTAAAACCATCGCGAGCTGGGCCCGCTCACTCCGCTTCACCGGTTACTCTCCCGGAGAAGACCTCTGCCATAATCCCATCGGCAAGCTGCCTCTTGCATTTCATGTACTCCTTTGATGAGAGACCGGCCTGGCTGAGTGTCATCTCCCGGAACATGCAGGGTGCACTGGCTTTACAGCAGTAGGCAAGGCTCCCGAAGCAGGTCTGTGCCCCGCTCTCAAGGGGCGTCCCTGAAACAAGCCGCTGCTTGAGAGCAATATAGGTTTCAGGGGAGATGGCGAGCCGGTCGAGTGTCGGCAGCAGGGGACAGGACTTCACCGGCATACAGCAGAAGCAGAGGGCACGGAGATCCCCGCCGCGGCAGAGCTGCTTGGGAGAGTTGTACCACCCACTCTCATCGGCATATCGGGATATGGCAGCATCAAGCCCGGAGAGGGTCCTCTCATCCGAGTTCCTGGCGAGCGAGACGAGATCGGCCCCATGGGAGAGCACGTCCCGCATCTTGTCAAAGGATGAAATCCCGTTGTTTGCAATTATCTGCGCAGAACAGGAGTTCCTGATCTCGCGGAGCCTGCGCACCCCGAAGTCCATCAGGTCGACATGGAGAATATCTGCCCCGGCATCGACAAGTGAGCGGCAGAGCCGGGCATCATCCGCAGAGACACCTGCCCGGATCTTGACCGATACCGTGACATCGGACGTTTTCAGTGCACGGATGATATCGCCGAGTTCTCTTGGGTTATTCAGGTAATATTCCCCGCATCCCGCATCAATCATCGGTTTCTGCCTGCAATGGGCATCTATCTCGTACACGGGGGCGTCTCCAATCGCGTCAGCGACCTCCCGGAATGCTCCGGGCGAACAACCGCGGAGGTTGAGACCTGGCACCACGCGGGAAGCACTCATTTTACTGACCTGCTCTTTCAGCTCGGCAACCGGGTCCTCCGCGAGAAACTCTTCCCTCCCCCCGGCAACGACTGTCCTGGCGGCTTCGATTGCGGGTATATCGATATTGTATCCGCCCAAGAATGCAACCCCGATATGTTCTGCCCGCTCCAGGGCATAGGCCGCATCGGTGATTCCCGCCATCGAGGCGATTGCGATGGGCGTTTTTACAATCTTATCGTTTATCAGCAGACCGAACCGCTCAAAAAATTGGATCATCAGGCGCGTACTCAGATCACTCTGAGAGGCATAAAGCCTTCAGGTGACCGGGTGCCTGGAGTGAACGTCCGGTGCCTGGGCCTGGGCGTGCCTGATCTCACATCTGTCTGATATTTATTGCAGGAACTTCACATATAGTATTATATGGCGAAGAAAGGAATGTTACTCGTTGGCCACGGCAGCAAACTCCCCTATAATAAGGAATTAGTCGAGTCCACCGGGAAAATTATAGCCGATCAGAAACCGGAATACCTGGTTCGGTGCGCGTTTATGAACATGAATGAGCCGTCGATCGAGGATGGCCTTGCCTCGTTCCGGAGGGAAGAGATCGATGCCCTCATCGTCGTCCCCCTGTTCCTTGCAAAGGGAGTGCACATCCTCAAGGATATTCCTGCCCTTATCGGCCTCCCCGAGGGTATCAGCAAGGGATCGTTCCAGCTCAACGGCAGGTCCATTCCGCTCTTCTATGCGGACCCGATTGGAAGTGACCCACTGCTTGCCGAACTGATGGTGAAGAATGCCGAGCGGGTGCTCGGCGGGACCGAAATGAGCGGATGAGGGTTCTCGTCCTCGATACGATTCACGGGGGCCGGGAGATAGGTGCGGCCTTTCGCACGCGGGGAGACGATGCTGACGAAGTCGATGTCTACCGCGATGAAGGGCCGGTACGCGTTGAGGATGCCCTCTCGCGTGAATACGACCTTGTTACCGCTCCCGTGCACCTTGACCCCGGTTCGCCCCTTCTGAAGCATCATCGTGCGGGGGTCATCTCGCATCACGAAGCGGTGAGGCTCCTCCTCGGTCGTGCAGTTCCCCATCCCTTTGTGGAGATTACCGGGGGGAGGGGCAAGACGACGACTGCCCACCTCCTGGCAGCCCTGCTCCCGGGACCCGGGATCCTTCATACCACCCGGGGGACGGTCTGTCTCCCCGGGGGTGAACTCCTTTGGCGGAAGAGTATCACCCCTGCATCCATCCTCCCAGCGGTCAGAATCGCGGCCAGGGAGGGACGATGGCTCGTGGCCGAGGTCTCCCTCGGGGTAACAGGTGCGGGTGATCTCGCCCTTTTAACGTCAGGAGAGGATTATCTTATTGCGGCGGGTCGGAAGTCTGCGTTGGACGAAAAAAAGGAAAGCCTTCGTGACCACCCGCGGGTTATCGTCGCGCCTGGTGTCTCTTCCCCTGGACCGGGATCGGTTTCGTCGGATACGCTGGTTCACGTCGATGGAGATTCTCTTACCTATGAGTCTGGTGGAAAGGTGGTCAGAGTGATCGTACCACTTCTCAAAGTCCCGGGCTACCAGGTCCCAGTCGTCATGGCTGCCGCTGCGGCTCTCATTTTGGGTGTAAATCCAGCCCGGCTGGCAGAAGCCGTCCCGGTAGAGGGCCGGATGCAGGTGAAGCGCATGGGAGCACTCCTCGTAGTGGATAACTCGGGGAGCGGCAGCACCGGTAACACGGCCACCGTCTCTGCCGCCTATGCCCGCACGCTTGGATCCGGGCCCCTTACCCTGGTGATCGGGCAGGAAGGGCTGGCAGTATGCGAAGGGTTCCCCGAACCTGACCTGGTACGCGCAGTCCAGGATATCTCTCCCGACCGCCTTATCCTGGTAGAACCATCGAAGGATGCATACCGGAACACGGCCCTCGTGGCATCGGACATGGGAATACCGTGCTCTTCTGCAGACAGGCTGGCGGATGCGGAGAAGATGGCAGTATCCCTGGGATCGACCGGGATCATCCTCCTCACGGTGAAGACATGGCGCTAGACAGTATGAAGTACATGCAGCCGCGGCCGAGCTCGATTGTCGCGGCCCTCTACACGGCCCGCGACCTTGGTGTAGACTGCGCGGTCCTCCACGGCCCGTCCGGCTGCTCGTTCAAACACGCCCGCCTCCTGGAGGAGGATGGGATGCGGGTCCTCACCACGTCCCTCGCTGACAATGAGTTCGTCTTTGGCGGCCAGCGGCGCCTCGAGGATGTGCTCAGGGACGCGGAGACGCGGTTCTCACCCACGCGGATTGCCGTGATTGGGACCTGTGTCGCGATGATAATCGGTGAAGACCTTGCCGCTGCCGTAGAGGAATCGGGGATACAAACCCCCGTCATCACGGTGGATATCCACGCGGGCTTCACCGAGAATATCGATGGGGTGATCGTGACACTCGAGGCAGCAGAGCGGGCGGGATGGATCACCGCAACGGAACTCGAGCGGCAGCGCCACCTGCTCCGGGAGGCGAACCTCGTGGAGAGGCTTCGGGGAGCCGCTTCCCAGCCCTACATCGAGCCGTCACGCGGGGACCTCAAGCACGAGGCCGCCTCGCACCTTCTCTCCCTTGCCCGGAGTGGGGCACCGGGGCTCGCCGTCCTGAACGCGAAGAAAGAGACCGCGTATATGTTTGCAGACATCCTCCTCGCCCTCTACGAGGCCTGCCCCGGTGCAGACATTACCTACGCCGCGAACCTCGACGACCGCGGCCTTCCCAAGGTGCGTGGGGATGCGCAGAGGATCCTCCGGGAGATGCGGGAACGGGGTATTGACCCTCTCCTCTTCGGGGCACTCGACGAGTACGGGGCGACAGGGGAGATCATAGGGGCCCTGTTCTCGGACCGAAAGCCGGCGTTTGCCCTCCTTGCCGGGGTACCCCATACCGTGCCTCCCCAGTACACTTCAGGCGTCACCTGCGTCTCTGTGACAAACGGGCCGCGCCAGGTTGAACCGATCCGGGCGCTCGGGCATGCCCACGTCGTGGTGGAGGTTGATCTTCACCCCCGTACCCTCGGCGTCCGATCGATCGTGGAGAGCGAGTTCGGGGCGGTCATCCGGAGCCTCAGATGAAAGCGTTCCTCATCTCCGGTGACCGTTCAGGGAGTGGGAAGACCAGTATCAGCCTCGGGATTGCCGCCGCGCTCGCGGAGGCGAGGAAGGTGCAGGCCTTCAAAGTGGGGATGGATTATATAGATCCCTCGTACCTCACGGCCGCGACGGGGAGGGCCTGCCGGAACCTTGATTCTTTCGTCCTCTCCCGTGACCAGATACAGGCAGTCTTTTACCATGCCTGCAAGGGTGCCGATATTGCCCTGGTTGAAGGGGTACGCGGGCTCTACGAGGGATCGGATGCAATGACCGATACCGGCAGCACCGCATCAATAGCACGGGCCCTCCAGGTCCCGGTGGTCCTCGTGGTCCAGGCACGCAGCATCACCCGGAGTGCCGCAGCCCTCGTGAAAGGGTTCCAGGCATTTGATCCCGGGGTCCATATCGCGGGGGTAATCCTGAACCAGGTGAGCGGACGGTCGCACATCGAGAAGGCGACGACCGCCATTGAGCACACCTGTGGCATCCCGGTCCTCGGCGCAGTGCCCCGGGGCGAGGGGATGGGGCTCTCGATGCGCCACCTCGGCCTCGTCCCGTTTCGGGAGGGTGAGGAAGACCCGGCGTTCCGTGAGAGGATCCGTGCGATCACCGCCGTTGTGAAGGAATCGGTGGATATCCCCTGCCTGCTTGAGATCAGTGCTGAACTATCCCTCCCGCCCGGGGACCCGCCGCTGTTCCGGGCTGAACGCCCCCCCGACGTGACGGTCGCGGTGGCGTATGACGCTGCATTCAATTTTTACTATGCCGATCTCTTTGATCTCCTCCCTGCCCTCGGTGCATCGGTCCGTCGTTTCAGCCCCCTTGCAGACGAGGTCCCCGCAGCCGACGGGGTGATTATCGGCGGGGGCTACCCTGAGCTCTTCCTTCCCCGGATCGAGGCGGCAGGCAATGCACGGGATGCGATCCTCGAATGCGCCAGGGCAGGTACGCCGGTCTACGGCGAGTGCGGCGGCCTGATGTTCCTATCAGGGTCGATTAGGGTGACCGGGAATCTCCCCGGGACAGAAGCCGGCAGGCCGTACCGGATGTGCGGAGCCCTCCCTGCTGCCAGTTCCACCCCCCCCCGCCGTATTGTCCGGTATGTCGAAGGGTCGGTGGTCCCGGGGACACCCTTCGGCCCTGACGGGTTCCGGGGACATGAATTCCATTACGCAGAGGTGCAGCCGTCTCCGGGGGCACAGTTCGCCTACCGCCTGACCAGGGGGACCGGTATCCACGACGGCCTTGACGGTCTCTACGAGAAGCGCACGATCGGTAGTTTCACCCACCTGCACCCGGTCGCATCCCTCGAGTTTTTCAGGCGTTTTGTTGGTCTCTGCCGTGAGGAATAATCGTTCTCCTCTCCTACGGCATTCCCCCTTTTTCCGGGAGTCCAGGTTGCGGCAATACTCTGGTTTTCCGGTTTTCTTCTCCGTGTGCGGCGTGAAACGCGATGGTCAAATAGGGGAAGCGCACACCTACCTGCTTGTATGATCATCTATATCGACGGGAAGTACATGCCGAAGGAGGAGGCCCGTATCTCTGTCTTTGACCACGGGTTCCTGTACGGTGATGGCGTATTCGAGGGAATACGTGCATACGGGGGCCGGGTCTTCCGCCTGACGGAGCATCTCGACCGGCTCTATGACTCTGCCCGGACGATTGATCTAAAGGTTCCCATCTCCCGCGAGGAGTTAGCCGACATCATCCTCGAAGTCCTCCGCCGGAACAAGCTCCAGGACGGCTACATCCGCCCCATCGTGACCCGCGGAGTGGGAGACCTCGGGCTTGACCCGCGGAAGTGCCCAAAACCGTCCGTGATCGTCATCGCGGTCGAGTGGGGTGCGATGTACGGGGACCTCTATGAGAAGGGCCTCTCGGCGATAACGGTATCAGTCCGCCGGAACCCAGCCGATGCCCTCCCGCCGAACGTGAAGAGTTTAAACTACCTGAATAATATCCTCGCCAAGATAGAGGCGAATTACAAGGGCGGGGACGAGGCGATCTTCTTCGATACCAACGGCTACATCTCCGAGGGATCGGGGGACAATATCTTTGTTGTCAAGCACGGGATCGTCATCACGCCACCTACCCTGAACAACCTCAGGGGGATCACCCGGATGGTAGTCCTGGAGATTGCTGCCAGCCACGGGATCACGGTCAGGGAGCAGAACCTCGGCTATTATGACCTGTATTCTGCCGACGAGGTCTTCGTTACCGGCACTGCTGCCGAGGTCGCCCCCATCGTCACGATCGATGGCCGCAGCATCGGCTCCGGCAGGCCCGGACCGGTCACCCGCCAGCTGATGGGAGCCTTCCGGGCGGCCACGGCGAAAGAAGGAACTCCCATATACAAGTGAACCCCCATCCTGGGGATATTCGGCTCTTTTTTTCCTATTTGCATGATCGACCCCCGGCGGCTGTCACAAATACGTCCCGGAAAAGATCGAGAGATGACCGATCGATATAAGAAATCCATCTGCATTCTCGAACGAAAAGGTTAAAAGGCTCCGGGATACATGGTCTGAACCACCTCCCTGAGATGTCAAAACCTATTTGAGAAGAAAGGGGAAAGAAGTACAGGCATCGCGCTCCCATAGTGTAGTGGCCAATCATGCCGGCCTTTCACGCCGGCGACTCGGGTTCGAATCCCGATGGGAGCACTGGAACTGTTAGTTCGATGCTGTAAGGCACTCAATTTTTAAACCCATCGGTTCAGCTCTTCTTCATGCCTTCCACCTCAGCTAGTGACCAATCTTCCGACCGTTTTTCATCTATCCGTCCTGAATATGCCGAGGCAGCTGTCTCCCTTGCCCTTGCAGGGGGTCGTATCACATCAGATGATGCAGACCTAATCGCATCGTTCCTCTGTGAACGCAGAGCCACAGTAGGTATCGGGGTCGGCCGGTCAAACAAAATCGCGTTTACACTCGTTGGCTGGCGTCGATTCCTTCCCCCATTTCGGGAACTCACCATGCCTGCAATCTTCATGGGAATAGAATCGTTGAGGAATGGGAAAAGCCGCCTAGGTCGGCCGTTCAAACAGAATACCATTGCAGACCACATCGTCATCCTCAAGATGTTCGTTCCCTGGCTGATTGAGAATGGAATCGTCTCCCTCCCCGAGCAGAAGATCAAGAGCATCCGAACCCCGGCAAGGAATTACCTGACAAAGGGACCAAAAGATGTCTTCTCTTACGAAGAGATCGCTGCCATGATCGCAGCGACGACCAAATCGAGGGATAGGGCCCTTGTCTCTCTCCTGTACGAAGGGGGATTCCGGGTCGGCGAGATCGGGACCATGCGATGGGGCGATATTTCAGTCACCGATTACGGCGGCTCTGCCATTGTCCAATTCAAGACAAAGATGATCCGCCATGTTCCGATTCAACTCTACTGGAAACACCTCATGGCATGGAAAGCCGATTACTGGGGGGGACCTCCCCAAGATGATGATCTGGTATTCCTCACCGAACGAAAAGAAGGTATGACTCATGCTGGGATCTCAAAGATGCTCAACATCGTCGCAGAACGGGCAGGCATTCAACGGCGTATCACACCTCACCTGTTCCGCCACACCAGGATTAATCACATGATCCAACAGGAGGTTCCGGAGACGATTATCAAGAAGATCATGTGGGGGTCGACATCGACGATGATGTTTCGGACCTATGAGCACGTTACCGGCGGTGACATCGATCGGATCATGGCACGCACCCATAATATTGATATTTCACCTGTCTCCAAGAAACACCTTGAACCAATTACCTGCCCCCATTGCTTCAGTATCCTGCCACCCGGCGTTCAAACATGTGATACATGCGGAGAGCCATTGTCAGGACCAGGGAGGGTTAGCCAACAGGCTATCCAGCAGTTCATCTTCAATAAATGACGACAAATGTCCGAAC
>LAHU01016573.1_pt1 | contig 10551 bp, 11 predicted proteins | sample 329631 | NCBI WGS metagenome assembly LAHU01 (sample SAMN03275698, study PRJNA271635) | activated sludge metagenome | isolation source: sample C-0 Zero hour mixed sludge faded in reactor as a methanogenic...
CAATCTAACCAAGGCAGCAGATGAGCCCTTTGATTTGGCGGCAGCGGCGGCCTATCTGAAAATGAGCAAAAGTCACCTATATCAATTAACCCGCCTGGGTCTTATAGGTCACTACAAGCCAGGTGGAAAGCGAATCTATTTTGACAAATGCGATTTGGATGATTATGTGCGGCGGAACCGCATCAGATCGCAATTCGAATTGGACTCTGAAGCTGCCAACCGGATATTGGCTTAAACGAAATGACTACCGCTGGCGGTTTCATCAAGCTATTCCGCTCAATTAAGGATCATCCAATCTGGACATCGGAAAGGTTCTCAAGAGGGCAGGCGTTTCTGGATTTACTACTATCTGCCAATTACCGAGATAGAAGAATGCTGCGCGGAGATACCTGGATTGATGTGGCGCGGGGACAAGTACTTACCACACAGATGTATCTTGCCCAGCGCTGGGGCTGGAATCGAAAGACCGTGAGAAGGTTCTTGTTTGTCCTGAAGCGTGCCCAAATGGTGGACATTGCAGCGGCCACCGCACGGGACAACGGTTATACGCTGATAACTATTTTGAATTATGGCAAATACCAAGATTTGTATTCCGATAATGGGACATCGGAAGGGGTAGCGGATGGGCCAGCAAATGGTACATCGCGCGAACATCGCGCGGACGGCGCGTGGGACACTACAGAAGAATTTAAAGAACTGGAAGAAGATGAAGAAAAAGAAGAAGAACCAACAGCAGCAGAAATCAATAGGCTATTCAATATACCTCCGCACCTGTTACAGGAGTTTAGCGAATATTTATATCCTGATTATGACGGTATTCTAGGCGTTCCCAGGAATCCCCAAGACATGATTGAAATCAATAATCTTTCAGGAATCAAAATTGATTCCCGAAAGATGGAGATTGCAGCAGCGCTCTACAACGCATCTGTGGCAGAAGTCAAATGGTGGGAACTGCCCGAAATTGAAACGTTCCGGGCGGTAATAAAGGGCGCAAATGAGAAAGGCAGCCAATTGGAGCCAGGGCGAATATGAATAATTTTGAATCAACGAATTTCCTGCTGTGCCCAGGGCGTCTCCCCCGTTGAAGGGGCAGGAATAGCCCACTTGAATGTGGGCGGCGGGTAGTACCGTGGCACAGCTGCCCGCCAACACAACACGAAGGGAGAATGTCATGCAAGAAGCAAGCGTTACGGATCAGCAATTACAGGCCGCCTTGCGTACTGTATTCGGCAAATCGGAATCTGTGATTGTCAGAGAAGACAAGAAGATCTGGCGTGCATTCCACGCGCAGCTACCCAGATCGCATAAGCCAATAACGCGTGAGCAAAGCAAGCGCTGTGCTGAAGCTGAGGGGCTTGTGTACCAGGAACTCCAACCCTGGGGATTTTGCCTGTACCGGAAAGGCGCGAAAATGCCCGAACTTCGGCCAATGGCATATACGCATGAAAAAGGACTGCATTATGTGGATGCACCTGCATCCGTTTCCGCGTGCAAATCAAAAGGCGTGGTGGTCGAACCTGCCCAGGCTAACGGCAAAACCAATCTTCCGCAAGCCAAGCCTGCCGAGAAAAGGACGTTTAAAACTCCAAAACAAATTGCAGCGGAAGCAGCGCAATTGATTGAGGGCGCGCGGGCGGCAGGTCGCGTCTTCACCTGCACTGATGCCGTGAAAAAGATAATCAGCAATTCTGAAATTGTCATCTTGGCGGAACCAATCGAACCAGGCCCGCACTTGTCTGGGGGGCAAGACTCCGAGATTCTGCACGAAGCCCAAAAACTTGCGCGCCAGGTTTCGAAGCTTGTTACATCGGAAGCAGCACACGGGCGAAATCTCACAAACGCTGAAGCCCTGGCGGTCGTGACGCAAAAGGAAAGCGCCGGAGATCCGAAGCAGCTGGCCCGCCAGGCGCAGCAGCATATTGACCAGCAGGCCGCGCTTAGCAATCGCGTTAACGTGGCCAAGGCAGTCGCGGCCATTTCACAACAAAACCAATAAGGAGGCTTATGAACGGAATGGAGCAAGCACAGGATCTTTATAACGCGCTTGGGCGGGCTGTGAATCAAAGCGCCATACGAGACGCACTCAGCTGGCTGGAGCGAGTATGCGCGGCAGTCGAATACACCGAGAAGCGGGAACTTTCAGAAACGGAGCGCAGCGGAATCGTGGGCATCAGGCGCAGATTGGCTTTCAGCGCCCTGGAGATTCAGCAGCAAGTGCTGCCGGTAATGAAGCAGCTTGAAACGGCGCTCTTTAATGCAGCTGGCAAAGAGGCGATTGACTCTGTATGCGCGGGTTATACCAAAGATTTCGGCGGCGGAAACGTGAAGAGGATGCCATCAAGCTTTAATCATCCGGTGGCGTTCGAAAAGGCAAATTCGGAACCAAAACGTGAACCGTTCCTGCAGCGTCTTTTCGGCGGGAAAGGGGCATAGAGATGCCCCAACAAATTGCGGCGCGGCTCAATGATATTTTGCTGAGCCTGACTTACAAACGAAGCGCGGATGATTTGGGATGTGTACAGTTTTCTGAGCCCGCGCGAAAAGCGCTTATTGGCGCACTTGTGCCGGAGATTCAAAAAATGATTGCAGAGAATGTTGGCAAGGCTGAAGGAATTTCCGGCAAATGATTTGGCCAGGCGTGCCCGCGACGTTTTGCCCGACCGAGGCTTTCAAAACCTTTCACTCGGTCGGACAGTTCTCGTGGCAGAGCGTCCATATTGTGACAGGCTTCTGGAAGCGTGGGCGGCCTGTCGCAAATGACTTGGATAGTAATTAGCCTGCGATGCGATCCAAAACCGAAATAGCAGGATCGAACCAAAACGATTATGAACACGCAAGCGTGTCCGGCGCTGCGATTTCCGGGCACACTTTTTGGTTTGTGCGCTTGTCTCGGTTGATAGGACATCGGCAGCAGGTACACCCGAGGGATAGAGTACGGCCATGCCAAATGTTTTAAATGAGTTATGGGCATGCGCTGGAACACAGCTGGAGTGGGACACCTGGAAAGATACGGGCATCCCTGAAGGCGTAGGTACTTTGACGAAAAAAAACTAGCGCGGGTCACGGCGGTCGCGGGCTTTGTGTGATGTAACAGATTTTTAAACCCCGTGCCGTTTCCGTTTCCCAGAAGGGCGGATGAAAGGCGAGACAATGGAAAAACTTGTGAACGTGGGACAGATTGCGCTGGATTTTAACTGCTCTGAGCGCCAAATCCGTAATTTTGTTGCAGCTGGAATGCCGCGTGCGAGGCACGGGAAATATGATCGGCTGGAGTGCCTTCTATGGTATTCGAGAAAATTGAAGTGCGATATTGATGCTGCCGGAGATATCAGCGATTTAGAGCGGGAGCAAATTAGAGTACAGAAGGCCACTGCGGATTTGAAGGAAATCGAGCTTAGCGATAGACGCGCCAGCTTGATGCCGCGCTGGCTATTTGAAAAGCACGTGCAAATGCATTTTGAGGCTGTGCGGAGGGCTATCCTGCCACTGGCAGACCAGATCGCGCCAGAACTTGAAGGCCTAGATAGATTGGAAATCAGAACCAGGCTGCATCAGAAATACCGCGCTGCTTTAAGCCAGTTGGCCACTGGCAGTGATGTGATAGAGGAATCAATTCCCGGCACTGATATGGGCGAAAATGTTAGTCCAGAAATGGTGGAAACGGCAGGTAAGCAGCCGGCCACAAGAGCGGAGATAAGATCGCAATAGACATGCTGAATATTCTGACGGACAATTGACCCGGCTCACGATTCACTTTCTCGAAAGGGTTGCTGATGCAAGCCAATGCGATTATCGCGTATCCTCGCCCATTTCGTTTGATCCTAAAAGATAAGTCGGAGAACTGGACACCAACTCTTCAGGAAATTGAGAGCGGTACCTACGACTATGTCCGTCTCCATCGAATCTCCACGTCGATTGATATAGGCCTTGCAGATCCATACTGTCTATACGTTACATTTGACGGAAGTCTAATTCTTCCATCTCTTCCAGAATTGCTGCCGATGGAAAAGGCTGCTGCAAGAGTCAATCGTCTTTTGGGTGAGCTGCTTCTTGGCGGCGTCTATTGCGAATCCCTATATCCGGCTGATTTGGATAGTTGCATTGTCTACAATACGGGGTATTTTAGGCCGTTAGGCAGGACTAAAAGTCTGGATGGGGAAGCCAGAATGGCGTTGAGAGCTAAGTGCGCAGCTCCTCTTCAGCGGATTAGGCTTTTAAATCCTGAAATGATTACTGCCTGGGAATTCCATGAAGGCCTAAAAAACGGTCGGACAATTTCAAAAGCAATTCCGAACTTTTCACCAGATTTTCTGCTTCACGCTGTAACTTCATTCATTGTTGGCGATTCCGCTAACTGCTTAACTAACTCATGGGTCTGCATTGAGCAAATACTCTTTCACCTTTGGCAGGAGCACATCGTTCTTCGTCCTTCGTCTAACGGAACAGAGATAAGCGGGAGATCGGAATTTCTAAGAGACTACCGAACGTGGACATCAGCCACTCAGATAGAATTGCTTTATCAGAAAGGGATTATCGCCGAATCACTCTACGCGCTTCTGAATAGGGCAAGGAAGGCTCGAAACTCATTGGTGCATAAGGGCGAAATCCCAAGCAAACTTTCAGCGGAAGCTGCGTTGGATGGTGTGTGGCACCTCTTATCTCCATTCAGCACACATGGCGATGCAATTTTTCTCGAATATCTTGCACAGTTCAAGCGTCGAGATCCTATTACTCGTGGCATTCAGGCATTGACAGTGAAAGTGGATCAAGATTGGGAAAAATGCATCTGGTTTGGACCGCTCCCCCCAATTCCAGGCGACAAGGAGTGGGGCGATAGAAAATATGAAAAGGTGTCATTCATCAAAGATCAAGTTACGCCAGGCCAATAGGATTTGTTAAAGGAACTCGATGAAAAAACTGGGGCTAGTTTTACTTCTGATCTGTTTTATAGATGCTGTCTCTGCTCAAGAGTTCCCATTTCAGACGGGCCACACGAACGACATATTAGAGGTCAAATTTAACTCTGATGCAACCAAGTTGATTTCATACTCTGCAGGCGATGGCTGGCTTATCTTGTGGGACGTTAAAAGCGGAAGACAGCTATGGAGGAGTCGAACTGAATTTGTTCAAAAAGCCAAGGAATATTACACGTTGACGAGCTTTGCATTTAATCCGGATGAATCCTTGATTGTTTCGGGCAGCGGCAATGGCACACTTCAGCTCTGGGATGCAAAGACAGGGAATCCCCTTTGGCGAGTTGAAGCGCACACGGATAGTGTTACGGCTGTTGAATTCAGTCCAGAGGGAAAAACTATTGTTTCGGCGGCTTCACCCAAAAAGGAAGATGATGAGATCAAAATTCTGCAAACAGATAATGGCCAAATCCTGAAAAAGCTTCAAGGAAAATCCTGCACGGTTGCTGCAATAACTTTTTCTGCGGACGGCAAAACGCTAAAAACCGGCAGTCTAGACGGAAATGTCATGGAATGGGACATGAATACAGGAATGCAGACTGATTTCAAATCGGTCCAGCCTTGCGGAACCCGTCGAACTCATGATTGGGAAACTTCATTTACATCGGATCTTCAAGTCGCTGCAAAGCGAACAGGAGAAGAGCAACTCAGCCTCATAGATACTAAGATCGGCGCTGAACGAAGAAAAATAGAGGCGGATGGCGGGCTATACATTCGTTCGAAAATAAGCGGCGATGGAACGATATTAGTATTTGAAAAATCCGGGGATTTTGTTTTTCAGAACTTAAGGACAGACGACAAACGTCAGGTTGATATGTTTTCGGGAACCGGATCAACTATTGACATCAGCAAGGATGGAAGCCTTTTTGCTGAAGGAGCAGGTTGGGGCGATGCGTCGATAAAAATCACCAATACAAAAACGGGACAATCAAAACTCCTTATCGGACATCCAGGCGAGGTGAAAGCAGTTGCGTACACGTCGGATGGAAAATTTCTGGCAATTGCAGGAAGTGATCGAAATATTTACGTATTTGATGCGAGTCAGCATACGTTGCAAAGAACTCTTTTAGGGCATACGGAACCAATTGATTCCATTGCTTTCAGTCCAGATGGCAAAACACTGCTTTCAAGTGCAAAAGAAGAAAATGTCAGGATATGGAAATGGCAGGAGACATCTGAGCAGCAAAATAGGTCAGAGCTAAATATCAAGGGAGTGAAGAAATTGGCCTTTAGCCCGGATGGGAAGCGGTTCCTCGTGATGGGAGATGGGCAAGCTCAGTTTATGATTGTGGATGCAAAATCACTAAAGACGATCCGCGCCATAGGGACAAAGGAGGAATACAAAGAAACCCATGGGGAAATGACTATCGGCTACAAGGGAATTCCCATTTCTGATCTTTTATTTGCAAAGGACGGCAATAGCATTGTCGCAAATCATTACGATCAAACGCTACGTTTTTGGGATATCAATTCTGGAAAACAAATCAGACAAATTAAAATGGATAAGCCCATATCGTTTATGCAAATTGTTCCTGACGAAAAAACTTTTGTTGCCGCCTTTCAAATCGATGGCGATTACCAAATCAAGTTATTTGACGCCAGTACTGGCAAGGTTATTACGGAATTTGATGACGAGGAAACCTGTTGCCTTGATACGCTCGTCGTGAGCCCCGATGGAAGGCACTTCGCAACTTCTGATGTAGTTGGCGACGTGCTCCTTTGGGAGATAAATAAAAAAGAACCGACTCGAACCTTTGATATCGGTGGTTCCAGTGATGATGCTATCGCGTTTAGCCCAGATGGAAAGACATTAGCTGTTGGGGGCAAAAATCAAAACCTCTTTTTATTTGACGTCAATACCGGAACCAAACTATGGCAACTCATTCCTTCTTATCAACCGACTGAGCTAGAAAGCAAGCTGATCGAAGAAAAGAAGCAAAGACAAGCCCAACTGGGTCATGTCCAGGCTGACCGTGACAAGCAAGCCTCGATTGACTTAGAGAAATATAAAAAGCAAATTTATATCACCTTCGAGCATTATGGCGAGATGATTGATCCCGGCGAACAGAGGATGCTTGAATCTGACGAACCAAACAAAAGCAAGACAAAGAAGCCATCCAGAGATGCCAATGCTGTATGGCTTCGTCTCCATAACGACGCCCCCCTTCCAGTAAAAATTCCGACACAGAGCATGTATCGACCGAATCCCGACTGCTTTTATCCCTACGCTGATAAACAAAAACTCATTGGCTTATGTGACAACAGAGAAGTCAGCATTTGGTTTGGCTTGGAGGACAAAAATGGCAAACCAATTCGCTATGGCTTTGATTTCGGTTCAAGCGCGATTTTGCTGCCCAAGACATCAGCCCTATTCGCCGTTCCAAAGGAAATATTGAAGGGAAACAACTCTATCAGGTTTGAATATATTTTTCAGAAAGAGACTGGCGAAAACGATATTGGTGACTATGGCAAAGGGATCGCGCTGAAGTTTAGCGAATCTGAGTTGCCTAAAAACTAATAAACCGGAGTTGGCCTTCCGTAATTCCCATCAAGAAGTTTAGCTAAGCAGCCGTTAAACTCAGAGGTTAGTCACTCAATGCTCTTTTACCTGAAATGAGGCAAATATGCCTGAGAAGACTATCGACAAATTGACGATTGCCCAGCAGCAGCTGGAAACAGCAATCGGTCTCTTTGTGAGTCGGAGAGATCGCATTTCGGCAATCACACTTGCCGGAGCAGCGGACGGAATTCTGCACGGGCTAGTGCTAAAGGCAGGGAAGCAGCCCCTTTCGGACTATGTAATGGGTGTAAGAGAAGCACTATCCGGTCAGACTCCGCCCAAAGCAAAATTTGCAAAGCACATTAACGATATGCTGAACATTAACGATCTTAAGCACATGGATGAGGGCGAGGCTGACACCCTGACTTTTGATCCCGATATTTCTGCGGTCGGCGCGATCCTAAAGGCGATTGCAAATCACCACAAATTGGTTCCTAAGCATCCAGGCTTTATACAGGCAATGCTTCAATGGACCTGGATGTTTTACGATGGGGAGAGAATCCGGGAGGATGAACCATACGAGAAACCCGCTGGCGAAAAGGCGATGGCAAACTACTCTCAGAGATCCGAGAAGATCAAGAAGATGGAGGCAAGATTTGCCAAGAAGTACCAGGACAGCTTGAAAGCGAAGGGAAATAAATGACAGCCGGGCAACTTAAAGCCTTGAAAAAACATCTGCTTAAGGATAAATTGTTGCCCGTTATGAGCACGAAAGCGCAACAAGTTGTTGGGAACGTCAATACTAAGTCCCCAGAACATGAGTTGTTGCGAAATTGGTGCGAATAGGAAATTGCAAAGCCAATAAATTTAGCAATTTCAATCAATTACAGTGAGCGGGAGTAATTCAGCGGTAGAATGCCAGCTTCCCAAGCTGGACGTCGCCGGTTCGATCCCGGTCTCCCGCTCCATATAAAGCAAACAAATCAAAGCATTTACGGGAACAAGGGAGAATGGGCGCAGCGGTTTTTGGGGCCAGGTTGCGCCTGGGTTGCGTTTATTTATGCGAGTTATGCCCGAAATTTGAGTCCGAATTGATATTGGCTACTGTCCAGAAACGGCGATTTGGGAAGCTTCGTTAATACGGAGGTTCGCCCTGTATTGACTGGACTAGCTTGAGGGCGTTCGACACCTGTTCCCTGGTCCCCCTGAAAACAAGCCATACTCCGCCCTCCGCACCGCTGACTCCCCCTGCACTGGACTGAAAGGCCGTTGCCCCCGTCAATATCTTGATGGCCTCCAGCTCCGTAACGATTTCTCCCGTGACGAGCCACATAGAGGGAATTGTCGAACCGGGGAACGGCGACGACCCGCTGCCTACGGGAAAGTCCAGCGATTCCACCGGCTCACGCATCTTCAATGTGGTATCCACGAGGTCCCCCGCAACCAGTTTCTCAAGTCCCACGGGGATGACGAGGTGCACCTTACGCGCAATGATGTATGGCATGGTGTTTCCCGTTGTGCCCCCGGAGGGATCCAGGATATTGATCGCCGCCATTTTGTTCCTGTAGTCCAGGGCGTTCGCTCCCTTCATAACGACATCTCCTGCTTTCAGCCTCTTCACGGCATCGGCAAGCGGTATATCGACAACCTTGCCCTTCTCGAGAATCAGGTGGTTCACCGGTTTCGCCTGAGATAGTCTATTGGTTGCCTTCTCGGGCTCGATCCTTCCCGTCACAAATGCTGCATGATCGACTTTTTGTCCGGTGATCGCCTCCGCCACGTAGGCATTGGTTGTTCCTTTGATGACGATGACCATGCCGTGTGTGAGGGCGTTCCTGACGATAGGCATCTGGGCCACCGCTTTGGCTATCAGTCTCTTCGATTCTGCGACGGTTAAGATCGCTCCGCTCTGGACAATCTTTGCCTGTTCCTCCGCCGTTGGAACTCCAACAAAAACTCCCGGAAAGAGCAGAACCGCTACAAGCGCAAGAAGTCTTTTCGCTGCCTTCGGATTGACCATGATTTATTTTCCCAGTTATTTTGAATGCCGCCTGGCCAGACTCATCCCATTCCTGCCGGATCTCGTTCAGCTTACAGCCGTCGATATTGCCGAGCGCATTACATTGCAGTTTGGCGGAAGTTGCGCTTTATTTCAATGTCATCGGGATCCAGATTTGTAGCAAGGAACGAGCCGCGTTATCGGAAGCTTGGGGCAGGCCTTCCAGGATCCGGACCCACCCCAAGGCTGTATTAAACCATGCATTTGAATGAAAGGATTCCGCTTGGTGCCCGTCCGTTCTCCCGGAGGTGATTTCATCGCACCTTGCAAATTGTTCATAAAGCCCCGGTTAGCCCCCGGCTGCAGATGTCCATATCCTTTTCCCTGTCAGTTCAATACTGAGGGTACACTGCGACGCCTGCCGCCGGGACCGGGCCCTGCCCTGTTCCTGCAAAGGCCGCGGCTTCTGTCCCTCCTGCGGCGGGCGGCGCATGGCGGACACGTCGGCGCACCTGGCGGATCGTGTTATTCCCGAGGTGCCGGTCCGGCAGGTAGTGCTGTCGGCACCGGCGACTACAAATCAAATTAACCGGCAAAGAGCGGGATGCAGAAACGGATTTGCAATTAGGCCTAAAACAAGCGACATTAGAACTCGCAGAAAAACGCTGCAAGATTTTGGGCACGCTGAAGCTTTCACCGTCGCTTAACATGTTTATGAACTCGGAGTACACACGCGAAGACAAACCACTCCTTAATGAAGCTTTTTATTTGGTCTGATTCGTTTGTCTTTATTGTGGCTCCTCCTTTTGCCCGTCATTGATCAGCGCCGAGGCAGGGCGCGCCTGGCGCTGTGATTTTCACGTAAACTTCAATTGCCGCATATGATCGAACGTTGTGAGGAAAGTCTTCAGATGCCGGTTGTAGGTCAATATTCTATAAACAAGCCGGCGGCCGGTGGCCACAATCTGGCATGGAATCTGGATAAAGCTAACCAGGAAACGTTTAAATTCCATCCGCAAGATATCACGGCGTGCCGCAGGCTCCAATGTCACCAATCCATACCAGGCTTTCAGGTTCCA
>LAHU01001274.1_pt1 | contig 10532 bp, 8 predicted proteins | sample 329631 | NCBI WGS metagenome assembly LAHU01 (sample SAMN03275698, study PRJNA271635) | activated sludge metagenome | isolation source: sample C-0 Zero hour mixed sludge faded in reactor as a methanogenic...
GGAGCCATATCCATGGCAGGGAAGATCAGCCTTGAAGGCGAGATTGCACTTATCGCAGACCTTGACCTGATGGTGGCCATGGACTCGTCAAACATGCACCTGGCTTCCATGCTGGGCACTGATACACTGTCAATCTGGGGCGCTACCCATCCCCGTGCCGGATTCAGTGCCTGGGGAATGCCCCCTGAGAACCAGATCCAGATACCTGACACCGAACTTACATGCCGCCCCTGCACCATCTACGGTAAGGGGACCTGCAGACGCGGCGACCTGGCCTGCCTGGAGTGGCTGACACCGGAGATGGTGCTTCAAAAAATCCTGAACAAACTGAAGTGACATATGAAATTCACCGGAACCAACCATCTGATCATTGCTTTAGCTTTCATAACCCTTGCCGGCGCCGGGTGCAGACAGACGCCCGAAGGCACTGCTGACCGTATTTCCGCAGAACCCGCTGACCTGGTAGGCACACTTATGGGTACAGATTCCGAGTATCTGCTATCCCACGGCAACACCTACCCGGCGGTAGCATTGCCGTTCGGGATGAACTTCTGGACCCCGCAGACCCGCGAGAACGGCAACGGCTGGGGATACACCTGGGATGACCATAAGATAGCAGGTATTAAGCAGACTCATCAGCCAAGCCCCTGGATAAATGATTATGCAGCCTTCTCGCTGATGGCTGTCACGGGTGGTAACCGCCTCACGGAACAGGCACGCTCATCATGGTTCTCGCATAAGGCTGAGGTGGCAAAACCCTGGTATTACAGCGTTTACCTCGCTGACTTTGACATCACCGCAGAGGTGACACCCACCGAGAGGGCAGCTCTCTTCAGATTTACATTCCCCGGGAGCGACTCCTCCGCCGTGGTCATTGATGCCTTCGCCGGCGGATCAATGGTAAGAATCATTCCCGGAAGCAACAGGGTTGTGGGCTACTGCCGCAACAACCACGGGGGAGTGCCTGAAAACTTCCATAATTATTTCGTCATTGAGTTTGACCGGCCGTTCGACTTCTGGTCGGCGGCCCTTGACGGCAGTCTCCGGCCCGGCGTCACCGAGACCGAGGGTGACCGCGCCCAGGCGGTAATAGGATTCCGGACAAAAAGAGGTCAGCAGGTCACCGCCAGGGTGGCTTCATCATTCATCTCCCCGGAACAGGCCATTCTCAATCTTGAACGCGAGACGGGCGGGCGCGGATTTGAAGCTGTCCGTGACGCCGGACGTGAACGCTGGAACACCGAACTGGGCCGCATAAAGGTGGAGGGCGGCACTGATGACCAGCAGCGTACCTTCTATTCAACCCTCTACCGCACCATGCTCTTCCCCCGGATGTTCTACGAGACTGACAGCTCCGGAAATATTGTTCACTACAGTCCTTATAACGGCAAGGTGCTTCCGGGCAGACTCTTTACCGACAATGGCTTCTGGGATACCTTCCGTGCCGCAATGCCGCTTATCACTCTCATGTACCCCGAGATGAGCTCGCACATCATGGAGGGTCTGGTCAATACCTTCCTGGAGAGCGGCTGGCTGCCCGAGTGGGCCAGCCCGGGCCACCGCAACTGCATGATAGGCAGCAACTCCGCCTCACTGATAGCTGATGCTTACCTGAAGGGAATAAGGGGATATGACATCGACACTCTGTGGAAGGCGATGGTGAAGAACACCCTCGGTCACGGCCCGGTGCATTCCGTCGGCAGGTATGGGGCTGAATACTACAACAGGCTGGGTTATGTGCCCTACGATGCCGGCATAAATGAGAATGTGGCGCGTACCCTGGAGTACGCCTACGCAGACTGGTGCCTGTGGAAGCTGGCACAGGAGCTGGGCCGGCCGAAGGAAGAGATTGACCTTTACGGAGCCCGGGCCCGGAACTATAAAAACGTCTTTGACGTTGAGAGCAGGCTGATGAGGGGCAAAAACCTCGACGGCACGTTCCAGTCGCCGTTCAGCCCTTATAAATGGGGTGATGCCTTCACTGAAGGAAACAGCTGGCATTACACCTGGAGTGTCTTTCAGGATGTGGCCGGTCTGGCAGAGCTGATGGGCGGTGACAGGGAGATGGCACGCATGCTCGATTCAGTATTTGTGGTGCCGCCATTGTTTGATGACTCCTATTATGGCTTCCCCATTCATGAGATACGTGAGATGCAGATAATGAACATGGGCAACTATGCCCACGGCAACCAGCCGGTTCAGCATATGATCTACCTCTACAACTACACGCCTGAGCCATGGAAGGCACAGATGAGGGTACGCGAGGTTATGGATAAGCTTTATAACTACACCCCTGACGGTTACTGCGGAGATGAAGATAACGGGCAGACCTCGGCCTGGTATGTTTTCAGCGCACTGGGTTTCTACCCGGTGACGCCCGGAACAGGCGAATATGTGCTTGGCTCGCCGCTGTTTACCAGGGCGACGGTCACCCTCTCTGACGGCAGGAAGCTGGTAATCAGTGCTCCGGAGAACAGCCACGATAATATATTCGTAAGAGATGTAACCTTTAATGGCAAAAAACTGAACCTCAATTTTGTGACCCATGAACAACTCACTGCAGGAGGCACCCTGGAGTTTGACATGAGCAGTGAACCTGACAGGGAGAGGGGTACGGCACCTTCAGCCAGACCATATTCAATGAGCACACATGGCATACAAAACTGATTTTTCATATTAATAATTATGGCTTCACTGAATTTAAGGGGTATTTTTCCGCCCCTTCCGACATCATTTGACAGCGACGAGAACCTGCTGCCGGAAAAGATCAGGTATAACATTGAAAGGCTTTCTCAGTATGACCTGGCCGGTTTTCTGATCCTTGGCTCAAACGGGGAGCAGGTGATGCTCTCCGAACCCGAAAAGATCAAAGCCATAGCAGCCGCCCGGGAGGCGCTTCCGGACGGCCGTATCCTCCTTGCAGGCACCGGATGCCAGAGCACCCGCGAGACCATTTCCTTAACCAGGGCAGCTGCAGCTGAAGGGGCTCATGCCGTGCTGGTTATCAACCCCTCGTATTACAGGGGAAACATGAATCATGATGAGTTGGTGAATCACTATTTTGATGTGGCAGATGCTTCACCTGTGCCTGTTCTTGTTTACAACATGCCCGCCAACACCGGGATTGACATGACTGCCGGAATGATCATCTCCGTGGCAGAGCACCCGAATATTGCGGGACTGAAGGAGTCGGGAGGAAATGTTGTAAAGATGGGAGAGGTGCTTGGCAGGGTTAAGCCCGGATTCCAGGTTCTTGCCGGCGGTGCAGGGTTCCTGTTACCGGCGCTGGCTACGGGCGCATCAGGCGGCATCCTGGCAAGCGCCAACATCGCCCCTGGTCACTGTCTGAGCATCTTCAACGCTTTCGCCGCAGGCGATATGACACTTGCAAGGGAACTGCAGCACAGCATCATCCCTCTCAATGCAGCTGTGACGGCACGCTGGGGCGTGCCGGCCCTGAAGGCTGCAATGGATCATCTCGGCCTCTATGGGGGCCATGTAAGGAGACCGTTGCTGCCGCTCAGGGAAGAAATACGGAAGCAATTGCTGCAACTTTTGGATGACAGGAATCTGAATCTGTTTGGTGAGAAGAAATAAGAGAAAATGAAAGGCAGAAAATTATTGATGATACCCGGCCCGACAGAGTTCGAACCGGAGGTGATGATGGCTGTCGGAGCGCCCACCACGAGTCATGTGGCGCCTGATTTTATTGAATCGTTCGGTCATGCACTTGAGATGATGAGGGAGGTTTGGCTTGCTCCTTCAGGGCAGCCTTTTATCATTGCAGGCAGCGGCACACTGGCGATGGATCTGGCCGGTGCAAACCTGGTGGAGCCGGGCGACAGGGCGCTAGTGATCTCCACCGGCTACTTCGGCGACAGGTACGCAGAGCTCCTGAAACGATACGGTGCAGAGGTGACAGCGCTGAAGGCCCCTGCGGGTGAAGTCGTCAGTGATGCAGCTGTGGAGACGGAGCTGAAACGTAAGCGGTATAAACTGATGACCTTCACTCACGTGGATACATCCACTGCTGTACGGGTTGATCCGGAGCCCCTGGGGCTGCTCGGAGAAAAGCATGGAGTAATAACGGTGCTTGACGGCGTCTGCTCTGTGGCAGGCGAGGTGATAAGACAAGATGAATGGAAGATTGATGTTGTATTTACCGCCTCGCAGAAGGCTGTAGGGGTGCCGCCCGGACTGGCTTTGCTGGTTGCTTCCCCGCGGGCAATGGAGGCATGGAAGGGAAGAAAAAGCCCGGTGGGAAGCTATTACAGCGACTGGACCCACTGGCTGCCGGTGATGAAGGCATACGAGGAACGGCGTCCGGCTTACTTCGGTACTCCGGCGGTGAACCTGGTGTCAGCCCTCGAGGTGAGCCTCAGGCTGATATTGAAGGAAGGGATGGAGGCCCGCTTCAGAAGGCACAGTGACCGGGGCACCGCCTTCCGCAAAGCGATGCGTGGCATGGGACTCACCATGATACCTGCCAGCGAGGAGGTCAGCGCAAACACCCTCTCAGCACCATTATACCCGGAAGGAGTGAAAGGAGCTGATTTCATGAAAGCTATCGGCGATTCGGACGTGATCGTGGCAGGAGGGCTGCTTCCCGGTATAAAGGATACATATTTCAGGGTCGGCCACATGGGAGCAGTCACCAACGGCGATATCCTGACAACGGTGGCTGCCATTGACGGTGCCCTTTCGGCCTGCGGCTACAGGAAATAGCGTAAATTTGTAACATTCATACACGTAATAATACCAATCAGCAACATGTCACTCACAGAAAAAATTGCAAAGGACCTGATGGCAGCCATGAAGGCTCAGGACAAGGGGATACTTGAAGCCCTGAGGGCGGCCAAGACCGCGTTTATCCTTGCCAGGTCAGAGAGAGGGCAGGATACCGTTCTCACCGAAGACGAGGAGGTAAAGATCATCCGTAAGCTGGTGAAGCAGAGGAAGGAATCGGCTGACATATATCGCGAGCAGAAGAGGCCTGACCTCTGTGAGAAGGAAGAGAACGAAGCCGCAGTGCTTGAAAGATATCTTCCCGCAGCAATGACAGAGCAGCAGTTGGAGATTGCCCTCCGGGAGATCATCAGCCGTGTGGGGGCGAAGGGCCCGTCAGACATGGGGCGTGTTATGGGTGCTGCCACCAAGGAACTGGCAGGAAAGGCTGAAGGCCGTGAGATTTCAGCAAAAGTGAAGCAACTGCTGGGATAAGGCGGCAGGGCCGGTCATGAGCCGGGGGCTGTATCCGCCTTCTTGTCATTCTCAAGCATGCGCAGGATGCGGCGGCGCTTTGCAATCAGGTCAGTCAGCTCGATAAGCATGTCGGTGTTGACCCTCCGGGCCATCGGAATGACATATTTCTCTGTCTGGTCAAGATAGTCCGAGATTTTCTGTTCCGACTGTATATCGCGGTGCAGGTCTGTAAGGTTGCTGATCCGGTCAGCGCACTTGAGCAGCATGGCATTCCGCGATCCGTATTCAAGGAGGCGCTGCAGGTACTGCTCTTTCGTCTCATCCTTCCTCTTGGTAACCTCCAGCACAAGCTGCACAACATCGGCACCATCACTGTCAATCCACCTTATCTCGTCAACCTGGGTCTCAGGAAGATCCTCAAGCAGATCATGCAGCAGGGAGGCCTTGAGCAAGATGCTGTCAGTGAAGAACTTGTAGTCAAGCAATATCCCGAGCGTCGAAAAACAATGCCTGAACTGGTTGCCGCCCACAGCCCTTTGCACGCTTATAAGAGCGGTGGCCTTAAGAATATAAGGCGCCAGCACAAGGTTCTTCAGTGTCTCAAGGGCAGTCATGGTAACAGGTTGCAAAACCATAAAATTAATGATTCCGGAGATTGCCACCGGTTATGATGTCATACTAATTATAAACAGCCTCTTAACAATATTAACACCTGTGAGGAATAGATTGTTAACGATGATGAGATGATATCGGTGAACATTATCCCCTATATTTGCATTTCTGTTGATGAAGGAGTGAAAGATGCCGGATAAACCATCCAGACCGTCAGGATCAGGATTGAAGCAGATGGCAAGGCTTTACAGGTTTCTGAAGCCTTACAGGGGCAGGTTTGCCCTTGGCCTCGTATTTCTTCTTCTATCCACGGCAGCCAGCCTTATGTTCCCCCGTCTGCTCGGCGAAATGGTTGACCAGGCCAACAGCGGAGGACTTACACGCGAGATAACACGCACAGGACTACTCCTCCTTGCAATACTGGTTGCCCAGTCGCTTTTTGCCTATACCCGCACACGGCTCTTTGTGGTGGTGACTGAAAAGACCCTGGCATCAATACGTCAGCATATTTATAACCACCTGATAAGACTTCCCATGTCTTTCTTTTCATCAAGGAGGGTGGGAGAGCTCAACAGCCGCATATCATCAGACATATCGCTGCTGCAGGACAGCCTTACCAATACCCTGGCAGATCTCCTTTCACAGCTGCTTGTGATCACCGGTGGTATTACCCTGATGATGATCAGCTCATTCAGGCTGACGATTTTCACACTGGCAATTGTGCCGGCTATCTCGCTGATGGCGTTTTACTCCGGGAGGGCCATCAGGCGCTATTCAAAGAAAGCACAGGCTTTCGTGGCAGAGTCAAACACCATAGTGGAGGAGACTTTGCAGGGGATACAGAACGTTAAGGCCTTCACCAATGAGTCATTTGAGAGCCGCCGGTATCGTGAGAAGACGGAGCAGGTGGCCAGGGCAGGCATTACCGGCGGAAAGTACCAGGCTGCCATCTCATTTATAGTTCTGGGGTTCTTTGTTTCCATGGCGGCTGTCATCTGGCAGGGTGCCACCATGATTGCAAAGGGTCAGATGGAAGCCGGACAGCTTTTCACCTTTGTAATCTATTCAGGATTCATTGGCGGCAATATCGCCGGGATGGCGGGAGTCTATGCAAGACTACAGAAAACCATAGGCGCTTCGGAGAACCTGCTGCAACTGCTTGATGAAAAGACTGAAGAAATAGATCCTTCATTTATTCCCGGTGAAGCCCACCTTCTGAATGGTGAGATAACCTTTGAGGGAGTAGGGTTCAGGTATCCGTCGCGCAATGAAGTGGTGGTCCTGAGAGATGTCAGCTTCGAGGTTGCTCCCGGCAGGCAGGTGGCACTGGTTGGGCCCAGCGGTGCCGGCAAATCTACGATAGCTTCACTTCTTCTGAGGCTTTATGACCCCACTGAGGGAAGGATTCTGTTTGACGGCCGCGACAGCACAGGCTTCCCCCTGACAGCCCTGCGGTCACAGATGGCAGTGGTGATGCAGGATGTGTTTCTCTTCGGAGGCACCATCAGGGAAAATATTGCCTATGGAAAACCGGGCGCTACTGAAGATGAGGTTATTGATGCTGCGAAACAGGCCAACGCGTGGGACTTCATCAGGACATTCCCCGGGCAACTTGAGACAGTGGTGGGAGAGAGAGGTGTGCAGCTCTCGGGCGGACAGAGGCAGAGGATTGCCATTGCACGTGCGGTGCTGAAGAACCCGCGGATACTGATACTTGACGAGGCCACCTCGTCACTCGATTCCGAATCAGAACGACAGGTGCAGGAGGCGCTTGAAAAGCTGATGAAGGGACGCACATCACTCGTAATAGCACACAGGCTCTCCACTGTACGCAACTCAGATCACATCATAGTGCTGAATGATGGAAGGATTGTTGAGCAGGGGACCCACACAGACCTGATCTCCAACGGAAACGGGCTTTACAAAACACTTACCGAGCTGCAGTTCAGCCTGTGAGTCACGCCTGTCTGGTGTGACAGCGGTGTTGCGCTGATTGCCTTCCGGGATGACAGATAACACTCAGTGGCTGTTCCTGCTTTTCAGGGATACAGAAGCCTGATTGTCCACCCCTCCCTGTCGCTGTTCCTTGTGTAGATCAGCCTGTCATGCAGGCGGTGTTCCCTTCCCTGCCAGAATTCCACATAATCAGGGTCAAGGCAGTATCCGCCCCAGTCGTCAGGCCTTGGTATGGGCCTGTCCCTGTATTTTTCCTCTGTCTCCGCAGCAGTTCTGTCAAGCAGTTCCCTGCTCTCCAGGTGCCTGCTCTGCTGTGATGCCACGGCGCTGATCTGGCTCTCGCGCGGTCGGCTGCGGAAGTAGGCATCTGATTCATCCGACGGCAACCTTGACACTCTTCCGCCTATCCGGATCTGCCTGTAGAGCTCATTCCAGAAGAAGGTCATTGCAGCATGGCTGTTGTTTCTCAGCTCATCCCCCTTGCGGCTCCCGTAGTTCGTGAAGAAGGTAAATCCCTTCGGGCTGAAGTCCCTTAGAAGCACAATCCTTCCTGACGGCCTTCCTGCAGCATCTGCCGTGGCGAGGTGTACGGCATTGGGATCCATTACCTTATACGAGATGGCATCTTCCATCCATCGCCCGAACTGGACCACCGGGTCATGTGAGAAATCGGCGAGGTTTAAACCCTCACCATGATACTCATTTCTGAGAAGAGTCGTCATTCTGCGGATTGAATTCATAAGATCAGAAGATTTTATTACTGAAAAGAAACACCTGTCTGTTGATTATGTTTATTTTGCATTGTCGGTTACATTGGATTGAAAATACTACATTTGTTTTAGAAAAACATAAACGTATGTCTTTGACGCGCATTCTGCCAACATTTGCTTTGATTATAACCCTGACTGTCCCCTCAGTCGTCAGTGCGCAGGTACCTGTGGAGGTGTCAACTGAGAAAGTGGTCTCCGGCGGAAGGGTTTATTACATGCATGAGGTTCAGAAGAACCAGACTCTCTATTCCATTGCGAAGGCCTACAGAGTATCCGTTGATGCCCTGTCACGTGAGAATGTCATCCCTCCAAACGGGATCCAGACGGGGCAGGTGCTGAGGGTACCCGCACCCGATCAGCAGGGTTCAGCTGCGTCGCAACCCCGTCTGCCGGCTCAGCAGGCTGCTGCTGTCACCCAGCCCCGTCCCGCAGCGCAGCCTTCACGACCTGCGCTTACCAGCGGTGTTCCCGGGATAGATATTTCAGGTGAAAAGATCATATCGGGCGGAAAGACTTTTTTCATGCATGAGGTACAGAAGGGCCAGACTCTTTATTCGATTGCAAAGGCCTACAGGGTTACCATTCTGGATATTGATCGTGAGAACTCTATACCGCCGGGAGGGATTCAGGCGGGCCAGGTTCTGAAGATTCCGGCATCATCGGCGCTAATGGTGTCTGAGGAGCAGACACCTCCTTCAGCCGCTGCTGCAACTCCTGACAGGAGCACCGCAGCTGCGGCAAATGCATCCGGGGGTAATACCGCTGCAGTAACAAACATGCCAAGGCAGGAGACTCCCCGCCAGGAGACCCAGCTGCCCCGCCAGGAGGAGCAGCCTGCGGCAGACACGCAGCAGCAGGCTCAGCAGCAGACACCTTCAGCCGGTAAGAGCGATGACAAACCAAAACCCGCCCAGCCTGAGAAGAAAAAGATACACAAGGTGCAAAAAGGTGAGTCTCTTGCAGATATAGCAAAGAAATACGATATCACCGTTCAGGAGCTCAAACAGGCCAATAAGGGAGTCATATTCGCCATGCCTGACATGAGACTGGTCATCCCGGTAAGGGAGGAAGAGTAGTCAGATTAAATCTGTTTCTTCTTTCAGGGAATTATAACGGGATGGTTACGGTAAACCTGCTTCCTTTTCCCGGAGTGCTTTCAACCTGCACGGATCCTCCGTAAAGGTCAATCATCTTCTTTGCAATTGAGAGGCCAAGCCCGCTTCCCGATATGTTCTTCGTCTCACTGGTCCTTATCCTTACAAAGTCCTGGAACAGTCTTCCCTGATCCTCACTGCTGATGCCAATCCCGGTATCCTCAACTACAATTATACAGGTATTATCCGGCCTCGAAATGTCTATAAATACCTCACCTTCATCATGATTGTATTTCACTGCATTTGAGACAAGATTGCTGATTATGATCTCGATCTCGTTACGGTCAGCCCTGATGAAGCAGTTTTCGGGAATGTCGGCATGAATCTTTACCTTCTTTTGTTTCGCAAGAGGCTCAATGGTGTCGATTACGCTTTTAGTCACCTGGTGGAGGTCAACATTGGTAATGTGGCGGTTTTTTTCCCCGGCCTCGATTTTGGTAAGGTCTATCAGGTCGGTTATGAGGGCTCTCATCCCGCGCAGGCGCTCCTTGCATCTCTCAAGCATCACCATGTAATCATCAACCGAGTCGCCAACCTGTTTTTCAAGAATGATGTTCAGGTACCCTTCCACTGCGTTGATTGGCGATTTCAGTTCATGTGACAGCACGGAGAGGAACTGGAACTGGCTCTGCCTGCCCTCTTCAGTCATGCGGGTGGTCATACGCCTCAGGAAGAGGTTTTTGGTAATGGCTTCCACTGCGGTTCTCAGTTCCTGGGGGGTGAAGGGTTTGGGCATGAAGCTGTGCGCTCCGATGGTGGTGGCTTTGACGGCCAGGTCAAGTGAAGCGTATGAGGTTATCATCATAACTGCAATGTCATGCTTCTTCTCCCTGATGTA
>LAHU01029638.1_pt1 | contig 10524 bp, 20 predicted proteins | sample 329631 | NCBI WGS metagenome assembly LAHU01 (sample SAMN03275698, study PRJNA271635) | activated sludge metagenome | isolation source: sample C-0 Zero hour mixed sludge faded in reactor as a methanogenic...
GTCGAACCCCAGTCCGAGACCGTCTGGCGCCAGGCCGACAGGTACGCCATCCCCAGGCTCGCCTTCGTCAACAAGCTCGACCGCTCCGGCGCCGACTTCGGCCGGGTGATCTCCATGATGCGGGAAAGGCTGGGCGCGAACCCCCTCCCCGTCATGCTGCCCATCGGGCGGGCCGACACCTTCCGCGGCATCGTCAGCGTGCTGGAGGGCAGGGCGCTTCTCTTCTCGACCGACGACCAGGGCGGGGTCGTCACGAAGGAGGACATCCCCGCCGACATGATCCAGGCCTACGAGAAGGCAAGGGAGGATGTCTGGTCCGCCGCGGCCGAGATGGACGACGGGGCGACGGAACGCTACCTGTCAGGCTCCCTGGACGCCGGGGAGGTCCGCAGGCTGATCCGGAAGGGGACCCTCGAGGGCAGGTTCGTGCCCGTGCTGTGCGGGGCCGCCCTTCGGAACACCGGGGTCCAGCCCCTTCTGGACGCCATCGTCGACTGGCTTCCCTCCCCCTCCGACATGCCGCCCGTCGAGGGCATCGTCCCGGGCGACGGGCACGGCCTCAGGGAGAGGAACGACGAGGAGCCGTTCACCGCGCTCGTGTTCAAGATACAGACCGACGACCACCTGGGCCGTCTGGCGTACATGCGGGTCTACTCGGGTTTCGCCGCCGACGGGGACACGGTCCTGAACAACAGGACGGGGAAGAGGGAGCGCCTCGCAAGGCTCGTCCGGATGCACGCCGACAAGCGCACGCACCTCGACGAGATAGCCGCAGGCGACATAGCCGCCGTCGGGCTCCGCAACGCCGCCACCGGCGACACCCTCACCGACATGGACCACCCGTTCTCCCTCGAGTCGATGAGGTTCCCCGAACCCGTGATGCAGATGGCCATGGAGCCCGAGAGCACCAAGGACGAGAAGGCTCTCGAACAGGCTCTCTCGGACATGACCGGCGAAGACCCGACACTCAGGGTGTCCACCGACGAGGATACCGGCCAGACCCTGATAAGGGGGATGGGCGAGCTCCATCTCGAGATCGTGGTGGACAGGCTGAGGAGGGAGAGGAAGCTCTCCGTGAAGACCGGCAAGCCCCAGGTCTCCTACCGGGAGGGCATATCCCGGCATGCCGAGGCTGATGCCGTCTTCGAGAGGGAGATAGCCGGGAAGCGGCACTACGGCCAGGTGAGCCTGTCGATGGATCCCGCCGAGAACGGGATCTCGATCGAGGCATCGCCTGGCCTCGCCGTGCCCGATCTCTTCGTGGAGGCCGCCAGGGCGGGCGTCGCAGGCTCGACGGGCGGCGGCCCGCTGGCGGGCTTCCCTGTCGACGGCGTCATCGTCCGCATCACATCCATGAAGCTCCACGAGACCGATTCGACCGAACTCGGGTACTCGTCGGCCGCCGCGTCGGCCGTCAGGCAGGCGCTGCAGGCCGCGGCCCCCGTATTGCGCGAGCCCGTGATGAAGCTCGACATCATATCCCCGCAGGAGTATGCCGGAGACATCATAGGCGACCTCGGATCGAGGCGCGGGAGGGTCACTTCGATGGAACCCGGGTGCGATGCCACTGCCATATCGGCCAGGGTACCCCTTGCCGAGCTTTTTGGCTATACTACCGCCTTGCGTTCCCTGACCCAGGGTCGCGCAGGGTATTCGATGCAGCTCCTCGAGTACGCCGAGGTGCCGCCTGCGGCGGCACAGGCGCTCATGCAGAGGATGGGCATAGCGATCAGGCAATGACCGCCGCGCCGCGTCCGCGTGGCGCGGTGCCGGGTCTCTAATCCGGGAGTGTTCGGAGTGAACGGAGCCAAGCTTAGGATCAGACTGAGGGCCTACGACCACCGTCTACTCGACAGGTCCGCCCAGAGCATCGTGCGCGGAGTGAAGCAGACGGGAGCATCCGTCGCAGGCCCGATCCCCCTGCCCACCAGGAGGACTCTCTTCACGGTCCTCCGGAGCCCGCACGTGGACAAGAAGTCGCGCGAGCAGTTCGAGATGAAGATCCATTCCAGGCTCATCGAGATCGAGGATCCCGGCGAGCAGACCACCGAAGTGTTGCGACAGCTCGACGTCCCCGCAGGGGTCGACGTCGAGGTGAGGTAGCCGGGAGGCATTCCGGCCGCCTACTGACTGGTCCGGCACAGCCGGACTAAGAGTATCCGGGGCTCGGCCGGTCGAAGGCGGTAGACCGGCGGCCCGTGCAGAACAGAAACGCTTGTCCCTCCGCCGAGAGGGGACTTCAGCGACGGGAGTGGAGAACCGATGAGCGGTCTCATGGCTCGCAAGGTGGGCATGACCCGTATCTTCCGAGCCATGACGGGAAGGTGCTTCCGGTGACAGTGCTGGAGGCCCGTCCCTGCCCCGTCGTACAGGTCAAGACCGTGGACACCGACGGTTACGAGGCGATCCAGATCGGATACCGTCAGCAGAGGAAGAGCAGGCTGTCGAAGCCCGAGATAGGGCACCTCGACAGGGCCGGCGCGCCGCCGGTCTCGTGCCTGAAGGAGATCCCGGCCATCGAGGGCAGGGAGGTCGCCCCCGGCGACTTCATCGACCTGTCGATCTTCCTGCCGGGGGAGAAGGTGGATGTCACCGGCCTCACGAAGGGCAAGGGGTTCCAGGGCGTCGTGAAGCGCCACGGCTTCTCCGGCGGCGACAACGCCCACGGATGCAAGTCCAAGAGGGTGCCGGGCTCGATCGGCCAGCACACCACCCCCGCAGAGGTCAGGAAGAACAGGCGCATGCCGGGCCGGAACGGCTACGAGAGGAGGACCGTGAAGAACCTCGAGGTCGTCAGCATCGATCTCGAGAACAACCTCCTCCTCCTCAAGGGCGCAGTCCCCGGCTCCCGGAACACCTACCTCCTCGTCAGCAAGAAGAGGGGAGGAGGCAGATAACATGCCCGAAGCCAGAGTGTACAACATGAAGGGCGAAGAGGTCGGCACCGTCGATCTCCCCGAGGAGATCTTCGGCGTCAGCGTCTCGACCCACGTCCTCTGGGAGGTCACGAGGGCCGAGATGCTCAACGCCAGGGCGGGCACGGCCAGCGCCAAGGACCGGAGCGACGTGAGCCTCTCCGGCGCGAAGCCCTGGAAGCAGAAGCACACGGGGCACGCAAGGGCCGGCAGCTTCCGCTCCCCGGTCTGGGTCGGCGGCGGCGTCGCCCACGGACCACACCCCAGGACCTGGTCGCTCAAGATAAACCGCAAGGTCAGGCGCAAGGCCGTGGCCGGCATACTCAGCGAACGGCTGTCCGAGGGCAACCTCAGGCTGCTCCGCGACCTGTCCTCCACCGGGAAGACCCGCGAAATGGCGGACATGCTGAGGAATCACGGCTGCAACGGGCGTCGCACCGTCATCCTGGTCGGGGATGCCGACGACACCGTTCTCCGCGCAATCAGGAACATCCCGAGGGCCGTGGCCATCAACGCCAGGAGCGTCAGCCTCTCCACCCTCGTGAACTCCGAAGTGGTCCTCCTTTCCGAGACTGCGGTGGACCTCCTGAAGGAGAGGGTGATATGATGGACTCCAGGCACGTCATCCTCACGCCGCTGGTCACGGAGAAGTCGACCCAGCAGCGGGAGACCCGCAACAGCTACAGCTTCCGCGTGCCGCGCACCGTCACCAAGCACGACATCGCACGCGCCGTGGAAGAGGTGTTCGGCGTCAGCGTCCTGGCTGTCCACACGATGAACATGCAGGGCAAGAAGAAGCGCATCGGGAGGAACCTCGGCAGGAGATCCTCCTGGAAGAAGGCCATCGTGACCCTGGCAGCCGGCCAGTCGGTCGAGTTCTTCGAGGGGGTGTAGGCATGGGGACCAGGAAGCTCAAGCCGGTGACCCCCGGGTGCAGGTTCACCATACTCCCCGACTTCTCGGAGATCACCAGGAAGACCGGCGAGAAGCCTCTCATGGAATCGCTGAAGAGCAAGGCGGGGCGCAACAACCTCGGCCGCGTCACCTGCAGGCACCAGGGCGGCGGCCACAAGAGGCTCTACAGGAAGATCGACTTCAAGCGCAACAAGTTCGACATCCCCGGCTCGGTGAGGTCGATCGAGTACGACCCCAACAGGTCGGCAAGGATAGCCCTCGTCGTCTATCCCGACGGTGAGAAGCGCTACATCCTCGCCCCCGAGGGCCTGGCCGTGGGACAGACCGTCCTCTCCGGGAACGACGCCCCGCCCGAGGTGGGCAACCATCTCCCGCTCGGCAGGATCCCCCTGGGCACCATCATCCACAACGTGGAGCTCAGGCCCGGGTACGGCGGCCAGATAGCCCGCAGCGCGGGGGCCGGAGTCCAGCTCCTGGCCCGCGAGAGCGGGATGGCCACCCTCAGGATGCCCTCCCGCGAGATGCGGATGGTCCCCCTGACCTGCATGGCCACCATCGGCACCATCGGCAACGCGGATCACTCGAACATCAGGATCGGCAAGGCAGGCCGCTCCCGCTGGCTGGGCATCAGGCCCAGCGTCAGGGGCGTGGCGATGAACCCCATCGACCACCCCATGGGCGGCGGCGAGGGCAAGTCGAGCGGCGGGCGCCATCCCTGCTCACCCTGGGGCCAGCTCTCCAAGGGTCTGAGGACGAGGAAGCACAAGCCTTCCGACAAGCTCATAACCAGGCGCAGGCCGACCGGCGGGAGGAGGTAGCCATGGCCCGTTCCCTGAAGAAGGGCCCCTACGTCGACGCCAGGCTTGTCGAGAAGGTTCTCGCGATGGCCGGTGAAGGCGAGAAGAAGGTCATCAGGACCTGGGCCCGCAGGTCGACGATTCCGCCGGAGTTCGTCGGCAACACGTTCGCTGTCCACAACGGGCGCAAGTTCGTGCCCGTCTATGTAGTAGAAAACATGGTCGGCCACAAACTCGGGGAGTTCTCTCCCTCCCGTACGTTCCGCGGCCACCGCGAGAAGAAGAAGTAGGGGGGGCGACGAGAATGGAAGCTTCCGCAAGGGCCAAGTTCGTGAGGGTCCCTCCCAGGAAGGCGAGGCAGGTGGCGGACCTGATCCGCGGCAAGTCCGTGAACCAGGCGCTGTCGATCCTGCTGACGGTTCCCAAGAACGCCTCGAGGGAGATAGAGAAGACCCTGGATTCAGCCGTGGCCAACGCCGTGCACAAGGCCGAGGGCGCGAAGCTGGACATAGACGAGCTCAAGGTTTCCGAGATAGCGATAGACAACGGACCGATCGTGAAGAGGATAAGGCCGAGGGCGCGCGGCAGGGCCAACAGGGTGCGGCAGAGGCTCTGCCACATCTCCCTCACGGTCAGCGTGGGCTCCCAGGAGCAGAAAGAGGGCTGATATGGGGCAGAAGACCAATCCAGTCGGCCTGAGACTAGGCATCATCCGGGGATGGAACTCGGTGTGGTTCGCCCGCGGGAGGCGCTACCCCGAGTACCTCAAGGAAGATGCGATGCTTCGCCAGTACATCATGAAGCGCCTGGAGAAGGCCCAGATCTCCAAGATCGAGATCGAGCGCAAGCCCCAGGAAGTCCAGGTAACGATCCACACGGCGCGCGCCGGTCTGGTCATCGGGGCGCGGGGCAGCATGATAGACCTGCTCACCCGCGAGCTCAAGATCTACACCGGCAAGACCGTCAGGACCAAGGTCGAGGAGATCAGGCACCCCGAGCGCAACGCCAGCCTGGTGGCCGACTCCATAGCCAGGCAGGTCGAGAGCAGGATCTCGATCAGGCGCGCCATGAAGAGGGCCATCTCCGATTCGATGAAGGCCGGCGCCGAAGGCATCAAGGTCTGCTGCTCCGGCAGGCTCGGCGGCGCCGAGATGTCCCGGACCAACACCTACCACGAGGGGCGCGTGCCGCTCCACACGCTGAGGGCCGACGTCGACTTCGCGCGGTCCATCGCCAGGACGACCTACGGCGTCATCGGCGTGAAGGTCTGGATCTACAACGGCGAGATCCACGATTATCCGGGCCAGACCGGCCCGGCCGAGTAGCGGGTGATCGATCATGCTGATGCCCAAGAGAACCAGGTACCGCAAGCAGCAGAAGGGGCGCCTCCGGGGCCGGGCCAAGGGCGGCGCCGCTGTCTCCTTCGGTGAGTACGGGCTCCAGGCCATCGAACCCGGGCACGTGACAAGCGCCCAGATCGAGGCCGCCAGGGTGGCCATGACCAGGCACGTCAAGCGCGGTGGCAAGATCTGGATCAGGATCTTCCCCGACAAGCCCATCACCACCCTTCCCCTGGAGACCAGGATGGGAAAGGGCAAGGGCGCCGTCGACCACTGGGTCGCGGTGATCAAGCCCGGCAGGGTGATGTTCGAGATCGAGGGCGTGGAGGTCGCGGTGGCCAGAGAGGCCATGAGGCTCGCGGGGCACAAGCTCCCGATACTCACCCGCTTCGTCGAGAGAGAGGGGGGGGCGGCCCAGTGAAATCCACCGCCATGAGGTCCATGACAGTCGACGAACTGACGGGTCACACCAGGGAGCTCAGACAGGAGATCTTCAACCTGCGCTTCCGCAAGTCCGCCGGCCAGGTGGACAACCCCGTCAGGATAAGGCTGGCCAGGCACGAGCTGGCCAGGGCGCTCACGGTGCTCCGGGAGCGCGAACTCGGCCTGAGCGGCGAAGCCGGCGGGAGTGAGGTGGAGTAGATGTCACAGTTCAGGACGGGAGACAGGCAGGTGGTCAAGGGTACGGTCGTCTCCGCCGGCAAGATGGAGAAGACGGTCGTAGTCGAGGTGGTGACGCTGAAGGCCCATCCGGTCTACAAGAAGCGGTTCCGGCAGACGCGCCGCTACTACGCCCATGACGAGGCCAACCAGTGCGGGGCCGGGGACGTGGTCCGCATAGCCGAGACGAGACCCCTCTCGAGGCTGAAGCGCTGGCGCCTCCTCGAAATAGTGGAGAAGGCCCGGTAGGAGGATGTCGGTATGATCCAGCAGGAGACCAGACTCAACGTCGCCGACAACTCCGGCGCCCGAGAGGTGCTCTGCATCAGGGTGCTCGGGGGCACCGGGCGCAGATATGCCACCATCGGCGACGTGATAATAGTGACCGTCAAGGAGTCGTCGCCCACGGGCGCCGTGAAGAAGGGCGAAGTCAGGAAGGCAGTGGTCGTCAGGGTCAAGAAGGAGCTCAACAGGAACGACGGCTCCTCGGTGCGCTTCGACGACAACGCAGCAGTCATCATCGATGACGCGATGCAGCCCGTCGCCACGCGCATCTTCGGCCCGGTCGGACGGGAGCTCCGAGCCAGGTTCATGAAGATTGTGTCGCTGGCTCCGGAGGTGATCTAGATGCATGTGCGCAAGGGGGACAAGGTCCTCGTCTCGACGGGCGACGAGAAGGGGAAGAAGGGCAAGGTCCTGAAGGTCCTCGAGGACAAGGACAAGGCCATCGTAGAGGGCGTGAACTTCGTGAAGAGGCACACGAGGCCCAACCAGAAGAACCCCCAGGGCGGGATAGTCGAGAAGGAGGCCCCGATGCACGCCTCCAACCTCCGGCTCGTCTGCCCGGGCTGCGGCGAGAGCGCCGGCGTGAGCCGGAAGCGCGATGCCGACGGCAGGCTCCGCAGGGTGTGCAAGTCCTGCGGCGAGACAGTGTAAGGGTCTGATGATGAAGGAAACGCCCAGGCTCAAGAAGCTCTACGCGGAGGAGCTGTCGGCCAAGCTGCGCGAGCGGTTCGGCTTCGACAATCCGCATCAGATCCCGCGCCTCGTGAAGATCGTCGTGAACATGGGGCTCGGCAAGGAAGCGATAGAGAACGCGAACAACATCACGAACGCCTCTGAGCAGCTCGGCAGGATCACCGGCCAGAAGCCGGTCGTCGCCAAGGCCCGCAGGTCCATCGCGGCCTTCAGGCTCCGCGAGGGCATGCCCATAGGCGTCTTCGTCACCCTCAGGGGCGACACGATGTGGGAGTTCCTCGACAGGCTCGCGAACTTCTCGCTCCCGCAGGTCAGGGACTTCAGAGGTCTGCCCTCGAAGGGTTTCGACGGCAGGGGCAATTACAACTTCGGGCTCGAGGAGCAGGCGATCTTCCCGGAGATAGACGTCGACAAGATCGACAAGTTCCGGGGCATGAACATCACTCTGGTTACAACCGCCCGGACTGACGAGGAGGGCCTCGAGCTTCTGAGGCTCCTCGGACTGCCTTTCCGCAGGTCCGGCTCGGCCAGGTAGGGGGCAAAGTTGGCCAAAAAGTGTCTAGTCGAAAAGCAGAAGCGCACACCAAAGTTCGGCGTGCGCAGGTACAACCGTTGCGCGCTGTGCGGTCGGCCCAGAGGCTTCCTCCGCAAGTTCGGCATCTGCCGCATCTGCTTCAGGGACATGGCCAACAGGGGTCTGATACCCGGCGTCCGCAAGGCCAGCTGGTAGGGGGTGGAAGATGTCCATGACCGATCCCATCTCCGACATGCTCAGCAGGATCAGGAACGCCTCCATGGCAGGACACGTCATGGTGGACATCCCGGCGTCCAAGATGAAGGCAGCCATAGCGGGCGTCCTCTACAAGAGGGGCTTCATCAAGGGCTACCGCAGGCTCGATGACAGCAGGCAGGGGATCCTCAGGGTCTACCTCGCCTACCAGAACGGCAAATCGCTGATAGTCGGGCTGAAGAGGATATCTACGCCCGGCTGCAGGGTCTACAAGGGCGTGACCGAGATCCAGCGCGTGATGGCCGGGCGCGGCGTTGCGGTCCTTTCGACTCCCAAGGGCATCCTCACCGATTCGGAAGCCCGCAGGGAAGGCGTCGGCGGCGAAGTGCTGCTGCACGTCTGGTAGGGGGACTTCAGGGAATGTCACGCATAGGCAGGCTGCCGATCGCGATCCCGAAGGGCGTGACCGTCACCCTCGACGGATCCGACATGAAGATCAGGGGTCCCAGGGGAGAAGCCGTCCACACGATCCCTTCTGGGATCTCCGGCAGGCTCGATGGGGGCTCCATCTCCCTCGAAAGGGAGGCGGACACCGTCGAACTCAGGCGGATGCACGGCGTCACCAGGGCGCACATCGCGAACAAGGTGAGGGGCGTGTCGGAAGGCCACACCATCACGCTGGTCGTGAACGGGAAGGGCTTCCAGGGCGAGGTGAAGGGCAGGATCGTCGAGATGCAGATAGGGCTCTCCCACAGGGTCCTCGTCGAGATCCCGGCGGGCATCGAGGTCAAGCTGACCCCCGGCCAGAACACGTTCACCCTGGTTGTCACGGGGGCCAACCGCGAGCTCACGGGCTCCTTCGCCTCCGTGCTGTACAAGCTCAGGCCCGTCGAGCCATACAACATGATCGGCTTCAGGTACTCCGATCAGGTGGTGCGGCGCAAGGCCGCCAAGACTACGAAGTAGGAGGGAGGGGACATGGCCGGACTCACAAGCACCCAGAAACTCAGGCGGCGTCACCTCCGCGTGCGCAGGAAGGTCTCGGGGACCGCGGAGCGCCCGCGGCTCTGCGTCCACCGGACGAACCGGCACATGGTGGCGAACATCGTGGACGATTCGACCGGACGCACGCTCCTCAGCGTGACCTCGACCGCCGACTACTTCGACGGCGACCGTACCGGAACCAAGACCGAGCAGGCGGGAAGACTCGGGCTCATCGTGGCCCGAAGAGCCCTCGAGATCGGGATAGAATCCGTGGTTTTCGACCGTGGCGGCCATCCGTACCACGGACGAGTCAAGGCTCTTGCCGAGAAGGCCCGCGAGGGCGGTCTCAGGTTCTGATGGGGGATTCCAGTGAGTAACAGACCAGAGGCTACGGAAGAGAAGCTCGACAAGACCGTGCAGGTCGAACCCGAGCTCGAGTGGATGGATAGGCTCATATCCGTCAACAGGGTCGCCAAGGTCATCAAGGGCGGCCGCCGGTTCGGCTTCAACGCCCTGGTAGCCGTCGGGAACGGAAGAGGCAGGGTCGGAGTGGGCCTCGGGAAGGCCACCGAGCTGCCGGAAGCCATCCGCAAGGCCACCGAAGAGGCCAAGAAGGACATGATCGACGTTCCCATCACGGACGGCAGGACCCTTCCCCACGACGTGACGGGCGAGTACGGCGCGGGCCGCGTCCTCCTCAGGCCGGCCAGCCCGGGTACCGGCGTCATAGCCGGATCCACGGTCAGGGCCATCATGGAGTGCGCCGGCATCCGCGACGTCCTCACCAAGTCGCAGGGCACCAACAACCCCCACAACGTGGTGAAGGCCACCCTCGCCGGCCTGAAGGACCTCGGCACCATCGACCGGATCAACACGGCCCGCAGGGGCATGATCCAGCGAAGGAAGCGGACCGATGGCTGACAAGAGGATCGCCGTCAAGCAGATCAGGAGCGGCATACACTGTCCGCTCGTTCAGAAGAGGACCCTCGAGGCCCTGGGCCTCCGGAGGATGAACCAGACCGTGGTACATGAGGACAGGCCCGAGATCCGCGGGATGATCTTCCGGGTCAGGCACCTGGTCACGGTCCAGGAGGTCAGCGGATGAGACGCCTCCAGCATCTCAGACCCGCCGCCGGGGCCACGCGCGAACGCAAGCGGCGCGGGTGCGGCGACGGAACGGGCAACGGCGGGACCGCCGGCAAGGG
>LAHU01000880.1_pt1 | contig 10485 bp, 9 predicted proteins | sample 329631 | NCBI WGS metagenome assembly LAHU01 (sample SAMN03275698, study PRJNA271635) | activated sludge metagenome | isolation source: sample C-0 Zero hour mixed sludge faded in reactor as a methanogenic...
GAAACGTCTGTTATGCCAAACACGCGTGCAACAATGGCAGCTGCACGTTCCGGGTCCTGAGTCCGTACCAGTATGCGCCCCCTGGGGAGGCGGATATCTGAAGGGAGGCCTGCAGATGCGAGTGCCCGGGTGATGTTCCTCATCAGGAGGTGCTCGAAGTGCTGGCGGACCGGGGGACTCTTCAGGAAGATCTCGGCATACCGGACCATCACTACCTGGTCTCCCGGCAAGGGCCATACCGGGCTGTCCTGAGGAGCATCCTGTCGCGACACGCCTTCTTTCCTATCCTGCATTGCACCGTACTACTATTCGCCAGAGTTTTTGAGCCTTCTCCCCTTCTGAAGGGAGAGCGGTGGCAGCTGCGGCATCCTCCTCACCCTGTGGGCCGGGTCGTTCAGGTTGTCTGAACCCTGCGAATCAACGCCAATCGAGTAGATATGCTGTCGATTCACGGGAGGTGCGGTGCAGGACCCTGGCATGTGGTATTCATGAGTCCAGGAGTCCCTGTCGCCAGAGTTCGATCAAGGTACGTGAGAGGCTGACCGGGGAAGGGAGGGGAGGCAGGGTATCCCTGGTGAACCAGGCTGCGGACTCGATCTCCTCTTTCTCGACCTGGATCTCGCCGCCTGCATAGTCGGCCACAAAGGCAATCATAAGGGAATCCGGGAATGGCCATGGTTCACTCGCCATGTACTGGAGGTTCCTGATAGTCACACCCGTCTCTTCTGCAACCTCGCGCTGCGCTGCATATTCGAGAGTCTCACCAGGTTCGACGAAACCTGCGATAAGGCCGTGGACACCGGCTGGAAACCTGGGTGAACGTGCAAGCAGGATACGGTCCCCGTTCCGGACAAGGATAAGGACTGCGGGTGAGATCCGGGGATACGTGACAAGTCCGCAAGCAGGGCACTTCTGCGCTCTCTCGGTCTTCATTCCCTGTGTCATACTCCCGCATCTCCCGCAGAAACGGGTATTCCTGGAGAAGGCCAGGGTCTGGGCGGCAAAAGACCCTATCCCTGCATGTACTCTTGAAATATGCCCCGGGAGGTCGCGGATCTCCACAGGGTAGCAGCCCGGTGGCCCAGGGTCATCAGCGGCAATGTCTTCCGCGTAACAGGGCGTTCCTTCGAAGAGCCCAAGGTATGCCCGGGAGATGACCCGGCAGCCTGAAGCGAGCGGGTCGGCCCTGTGGAGGAGGACCGGCGGGTCGCCGTGCCCGAGGCAGATCGCAGACCCCCTGACAAGGACCCGATAGACATCCTGGCTCTGGATCTCCGGCTCCGGGAAGACCTGGACAAGGCCATGGACAATGAACGAGGGGTTGAGATCCATACTATTCTCCCGCATCTTCCTTCCATGTGCGCAGGAGCACGATAGTCTTGATGGATGCACCAGGCAGGAGACTGGAAAACCGGGTGATAGCACGACGAGGTCCCCTTGCTGGCAGAGCAGATCTCATCTCCCCGGTAGGATCGCCATGGCGGGATGATCTATCCGGAATAAGGACGAAGATGACGGAAATGGGGTGAATGAGCACCGGGCTGGAAGCCCGGCCGGTGATGCGTTCCGGACCAGTACCTTGGATCAGTGTTCTGGATCAGTGTTCTGGATCCGTAACCTTGGACCGATGCTCGTTTTAATCCAGTTCATTTTTCCAGGGTTCATCTCTATTGTGGTATAGGCGATCATCCTATGACATTATCTACGCGAATAGCCCTTCACCTGGTATGATCAACCTTGAGCCGATCGGCGTGATCCGGTCGCCATACACGAGCCAGGGAGATGCACCCCGGCAGGGGAGGGGTTCACAAGTGCCGGTCTTAATCGATATTTATCCCCGTTACGGGGAGGGCCTGGATTCCCTGGAGGGTATATCGTACATCTGGGTCCTGTACTGGATGGACCGGGCCGAGAGGAATCTCCTCCGTGTACAGCGGGAGGACTGGGACTACCCAAAACCGGTCTTCTGTATCCGTTCCCCGGCCCGTCCGAATCCCATTGCCCTGTCTATTGGGAAAGTTGTAGGACTGGAAGGGACCACCGTCACGGTCACTGGTATTGAGGCTCTTGATGGCTCCCCGGTATTGGATATCAAGCCCTGGGTCCGGGACCTTGACTGCATTCCCCCTGAGTAGGGGGGTGCGGTTCGTTCGATCTGTCCCAGGTTGACATAAGCCTGCATTCCCCCGGAGCAGGAGAGTGAGCAGAACCCCCATTTTCTCCCCCTATACGGTATGAATCCGTGTCCCTCCAGGCAGATCTTCTTTTCCAGTCTCTCAATCCAGGGCCCATGTCCAGGGGTACTCCTGCCGGAGTTCTTGAATACGAAGTGTGGTCCTCCGCAGGCAGATGGACTGGCAGGTACAGAGGTCTTGGTGTATACATGCCTGTTGAGACCCTGGAGGGCGATCAGAAGAGGCCAATGCAATTCGAAGGTTGCAGAATGCTCTATTCCCGGGGTATCGCACCCTCGGAAAAATGAGTGCCGGTGGTTACCATGAACCGATCGATATCCTGCCGGGAGACCAGGTGGCAATGTCGGTGTTACCAGGTCCCTCTGATCCGTTCGTTCGTATGGCGATACGTTCTCCAGCATATCATCGCCGGCCTGGATCGGGCACGAATGGTGCTCTCCGATTCATTCGTTTGTATGGTGACGATTTCTCCCATTCCAGGGCCTTATCAGCCTTCCACAGTGAAGACCCTAGTACCATGCCTTATGCGATGAACCTGGCGAGTGGCGGATGGCCACCGGATACCTCCCAGTGTTGAAACCCACCTTCGGAAAAGACCATGACGGTTACAATTCCCCCTCTCTCCATCCGCCTCTGCTGTTCATCGCGCAGTTTCAATACCGGTCTGAGGGAGGAACGGGCGAAATGCCGGATTAATGCCTGGAGAAATGCAATCTCGTGGTTCAATAAAGCCTCTTCAAAATCACGTGTAGTACGGGCGATGGTTTCAGCAGTTTCGCGCGTGATAACCTCATCGTAGTGGCCATGCAGGTCAAGGCCACTGATCTGCCGCCAGTCAGTCAGGCCATCAATACCACGTTCTTTGTGAAGCATATAGGGGTAAATTCGGCAGATACCAGGGCGGTCATGGTATATCTGGCAACGCCCGTCCTGGAGAAACCGACATGACATTTCAGAGTCATTTTGACTTTTTATTGTAAAACCAGAAGTATAAAGGACGCCGTTCTGGTCAGCTGCCTCGAAAAACGGGGCCGGTTCCAAGGCTGAACGGTCATGAGGTAATACACTCCTGCAGTCCCCGTCAAGGAGGGTGATGTAACCATTGAACACCCGGGTGCAACATCTTCCACAGAGGCTGCAGGAGAACCCTACATCCTGAATGATATCGGAGAACCGTTCGAGGGGATAGGCCAAGAGCTCGTCCCGTTCGCGGATTCGTCTCGTAAGGACCCGATCAAAGTGGGTATCCATATGTTCCTCCAGGGCACCCTTACATGAGTTGGAATGGATGCTCCATCTATCTTTTTCCAATGAATACCTGTTTCACGGTTAATACCCGGCTGCAGAGTAGTCATGGGAGGTTCCGCTGATATTGCATTTCATGCTTTATTACCAACCTCACGCCTGTCATAGGCGGTTCTGAGGTAAATGTGTGTTTCATGGTTTATTCCCGGCCGCGAAAGGGTCATGGGCGGGCTCCTACGGAACCAGTACAAGTCCGGGAGATTCCCGTGTTCTCCTCCCGCCGATACGAGGGTCATGGGTCCTGCGTGGAACCCCCTGTGACAAATAACACTTAAACGAGATCTTAAATACTTAAACGAGACCTTGAACGGTGCTGCAATGACTTTCCGGTCTTCTGTTGCCAGCCTCTTGGTTTCTCTGCGGGGTCCCTGAATGGGGAAGTACCTGGATGGTCCCGGAGCCGCGAACAGAATCTTCGGTAAGTGTTCATATGAGACCAGCTCCCGTTGTTGGTTGCGGGGAACGCCGGGTACTACCAGCGGTTTCCAGTCAGTTATCCCCGGAAAAGGAGTCCTGCCATGATGGAGATGCTGAAGATCGGTTTTTCTTCTTCCCGGTTGACACCTGTTCATGGAAGATCCCGCAACATTCATCGCAAATGACACGTATGCGAAGTCTGCCGGAGTTGAGCTGATCGAAGCGTCACCTGGCCGGGCCTGGGTCCGGATGCAGATAGAGACGTGTCACTTCAACAGCCACAGGACGGTCCACGGAGGTGCAATATTCACCTTGGCTGACACGGCCTTTGCCATCGCCTCGAATACACACGGCATACCTGCAGCGGCGATCAATGCAACCATCTCCTATATGAAAGCGGCGAGGGGCGGGACGCTCTATGCAGAAGCAGAAGAGTTTGCCTGCAACCCGAAACTGGCCACCTACATGGTGAAGGTGACCGATGATGCAGGGGATAATATCGCGTTATTCCAGGGCATGGTCTACCGGAAGACCCCGCGTCGGACATGAGTCAAGGTGAGACCAAAACCCTCCCGGACCTCGTCTTCTCATTCAATACCGGGTTCACTTCAGGACCTGGGATGTCCGTGTCCTTTGAATTGTGAAACCGTTACCATGTTTTCCGCGGTAACTGGGGATGTCTTTTTCCCCGGTTTTATGTGATTGCAGTTCACGACCCAGTTCTGTATGCCGAAGAAAGATAACCCGTATCTACCCGGGAGTACGTATTAAACACCTATCTCCTGCTTTTCATGTCCTCTGACCGAACCTCCTGCCACTGGCCTTCAATGAGCCAGGATTACCCGGTCTTGGCCAATGCCAACCATACTGTCCGCGTTGTGCTATTAGAATGCATTCAATGGCCTGGGTCTCCAGATCCCGGTTCACAAGCCTGTTCGTTCCAGTACGAGAGTTGGGTTGGGGAAGGGATGAATGAAGGGTCAAGGGACCTTACATACTGAAATAGGGGCAATCTTATGAGTCCTCCATACAATACCAGTGCCAGCGGGCAGTCCTGGTGATGGAACGATATGGATAAGGGGGACCCGCATGCTTGCTGATGGCATCATTCCAGTCAGGGTGAATGGCCCTGGTCTTTCTGGCGTGGAGATTCCTGAAAAAGGAAATGTTCTGGTAAAGGGGAAATGACCGGGCAATCACCGGCTCCCTGCCCGCGTTCTTCCCCAGATCAGTCTACTTTGAACTTGCGGTTTGCTTCCATCGCTTCCGCGGCTGTCTTGTTCGCGTTCTGGATCATGCGCGTGATCTCGTCGATCGCGGCCGAGGACTGTTCGGTTGCAGCGGCAGCCCCTGTCGCTTCCTTTGCTGACTGCTCGACAAGAGAGGCGACTTCATGAATACTCGCGGTGATTTCCTCGGTAGTCGCTGCCTGTTCTTCTGTTGCAGCCGCAACGTCTGATGCACTCTTCGCCACTTTTTCGATCGAGGCTGCGATACTGGTAAATGCATTGAAGGTCTCGCTCACTATCTGGGAGCCTTTCTCTACGATTCCTTTGGCTTCTACCATCGCTTTGGATGCGTCCTGCGTGCTCTTGGTGAGCGTGGTGATCATCTCTTCGATCCGCTCGGCAGAGTTCTTTGACTCCTGGGCGAGGGATTTCACCTCAGTTGCGACGACCGCAAAGCCCCGGCCTGCATCTCCCGCTCTTGCGGCTTCGATGGCTGCATTCAGGGCCAGAAGGTTGGTCTGGTTTGCAAGGTCACGTATCAGGACAACGATCTTTGAGATCTCCCTCATCTGTTTCTCGACATCGGAGACGATGACGAATGTCGCTTCGGCTGACCGGGAGATTTCTTTCATGCTGTTTTCCGCGTCCCCTGCAAGCATTGCCCCTTTCTGCGAGAGTTCATTACTTTCGTGCGAGAGGGTGGAGACCTGCTCCATGTTCGAGGTGATCTCCTGGATGGCGGCACTCATGTCTGCCATCGCTTTCTGGATCTCGCCGACAGAGTGCGCGGACCGCTCTGCCACCTCGCTTACCTGCCCTGCATTGTGTGCAATCTGCTGGATACCCTGCGAGGCATCTTCAATACTGTGTGTTACGCTCTCGGCATTGGCCGTGAGGTCCAGCATCCGGGAGTTGATATCCCTGATGTTTGTCTGTAATGCTCCGATTATCCCTCTCACTGCATCACGGAGGAGAATAATCAGTTCATAGGTCTCCCGTGTATCTTCGTCTGGCCTGGTTATCTCGTATCTTGGGGTGAGGTCACCCTTGGCCATAATCGCATAGATCTTCTGAAGTTCCGTTATCTCGTGGGCCATGTACTGCTGGGTCTTGACGACGCTGGTGATTTCGTTGTAGGTGACATACATATGTGTCAACACACCAGATTCGTCCAATATAGGAATATTTGTTCGGATGACCACGTGAATGCCTGAAGGAGTGTCCAGTGTGCTCTCACCAACCGTCGTCCTCCGTTGGTTCAATGCATCGGTAACCGACTCTCCCGTGTCCTTCAGGTACTTGATCATCCCCTGGGTGCGGAAGTCAGTGAGCTTCATCCCCATCAGGCGATCCCTTGAATACCCAACCATCTTACAGAACGCATCGTTCACGAGCACAATTTTCATGTCCCGGTCCACGACCGCATGTGAAAGCGGGTTCTTCTCGAACATCATGAGAAACGCTTTCAGTTCAATCGCTTCGTTCATCCCAGTTTCACCACGTTCTTATGAAACACTTCGTTCATCAGTTGTCCAAGAGCAGTATACATTGCAGAAAGCCCGCAGATGATACCCTCAATACCGGCAATCCGAATGATGTCCTGGTTATGGAGCAGGTTCCCGATATCGAGAAGGAGGAACAGCACAACCAGCAGGAAGAAGACAACCTGCAGGGACCTGCTCAGTTTCAGGGTTATGATGAACATAACAATGGAAAAGAGCGTCCAGACAAGAAGGTATGAGATGAGTTCCTCGCTTGATGCCGCTTTTGCCCATCCGAATTCCGGAATAAGGATCAAGCCTACCAACGCTATCCAGAAGAACCCATATGAGATGAAAGCAGTCGTCCCAAAAGAGTTCCCCTTCTTCCATTCCATAATTCCTGCAATAATTTGGGCGATTCCTCCATACAGTACCCCAATCGAGAAGATCATCGGACCTAGTACGCATATCCCCGCATTGTGGACATTGAACAGGACCGTCGTCATGCCGAATGCAAGGAGACCGAGGATGGCGGGGTTGGCAGTCGTATCACGAATAGTCAGTACCTGACCCTGGTTCTCAGTGTTATCAGCCATCATTCATCACCGTTTCCAATCTTTGTATACGGGGGAAAGATCATCGGCTTCCCTCCCAACCATGACCCGCCTGGATACGGTCTGAGCAAATGTCGGAAAATACCAGTTGGAACCGTTTCTCCCGGAGATGATGGTTTTTACCGCTCGCTCTTTGGCATCCCTGAGAAGGGGGAATACGATTTGGATCATGGAAGATAATGGGAAATCAAGGGTTTCCTCGCGTGTACATATCTGGATACCGGAAAACGCTGGTATAATCAGCTCTTCTTTTCCGGAGACTCCTGGTGTCTGGCCTGCGTTGCTCACGGGTCTGGGAAAGAACTCTCCGGCTGGATAGGAATACCTGGTTCTGGACGTATCGTGACTCCCCCGGAAGATCCAGGCAGGGAGGATATGTACACGAAATCCTATCTCTTCAGCCATGGTTCATCCCTGATATTGTGTGGCTTGTGGGTTCACCCCGGCTTCTGCGAGAGCCAGTGATGGCACTCCGAACTGACATACCCGGGTTCAATAGTGAAAAACCGGTGATTGTATATATAGGTATTTTTGTAAACATGCAATTCCTGAATGGGCAGACGCATTTTTTCATTCTTCTGCAAAACGTAGCACGTATAATGTTTTTTTTATGTAAAATCATCCCTATTAACACATGATAACCCGAACCTCCCCTGGTGGACCGCTTCACCTGCCGCACGTGCAAAATAGCAGATGGAACCAATCGGGCTTCTCCCTTCTCCACATTGTTTTTTGGCTTTTCACAATGCTGTTACCAGAAACGCATGTTGCAGGAGAGAGGTCCCGAACGAATGGGGTAGCATCGGGCAATCCATTCTATTGAATCTTGTCACACTTCCCTCCATTGCTCAAAGGGCTCCCCGAATAGTAAGAAAAAAGGATTGATGTCCCTGAAAATATACTCCACAATATAGAATACTGCGATCAGGCGGTCTCCGAGGTCATAAGTGTCATCCTTGTTGTAGCATTTGCGATGGTAATTGGGGTAATGGTCTTTGGGTGGTCAATCTCCAATCAGAAGGCACCCTTAATTCCAACCCGTTCATCGGTTGTAAATATCTCCGACGCGACTGCGGTGGAACTGCCCCTATTGTAAGGGGAGACCGTTTCACCTGCCCCCCGCATCTTCCGGTATAAATCGCTGTTATTATTCGCTTTCAATAAACGAGTGATCCGGCTCTCACCGGAATGCCAGGGACTGATACTACTGGGTTTCTGAACCATTGGATGTAAGAAATGCAGGGGATCTATTGATAAAGTTATAAAGATAAAACAGCAGGGGATTTATCATTGCTGGCATGAATACATCCTGGCACCGGGCCAATATGCATTTTCCGGTGACGTTCACCGTCACCAGACTCCCGGTAAGGTCATGCCGGTACTAATATGGCCGGGTTGTTCTTTCCAGGTTGCGGTATGGTACGGAGTTTGAGGGAAAAGGATGGATGGAGATGCTGTTCCTGGTAGTAACAGGAGCTGGTCCGGCAGGGATGTTCTGTGCCTATCAGGTGGCAGGGACTGGGAAAGGTGTCCTCCTGCTTGAGAAGATGCCTGCCTGCGGACAGAAACTCCTGGTTACCGGATCAGGTCAGTGTAACCTTACCCATGAAGGGACCCTGAAGGACTTCTCCTCGAAATTCGGAGATCACGGAGTTTTCCTTCGTTCATCCCTGCGGGTCTTTTCGAACCGCGATATGGTGAAATGGTTCTCTGATCGCGGTCTTCTGCTGGTAGCCACGGAGAATGGTAAGTTCTTCCCCGAGAGCAGGAGGGCAGCAGATGTCCAATCGGTCCTTGAAGAAGCGTGCAGGAGTAACGGGGTTATTATCCGGTGCAACGAGGCGGTGCAGGAAGTCCGGAAAACAGGGGACTCGTTTTCCATACGGTCTGAAAAGTCAGAATACAAGGCCCGGAACTTTCTTATTGCAACAGGTGGCGCTTCGTATCCCTCCACTGGATCGACAGGCGATGGGTATGCATTTGCCCGCATGCTCGGGCACCGGATCACCCCGGTTCGCCCTGCCCTGGTCCCTCTCCGGGTAGAGGGCTACCCGTTCTCCGACCTTTCAGGGATCTCGTTTGAGGGGTTAACCCTCACCCTCTTTAGGAAGGGAAAGAAGATATGGGAAGTTGAGGACGACCTCCTCTTTACCCATACCGGCCTGTCCGGTCCGGGTGTGCTTCACCTCTCCCGTTTTGTCCATCCGGGTGATCTCCTCGTGGTCTCTTTTCTCCCTCACTTGAGCAGTGCAGAACTGAAACAGGACCTTATCTGCAGGGTGGCCGCTTGCGGCTCAAAGCAGGTAAAAAGTATCCTCCTGGACTATTCCCTGCCGGCACGGCTTGTTACCCGCATCCTGGATATGAGTGGCATCCCTCCGGATCTCACCTGTGCACACCTCCCGAAGAGAGAGAGGGACAGACTAGTCCGGTTCGTATCCGCATTCCCGTTTACGATAACAGGCACGGGTGGGTGGGAGGAAGCGATGGTGACGCGGGGTGGTGTGTCCCTCGACGAGGTCAATCCGAAGACAATGGAGTCTAAGCTCGTTCCGGGCCTCTTTTTTGCCGGGGAGGTTCTCGACATCGATGGTGATACAGGGGGGTACAACCTCCAGGCAGCGTTCTCTACTGCAATGACCGCAGCCCGTGGCATCCTGGAACGAAATATTGTCCGGTGACTTCCCGGTACTCCCAGGTTTATCCCCGGCCTGCCGGGACGACAGGATGAGGTGGACCGCATGGGCCATTTGCCATGGCATGAAGGATACCGGGTAGACGGGGCCGCAGGGTCTCTCATTCCCTGTCCCGGGGAAAGAATGCAGGATCGCGGAGGCATCCCTCGTCCTCAGGACTGGGGGCTTTTTAGATTTGAATGGCAGGACCGGTGCGGTTCATTATTCTGTGAATCCCCGTGACTTTTCATTTCCTGGTTTATTCCCGACCCCAGAGTGGTTATGGGTGGTTTCTCTGTTAAACCACAGACTGGGTCATCAGCCCACCTTCTGTCCCGGACTGGTAATCAGGATGTATCTCTTCGCGGCTGAGTATCGTGAGTATAAGAACGATAATTGCAATGACAAGTGCAAAGGAGAACGCGAGATCGAAGCCTGCGGTGAGTAACTCCATCTTGATCCTGACCGGGGATTCCCTGGTTATTCCGCTACGGGTTGCGATCGCGAAGACTCCCTGGATAAATACCATATTGAAGGTGGCTATCCCCATGGTCATCGGGGCGAACCGC
>LAHU01003641.1_pt1 | contig 10447 bp, 9 predicted proteins | sample 329631 | NCBI WGS metagenome assembly LAHU01 (sample SAMN03275698, study PRJNA271635) | activated sludge metagenome | isolation source: sample C-0 Zero hour mixed sludge faded in reactor as a methanogenic...
CATGACTAAGTTCCTCCGCGATATGATCCGCATTCCAAGCGAATCTTGCGATGAAGAGAAAGTTGTTCTTCGCATCAAAGAAGAGATGGAAAAAGTCGGCTTTGATAAAGTGGTTATCGATCCAATGGGAAATATCCTCGGATACATCGGACACGGCAAACACATCATCGCTTTTGACGCTCACATTGATACCGTTGGTATCGGAGAAATAAAGAACTGGACATTTGATCCATATAAAGGATACGAAGACGACGTCCACATCGGCGGACGTGGTGCTTCTGACCAAGAAGGTGGCATGGCCTCCATGGTCTACGCAGGCAAAATCATCAAAGATTTACATCTTGAAGATGACTACACCCTCGTTATAACCGGAACCGTTCAAGAAGAAGACTGCGACGGACTTTGCTGGCAGTACATCATCAAAGAGGACAAGATCAAGCCGGAACTGGTGGTGATCACCGAGCCCACGAACCTGAACATCTATCGCGGCCACCGCGGCCGCATGGAAATGCAGGTGCACGTGAAAGGCCTTTCCTGCCACGGCTCCGCGCCCGAGCGGGGTGACAACGCCATCTACAAGATCAGCCGCGTGGCCCTGGAGATCGAAAAGCTGCACGAGCGGCTGCGCTACGACGAGTTTTTGGGCAAGGGAAGTATCTGCGTGACAGAGGTTTACTTCACCGGGCCCTCCCAGTGCGCGGTGCCGGACAGCGCCCGCGTCCATCTGGATCGCCGCCTCACCTGGGGTGAAACCAAGGACAGCGCTGTCGCGGAGGTGCGCGAGGCTTGCAGGCTGGCCGGAGAGGCAGACGCCGAGATCGAGGTACTGACCTACGCAGAAGCCGCCTTCACGGGTTTGGTCTATCCCACGGAAAAGTATTTCCCCACCTGGGTCACCCAGCCCGATTCTCCCTGGCTCAAAGCAGCGGAAGAGGCGTATCAGGAAACCCTGGGACGTGCCCCGAAAGTGGACAAATGGACCTTTTCCACCAATGGTGTGGCGATCGCGGGAATGCACGGTATTCCCTGCCTCGGACTGGGGCCGGGCAACGAAGTTTACGCCCACGCGCCCAATGAAGCCACTCCCATCGAGCATCTGACCGAGGCCGCGGCCTTCTACGCGGCTCTGGTGCATAAACTCAACCAGTGAGCCATTTCCAGAACTGGCGCTGCACGGATTGCGGCCGGGAATTTGCCTTGGACGAGGTCCGCTACCTCTGTCCGGATTGCGCCAAAGACTACTCGCCGGGAATGCCACTGCCGGGTGTGCTGGAAGCGAGGTTCGATTATCCCATGCTGCGGGCGGCTTGGGAAAACAAGCCTGATCCAAAGCTGTTCAGCGTGCTCGGGCCAGAGTATTATCCGCCTCTGCCTGTGGGCAACACACCGCTGTTCAGGGTTCACCGCCTGGCCACCGCGCTCAAGCTGCAAAACCTTTACATCAAGAACGACAGCCTGAATCCCAGCGGCTCCTTCAAAGACCGGGCCTCAGAACTTGTGGTGGCGGACGCCATCCGCCTGGGGATGGAGGAAATTGTCTGCGCCTCCACCGGCAACGCAGCCTCCTCGTTGGCTTGCCTCTGCGCCGCGGCCGGGAAAAAAGCTGTGATCTTCGTGCCTGCCAAAGCTCCAGCCGCGAAGCTTGCCCAGATCCGGATCCACGGAGCTGAACTGCACAGCGTGGCAGGCACTTACGACGATGCCTTCGCCGCCGCGCTGGATTATTCCGCCAGCCACAACTGTTTGAACCGCAATACAGCCTACAACCCTCTCACCATCGAAGGGAAAAAGAGCTCCGGACTGGAGATATACCTCCAACTGGGCGCGGTGCCGGACTGGATCGTGATCCCGGTGGGTGATGGCGTGATCCTGGCCGGGATCCACAAGGCCTTCGTGGATCTGCTGCGGGCTGGGATCATCACCAGATTGCCTCGCCTGTTGGCGGTGCAGGCCGATAGCTCTGACACCATCACATCATATTGGGAGAGCGGGATTTACCATTATGCCGCCCATCCTCTTACCGTGGCGGATTCGATCTCTGTGACCACACCTTCCAACGCCCATGGGGCCGTTCGCGCCCTCCGGGAAACTGGTGGCGCCGCGGTCCGGGTGAGCGACGTCCAGATCCTGCAGGCACAAAAAGAGCTTGCCAGGCAGACCGGGATATTCGCTGAACCGTCTTCCGCGGCGGTGCTTGCGGGTTTGCTCAAAGCCATCCAACAAGGCCTTGCCGGACCCAACGACAAGGTGGTGCTGCTCATCACCGGACACGGATTGAAGGACATCAATGCCGTCGGTTGAACTCTTTCCCGGGATCTGCGATTTCCACGTTCACGTGGGGGAAAAGATCGGTGGTTACGAGCTCCGCGACGATTTTTCCGCTCTGGACAAGCTTGCCCGAAGGCAGGGTTTGAGAGCCATTGGCGCTTTCGTGACGGAAGAGGAGGGACTTTCCCTCCCCGAAAAGCTCAGGCGCATGCAAGATGACGCGCGGCAACATTTTGAGGGCTTTGTCCACTGGCATCTGACCCCTGTATCCGCCTCAGTCGAAGACATCCACCCGCTGTTGGAGGAAGGCTGCGACCTCAAGTTTTACACCACCTACAAGCAGGCAGGCATCTACAAGTCCTACAAGGAAATAGGCCGGTGGATCGAAGACCTGTCCCAGCTCAAGACCCGCATCCTGTTGCACTGCGAAGACGATTCCGTGATTGCCCAAGCCAGTGCCGCCCATTACTTCAAAACAGCCATGAACCACACTCTGAGGCGTCCGGAACTGGCTGAAACCATCGCCGTGGAGAGGGTTCTGGACCTGGCTGTGCGGTACGACCATCCAATTCACATCGTGCATGTTTCCACCCCCGGCGCGGCCCTGCTGATCGCCGAGGCCAAACAGCACAATCCGGGCATCACCTGCGAGACCGCGCCGCACTACCTGCTTTACAATGCTGACCTGCTAAAAGGTCCGCAGGGACACCGCTGGCTCTGCACGCCGCCGCTGCGAAGCGAGGAATCCCGCGGCCTGCTGGTGGAACTGTTGCAGGAAGGGGTTTTCGATATCATTGCCAGCGACCACTGTGCGTTCAATCCGGAGGATAAGGACCGGTTCAAAACTGATCCGGCCAGGGTCCCCTGCGGGTTGGAAGGGCTGCAATCTCTCTTTCCGTCGCTGTTTGAACGCTTGGTGGAGCCTGGAAGCATCAGCCTGGAAGCCCTGGTTCGCTTGTGCTGTCAGCGTCCGGCCGAATTGATGGGAGTGGCAAATCCGCCGCGATATACTTTGAACCAACTATTAGGAAGAGGAAAAACATGGATAAACCAGCATTTCGCAACGACTCCCGGGCCAAGGTGACCGGCCGGGCGCGCTATACAGATGATCTGCAGCTGCCGGGCATGCTGTACGCCGTACCGGTTCACAGCCAGCTTCCGCGGGCCAAACTTGTTTCAATTGATGCCGGCGAAGTCCTGAAGCAGACAGGCGTGGTGGCGGTTTTCACCGCCCGGGACATTCCTGGAAACCAGCGCTTCGGCCAGATCATCAAAGACTATCCCACCCTGGCCGGAGAAGACATCAATTCCACCGGAGACGTACTGGCCCTGATCGTGGCTACCACCCGCGATCAGGCGATCGACGCCATTCCCTTTGTGAAGGTGGAACTGGAGCCGTGCCCGCCAATCCTTGACCCGGAGAAAGCTCTCCAACCAGAGGCGGAGATCCTGCATCCCTTACATGGCTCAAACATCGCCAACCACCACAGGGTCCGGCGTGGAGACGTGCCCGCCGCTGAGAAGGGCGCGGATTTCATTATTGAAGAGGAATTCTCCACCCAACGGGTCGAGCACGCCTATCTGGAGCCGGAAAGTTCTGTCTGCCAATTGCGGCCGGACGGGGTGATGGAAGTTTTCGGCAGCATGCAGCATCCCTTCTCCACCCGGCGGTTCGTGGCCTCCACCCTGGGCTTGGAACTCAAGGATGTGGAGGTGCGCACGATACCGATGGGAGGAGGTTTTGGCGGCAAAGACGACACCGCGGCGCTGGTCTGCGCCCGGGCGGCGCTCTGCGCCTGGCATCTCAAGCGTCCGGTCAAGCTCACTTACACCCGCGAATGGAGCCTGCGGGAAAGCTATAAACGCCATCCCTACAAGCTGCAGTACCGCATGGGGCTCAGCCGGGACGGCCTGATCAAATCCGTGAATGTGCGGATGGTAGCTGACGGTGGCGCCTATTGCAGCGTAACTCCTTGGGTAACTTGGCGTTCCACGGTGCAATGCTGTGGCTGCTACGAAGTGCCGAACGTCCACTGCGACGTCTACGGGGTCTATACCAACAACGTTTTCAGCGGCGCCATGCGCGGTTTCGGCTCGCCGCAGGTGAATTTCTCCATCGAGCAGTTGGTGGAGATCGCGGCAGCCAAATGCGGGCTGGATGAAATTGAATTTCGCCGCCGCAACATGGTGAAACAGGGCTCCACCACGGTCACCGGCCAAGTACTGGACACCCATGTGGTATCACTGGGCCAGGTTCTGGATACGGTGCTGAATGAGATCGATTATGAGCGCAAGCGCCAAAACTGCAGCTTTGGTGACGCCGCCAAAGACGAATGGTACGGCATCGGCCTGGCTCTCAGCTATCGCGGCATGAGCCTCGGCGCGGAAGGCACGGACGTGAATTCCGCCATCATCAACGTGCAGCCGGACGGCTCGGTGTTGATCGAAACCGGCATCCACGAAAATGGCCAGGGCTCTGAATCGGCCATGATCCTTTTGGTTTCACAAGAACTGGGACTCCCACCGGAGCGGATCCGCTATCGCCTGCCCTCCACCGCGAACATACCGGATGGCGGTACCACCGTCGCCTCACGCGGCACCATCATGGGCGGGGGAGCAACGGTCAATGCCTGCAAGATATTGAAAGATATGATCATGGATGCCATGAAACAGATCCGGGGACTGGATGTGACGGGGTTTGGCGAGCAGAATCTCCTGGATGCCGGGGGCAAGGTTTTGATATCATGGAACGAGGCTATCAAGCTGTGTTTTAATAATCAGATCTATCCCCACGCCTTTGGCGTGTATAAAGCGCCGCGGGTGGACTGGGACGAAGCCACCGGGCAGGGTAATGCTTATTTCACATGGGTTTATGGCTGCCAAGCGGTGGAACTTAAAGTAGATCCAACCACCAAAGCCGTCACGCTATTGAATATGGTGGCCGCCCACGACGTTGGCAAGGCCGTCAACCCCGCTCTGGTTAAAGGCCAGGTCTTCGGCGGTATGGCCATGGCGACAGGTTACGCGCTATTTGAGGATTGCGCCTGCGAAAACGGCATGCCCAAGCCCACCAACCTGCACAACTACCGTCTGGCCCGCAGCACCGACCTGCCGGAGATGACCGCCATCATCGTGGAAAACCCCGACCCCACCTCACCTTCCGGCGCCAAGGGCATCGGCGAACCCACCAATGAACTGCTGGCTCCGGCCATCGCCAACGCTGTGTATCGTGCAACAGGGCAGCGATTTAACCATCTTCCCATAAGGATAAAACCATGATCAGGGTTAACGGTATTGAATTCCGAGATTATGATCCCGATACCAAGCTCTCCGCCTGGCTGCGCGAAGAACTGGACCTCACCGGAACCAAGGTCGGCTGCGACATCGGCGTCTGCGGTTCCTGCACCGTGCTGGTGAACGGCGAACCCAAGCGTTCCTGCAAGCTGAAGCTGAAGGAAGTAGAAGGCACGGAAATCCTAACCATAGAAGGAGTTGCGGCTCCGGATGGCAGCTTGCACCCCATCCAGCAGGCCTTCATCGACGCCGGCGCGATCCAGTGCGGTTTTTGCACCCCGGGTATGGTTTTGGCATCCCACGCCCTGCTGGCCAAAAATCCCCATCCTTCCCGGAGTGAGGTGCGCCAGGCCCTGAAGGGAAATCTCTGCCGCTGCACCGGTTACCAGCAGATCATCGACGCCGTGCTGAGAGCTGCAGAGGTCATGAGTCAAAATCCATAACTAACTAACACAGAGGATATTATGAACAACACCCAAGCCATTCAAAGCCGCCTTGATGAACTTGCCAGCTTAAGCCCCGACCGCTTTGGCCAAGACTTTCTGCTCACCTGGGATAACAGCCAGGACAACCTTAAGGCCGTGATGTTGGTGGCGGAGATCCTCCAACTCATGCACCAGGAAAAGAGGCCCTGGCGCATTTTCGACTACGGCCTGGCCATCTCCATTTTTCGCGACAACAGCACCCGCACCCGCTTCAGTTTTGCCTCCGCGGTGAACGGCCTGGGCTTGGCGCTCTCTGAACTCGACGAGGTGAAATCCCAGATCGCCCACGGAGAGACCGTGCGCGAAACGGCTGCCATGATCTCCTTTTTGACCGAAGTGATCGGCATCCGGGACGATATGTATCCCGGAGAGGGGCACTCCTACATGTTGGAAGTCGCTGATGCCGTTACGGAAAGCCATCAGCAGGGAGTACTGGCCCAGCGTCCCACCTTGGTGAACCTGCAGTGCGACCTCGACCATCCCACCCAGAGCCTGGCTGACCTGCTCAAACTCAAAGACTATTTCGGCGGACTGGAGAACCTGAAAGGCAAGAAGATCGCCATGAGCTGGGCCTATTCTCCCTCCTACGGCAAACCCCTTTCCGTGCCCCAGGGCGTGATCAACCTCATGAGCCGCTTTGGCATGGACGTGGTGCTGGCCCATCCCGAAGGCTACGACCTGCTGCCGGAAACCGTCACTTCAGCCCAAAAATTCGCCGGCCAAAGCGGGGGCTCTTTCCGGATCACACACGATATGGACAAAGCTTTCAAGGATGCGGATGTGGTCTATCCCAAATCATGGGCGCCGATGACCGTGATGCAGGAGCGCACCCGACTGCTCAAACAGGGCGACCGCGAAGGATTGAAAACCCTGGAACAGCAATGCCTGGCCGAAAACGCCCGCCACGCGGACTGGGAATGCACCGAAGGCAGGATGAAGCTCACCCGCGGAGGCAACGCCCTCTATGAACACTGCCTCCCCGCCGACATCTCCGGCGTGAGCTGTGAACAGGGGGAGGTGGCCAAATCCGTGTTTGAGCGCTATCGCCTGCACACCTACCAGGAAGCCGGTTACAAGCCCTTCGTCATCGCCGCCATGATCTTCACGGCCAAGGTGCAAAGCCTCGCTGATAAACTAAAGACATTTCTGTAACACAGGGGCACAGAGACACAGAGAAAAAGAGAAATGAATGATCATCAGAGATGAAATGAAACTTAAGAACATTACTGGCAAAATAATTGGTGCCAGTATTGAGATCCACAAAATTCTGGGTCCTGGTCTTTTAGAAAAGGTTTACCACGACTGCCTCTGTTATGAACTTGATGTAAGAGGCCTAAACTACACAAGAGAACCGAATCTTAAGCTAAAATACAAAGACACCGCGATCAATTTTGCCCTGAAACCTGACCTGGTCGTGGAAGATTCTGTGATCGTGGAGCTTAAAGCCGTGCTTGAGATGCACCCAGTTTACGAAGCTCAGATCCTTAGTTATCTGAAACTGACAGGCAGGATGGTGGGGTTGCTTATAAACTTTTACACTCCCATTCTGGTGAACGGTGTCCGGCGTTTCACCATGCAGGGAAATCAATTGCCTGACGATTGGGAAAAACACTGAACATGCGGCACCCCCTCTTCGCGCTTGTGTGTTTCTCTATGCCTCTGTGTCTCCCCATCTCTGTGTTAAAAAAAAAGATAGGAGCTTAAATGCCTAAACTGATAACTGCCAAAAACCCCGCGGTGATAGCCAGATCCGCCCGCCGTTGCAAAGAGCGCGGCATCATCCTGCCCACCATCCGTCAGCAGATGTTTCCCGAGACCATCCCGGACGCGATCAAACAGAAACTCCAGCCCATTGGACAGGGTGACGTTAACCCCCTCAACCTCTTCCGCATCACCTGGAAAAACAACATCGAAACAGGACTCTTCGGCCCGCCTGATTATTTTGAGATACCCTCTTCAGTCACTGGCGTTAGAGCCAGGATCATTGGTCTGGTGGGAAAACACTTCCCCACCGGGGCCCACAAGGTTGGAGCGGCCTATGGTTGCCTGGCGCCGCGCCTGTCCAGCGGTGAGTTTGACCCGGAATTCGACAAAGCCGTCTGGCCCTCCACCGGAAATTACTGCCGCGGGGGAGCTTTCGACTGCGCGCTGCTGGCCTGCACAGCCATCGCCATCCTGCCCGAGGAGATGAGCCAGGAACGCTTCGACTGGCTGCGCGAGATCGGCGCCGAGGTGATCGCTACCCCCGGCTGCGAATCCAACGTGAAGGAGATCTTTGACAAATGCCACGAACTGCGTGCCGACCCCCACAATTTCACATTCAACCAGTTTGAAGAATTCGGCAATCCCTTCTGGCACTACCAGGTAACCGGCAACGCCATCGCCGAGGTTTGGGACTTGGTGAAAAAACCAACCAGCAGATTGAGCGGCTTTGTAAGCTCCACAGGCAGCGCGGGAACGATCGCCGCGGGGGATTTTCTCAAGACGCGCTTTCCCCTGATGAAAACCACCGCCGCCGAAGCCTTGGAATGCCCCACCCTGCTCAACAACGGCTTTGGCGGACACCGCATCGAAGGCATCGGCGACAAACATGTGCCCTGGGTGCACAATGTGCGCAACACAGATGCCGTGGCCGCCATCCGCGATGAAGACTGCATGAGGCTGCTGCGGCTCTTCAACGAACCTGCGGGCCAGGAATTCCTGATGCGGGAAAGGATCCCCGAAAAGGTGATCAAAGACCTGCCCCTGCTGGGAATTTCCTCGATCGGCAACCTACTGGCCTGCATCAAACAAGCCAAGTATTTCGAGTACACCGAAGATGACGTCATCTTCACCATCTTCACCGATTCGGCGGAGCTCTACCTTTCCCGGATCGCGGAACAACAAGCGCTCAAGGGCGAATACACTTCCCTGCAGGCCGCGTTGGACCGCGAGGCCGCCCTCAACTGCCAGCAAACGGACAACTTCCTGGAACTGACCTACGAACAGAGAAAACGCGTCCACAACCTCAAATATTACACTTGGGTGGAGCAACAGGGCAAAACCTACGCAGAGATCCTGCGCCAGTGGGACGACCCGGATTACTGGACGGAAACCTTTGAGCGCAACCTCGACGAATTGGACCAGACCATCGAAGAATTCAATGCCCTGCTCTGAGATCATCGCCGTGATCCTGGCCTCAGGCCAGGGCAGAAGGTTTGGCGGACCGAAGGTGGATGCCCGCGCCGGCAGCCAAACCTTTGCCGAGCAGATCGTTGCCACCCTGAAACAGGCTGGGATCGACCGCATCCACATCGCCCGGGACCTGCAAACCCCGGACATGCTGGCCACCCTCAAAGTGGCGCTGAGCGAAGCCCGCGATCCACAAACGAAGGCCTGCCTGGTTTTTCCGGTGGACCATCCTTTTGTGAAACCAGACACCGTGCGCAGCCTTTGCTCCGCCTGGCAGAAAATGCCTGAGGCAGTATTCCGCCCGGTCTGCCAAGGACGGCCGGGGCATCCTGTGCTGATCCCGCTGTGGCTGGATCTCAACGCCGACGACCAGGGCCGCGGCCTGGCCGGGATCATCCGCTCCCAGGCTTGCAGCGTGATCGACATCCCGGTGGAGGACGGGGCCATTCTGCGCAACGTCAACTTTCCCCAAGATCTTCGGGAGGAATGATGGAATTCCTGGATCTGATCGCCAGCCGTCACAGCGTGCGGGATTTCCTGGCCGATCCCATTCCGGAGGATGTTTTGCGGGAGATCCTGGAAGCCGGCCGCCTCGCTCCGTCAGCCCAAAACCGCCAGCCCTGGCGCTACGTGGTTCTGTCTGATAACGGGCAGGTGAAAAAACTGGCCCTCAACTGCGGCCTGATAGGCCTTTCCAACATCTTCATCCGCAGCGCCCCCTGCCTGATCGTGGCCTGCGCCGACGCCGGCAAAAACGTGCGGATCAACCACAAGGACTACTATCTGGTGGATACAGCCATCTCTTTGCAACAGATGGTTTTGGCCGCCTGGAATCGCGGCATCGGCAGTTGCTGGTTGGCCGCCTTCAGCGAAAAAGCTGTAAAAAAATACCTGAGGCTGCCAGCCAAATGGCAGGTGGTGGCCCTGCTGCCCCTGGGTTATCCGGCGGAGAAAAAAACCATGTACACCAAAGCTTTAAGCAAGTTCCCAAGCAGCAAGGATCGTCTGCCCTTGGAAAAAATAGTCACCTATTTTGACAAGGATGATATGTGAGCTCAAAATTCTCTCCCTGCGGCATCGATTGCAACGAATGCTGGGTGTTCATCGCCACGCGGGACTACGACAGCGCCCTGAAACAGCGGCTGGCCGATGATTTTTTCACAGATCACGGCATCAAGGCAGACCCGACAGACATCAACCGCTCCCATGATCAATACGGAATAAATACG
>LAHU01031876.1_pt1 | contig 10432 bp, 3 predicted proteins | sample 329631 | NCBI WGS metagenome assembly LAHU01 (sample SAMN03275698, study PRJNA271635) | activated sludge metagenome | isolation source: sample C-0 Zero hour mixed sludge faded in reactor as a methanogenic...
TCTCCCTCTCCCCGCCATATTGAAACCAGTGTTAGAGGCAAATCCTTTTTCCCTGTCGCCTTCACGAATACTTAAATCCATAACCGATGACATTTTATTGCCGTATTGCGCCGGGAATCCTCCGGCAGAAAACTGAACATCCTCGACAAGATCGATATTAATCATATTGATCGGTCCTGCCGAATTGAACTGATTCGGATAATGGTTGATGGAAGGGACCTCCATAAATTCAAGTACCGTAAGATTTTCGCTTGGAGAACCGCCGCGTACTATAAGCTCGTTCATATTATCGTTCGAACTGGCGACGCCGGGCAGATTCTGCACGACCCGCTGTACATCCTGAACTGAACCGGGCTGGCGTTTTACTTCTGCACGGTCATAACTGTTCACGCTCAAAGGACTTATATCATTATTACGGTTAAAGTACGATGCACTTACCGTAACACCGCCTACCTGTACTGCCTGTTCACTTAGTTTTATCGATACCTTAGTACTGCGCCCTGTGGATACTACAACGTTTGTAGCGATATAGGTCTCATAACCTATAAGAGTTGCTTTTAGGCTGTACGAACCGACCGGAATCCCTTTAATGCTGAAGCCCCCGGCCGCATCAGATACTGATCCATAATTCGGCTGTTCAACTATTTGAATATTTACTGCAGGCAGAGGTTCTTGTGTTTTTGCATCTATTACAATTCCAGATATATCGCCTTTATAATTTTCAGCGGCAGCTGCTACTGAAAAAAACAGAACAATAACGCCAAAGCGCAAAAATTTCATTTTAATCCTCAATGTTATTTTGGTGAATAATAGAGCTGCTCAACCGTTAATATTTTGCTAAATGTTCTTACACTTTCTTCCAAAAAAACCTGCATTTGGATATTTTCACGGTCACGAGCATGCGATAATAAAATATCCATTCCTTTATGTAAAGGAGAAATAAATTCGGTGAAAAAAGGTTTTTTATCGGGAAATGGCTTTTTTTTATGGCTTTCCCGAATTTTTTTTAAGCAAATTTATATGACATGTACGCATTAATATGAAAAAAGTTGCATAAATACTTCAAAAACATTAATAAGAATATACCTGCATAGTTGATTACTTATAATCCTCCCGTTACATTATGCAATTATAGCCGGATGCGTCATTTAAGTTAAAGCATAAGAGGCCAGCCGATTAGATGAACCTGACTTTTTATATTAAGCGGTATGGAAAAAAAATCCTGTTATTTGGTGCAGGAATTATAATCTTTATTTATTTGTTAGCGATTCTGATTCCTCTACCCCAGCCAAAACCCTGCTCACTGGTCGTTAAGGACCGTAAAGGCGAATTTCTTTCGGCTTATCTGGCCCGGGACGGTGCCTGGCGCATAAAAACCCGGGCTAATGAGATACCGTCCCGATTAAAAGATATTCTTATTCTTAAGGAAGACAAATATTTTTTTTATCATCCGGGAGTAAATCCATTTGCTGTATTACGTGCGTTAATCCAAAATATTTCCGCCGGCAAAACGGTTTCAGGAGCATCAACAATTACGATGCAGGTGGCTCGGCTTCTTGAACCAAAAACCCGGACCATCGGCAATAAATGCATCGAGATGTTCCGGGCAATCCAACTGGAAATACGCTACAGCAAAATGGAAATCCTTGAAATGTATCTTTCCACAATCCCTCTTGGGGGAAATATTGAAGGTTTGGAATCTGCTGCAATGCTTTACTATCAGACCCCGTTGGAACGTCTGAATATCGCACACCTTTTTGATTTAATAATTATTCCGAACAATCCAAACCATTTTCGGCCTGACAAGCATCCTGAGCGTTTATATCTGGAAAGAATAAAGCAATCAGATAAATACATAAAAAAAGGGATATTGACAAAGGAAGATTCCATTACAATTTTTCAAACACCGGCGGGAACTAAAAGAAGTCAACTGCCCCAACGGGCACAACATTTCTGTCTGCGTCTGAAGTCGCAGTCATGCGTTTCAGGCGATATTATATCCACACTTGATTGGCAAATACAGCAGCAGGTTGAAAAATTGCTGACTAATCATTTAAGACCCTGGAAACAACGCGGAGTACATAACGGTGCTATTCTTGTCATAGAAAACGCTTCTCACGATATTCTCGCTTATGTCGGATCGGATAGCTTTTCGGACTCGCTTGCTCAAGGTCAGGTTGACGCAGTCCGTGCTGTTCGTTCTCCCGGATCAACTTTAAAACCGTTTTTATGCGCAATGCTGATGGATAAGGGATTATTAACCCCGAAAACCCGTCTTCTTGATCTCCCTTATGATATAGACGGATATAGTGCTGAGAATTATGATGGAGCATTTTCAGGATATGTTTTTACCGATGAAGCGTTAATGCGGTCGCTTAACGTACCATTTATTCGACTTCTTAAAACCGCCGGTGTTCAGCAATTCACATCTATTCTCCGTACTGCAGGGTTCCAGTCTCTTCAAAACCAGCAGCAGCTCGGTTTAAGTATGATTGTAGGCGGATGCGGTGTAACATTAGAAGAACTTGCTGCGGCATTTGCCATTTTTCCAAACAACGGCAGTTATGCGCCTCTACAGTACATTCTTCGGGATACAAAGCCTCTTGACTTCCAGGTTTTTTCTGCCTCCTCAAGTTTTATGGTGACAGAAATACTATCGGGTCTCGACCGGCCTGATCTTCCGAATAATTTCGAATCTGCGTTAAATCTTCCGCGCGTCGCTTTTAAGACCGGAACCAGTTACGGAAGACGCGATGCCTGGACTATTGGTTACAGCTCCGAATTCACTGTAGGCGTCTGGATAGGAAATGTTACAAATGCCGGTAATCCGGAACTTGCAGGAAGAAAAGCAGCGACACCGCTGCTTATTGAAGTATTCAATTCAATAACACGAAATCCACACAAATCCATTTTGCCGATGCCGGACGATATTAACACTCGCGATGTTTGTGTTGAAAGCGGAAAGCTGCCGAATCAGCATTGCAAACACCTTATTGAGGATTGTTACTCAATATCCCGCACGCTCCAGCATTACTGCGATATCGACAAGGAATATTTTGTTTCAGCAGATAGAAAATTTCAATATTGTTCTTCATGCCTTCCGCAAAGCAATTATCGGACTGTAATATATCAGGATTATCCGCCCGAGCTGATAACCTTTTGGGAACAAAGCGGAAAGCGTTTACATATACAGCCCAAACACAATCCGCGCTGCGATCGATTTTTCAGCGGCGACGGCCCTCATATACTGAATCCCTCAAAGGGAACAACATACTTTATTTCGTATAAGAATCAAAAAATCCCTTTTCAGGCCAGTTCAGGAGTTGATGTCTGCGATCATATATGGTATATCGATAGTAAACTCTTCGGCAAAAAAAAATCCGGAGAAAAATTCTTCCTGGAACTCGAGCCGGGAAATCATAATGCAAGCTGTGCAGATGAAAAGGGACGAATATCGACAATTAATTTTTATGTTACTTCACTTTTTTAATTCATAAATAATCAGAGGGGTTGCGATGCAGACACGGTTAATTTTTGTTTTCCTTCTTGCGGGAATACTGTTCCCGTCTTGTTCAAAAAAAGATCCTCAGGCAATTTATCTCGAATCAGCTCTACCGTCGGGAATAATTGCGCAGACTGCCGTCTTTGAATTTGTATTCTCACGGGGTATAGTCCCGAGTGATTCTGTAAATCAATGGACTGTATCCCGGTTTGTCGAATTTACCCCGCCAATTGAAGGCAAGTTTGTCTGGCAGGATACATCGAGACTGATTTTCAGTCCAGACGTTTCACTTCCAGGTGATACTAGATTTAAAGGGCATATAAACAGAGAACTATTAGTCCAGACAGCAGGTGCGTCAGGTTATCACGGAGATGGAGACTTTGCATTTGAGACAGGACCGTTTACTCTGCTGAAAGTTGATTTTTTCTATGATCGAATTTATGAACGAAAAGTGGTGGGGATTCGTGCAAATCTCGAATTTTCATATGCAGTAAATTCCGAAGAAGTCAGCAAGTATCTGGAAATTCAAATAAACGGCGAGAAACATACGGCCTATAAAGTAATTCCAGCGGTACAGAGTAAAACAATCGCCGTTGAAATAGGTGAATTACAAAATCCAGAAGAGAAAAAGGAAATACAAATCAATTTCTCCGAAGCGTTGGTTTCATCAGAAACAAATACCGGAATACGGATGGAAAGGCCTTTGAAAGCAACTATTCCACCTCTCGGCGATATGCAAATTCTGGGACATGAATTCGGTTTTGATGGTACACTTTCATGGATCGATATAAAAACATCACAGGAAGTGGAATTGTCGGGTGTTAAACCGCATGTCGAGCTTACTCCAAAACGGGAATTTAAAGTGGAGAAAAGTCCTGAAACTGGCTTCAGACTTATAGGCAATTTCGAACCGGGAACACTTTTTAATCTTATGATCAAGCAGGGATTGGAAAGTGTTCTGGGTGCAAAAACCAAGAATTCTTATGAGGCAGATGTTATCATCGGTAACATAAAACCTACATTTAAATTTGCCTCTCCTTCGGGTGTCTATATGCTTTTAAGCGGTCAAAAATCTATCGAAGTCTCTACTGTTAATCTTTCAGAGCTTCAGGTGCGTGTCAGTCAGATTTTTCAGAACAACCTGGTTCATTTTTTAAATCAGGGGCGGTATTATGATTATGATTATGAATACTATGAAGATGGAGAATATTCTTATCAAAGAAAATACAGGTATTCTGTAGGCAATTTCGGTAGGATGCTGGAAAACAAGAAAATATCGATCGCCAGTTCTGCCAACAAGGAGGTTTCAACACAGATAAATCTTTCACCATACCTAAAAACCGATTATAAAGGTTTTTTACTTGTAGAGATAGCAAATCCGTCTGAATCATGGCGATCAACAGCAAAATTAATTTCAATTTCCGATTTGGGAATTATTATTAAAAGAAGCAGCGATGAACTGCTTGTTTTTGTTGTAAGTCTCGAATCAAATAAACCGGAATCAGGAGTCAACATCAGCCTGATTTCAACTAACAACCAGATTATTGCGACACAGCAGACGGACGGAGACGGGGTAGCCAAATTTCAACCGTTGAGTTCCGTAATGAAAGATTTTGATTTAAAACTTATTACCGCGGAAAAAAATAATGATTTTAATTTTCTAAATTTGTCTGACTACCGCATAGAATCATCGCGTTTTGATGTCGGCGGAAAGGAAGATATGCAGGGGAAATATGACGCCTTTATGTACGGAGACAGAACTCTCTACCGTCCCGGCGAAACTATTTACATAAGCGGCATAATCCGAATCCTCACGCAGGATATACCGAAGGAAATGCCCGTGCAGATCAAGGTATCAAATCCCCGCGGTGCCAGAGTTACAGAAATCCGCAGAACCCTCAACGAAGAGGGTTCATTTGAAATCCAGTATCCGACTCAGCCGACAGCATTGACCGGCGAATACCGTTTTGATCTTTATACAGGCAACGATCTTTTCCTGTCGACATATCAGATAAGCCTTGAAGAATTTGTGCCTGATCGGATGCGGTTGAATTTAAAGGCATCAAAAGAAAAAGCAGAGCCGGGAGATAAAATTACATTTGACCTGCAGGCATTGAATTTCTTCGGCCCTCCGGCCGCCGGACGGAATTTTGAACTGGAAGATAAATACGAAGTAATTCCATTCATATCGAAGACATATCCGGATTTCCGTTTTGCCGATGATGCCGTAAAGAAAGGTCCGGAAGACGTTCATGTAATAGAAGGAGAAACCAACAAGGAAGGAACTGCTAAAGTAACTGTCGATATTCCGCATGATGCTGCATCTCCTGGTTTGCTTTCTCTTCGAGGAAAAGTAGCGGTTTTCGATGAATCAGGCAGACCCGTCCATCAGGTAGCGCGAGTTCTTGTATATCCAAAAAAATATTTTATCGGCATTCAGAATACGAATCCATATTATATTGTTCCTAACTCGCCGATGAAAATCCGTATTGTAGCTGTCGATGCATCGGATAAAGCTATCGAGGGAATGAAAGTGAAGGTAGAGGTTGTCAGGCAGGAGTGGCATTCAGTTCTTCGCAAGCATCAGGAATCAGGTGGATTGCGTTATGTATCCGAACAGCGCGAGATTGTTGAAAGTACTCAGCAATTGACACTCAAATCTGCACCTATCGAATGTACATATCTGACAAGCCGTTCAGGTGATTATCTGATTCGTGTATCCAAACAGAATGACCAGGGTTACTCTCAATTTCATTTCTATGCGTACAGCTGGGCTACATCTGACGAGACATCATTTGCAGTTGATCCGGAAGCCCGTGTCGATATTGTCCTGGACAAGAAGACCTACGCTCCGGGGGATAAAGCAAGAATATTGTTCCAGACACCTTTCAGCGGAACAATGCTTGTTTCAATCGAAAGGAATAAAGTATTCACGTACAAATATCTTGAAGTGAAAAAAAATTCTGCTTCAATGGAATTCAGAGTCGGCGATGAACATCTTCCGAATGTCTATGTAAGTGCAGTGCTTTTTAGGAAAATCAAAGATCTGAACATTCCTCTTCTTGACGGCCACGGTTTTATACCTCTTATGGTCGAAAAACCGGAAAATAATCTGAATGTTACAATATCTGCACCCGAAAAGATTCGTCCGCGGACAAAGCAGAAAATTACAGTAAATATAGCGGGCGGAAATGATGTGTTTTTCACACTCGCGGCAGTTGATGAAGGAATACTTCAGATAAAAAATTACGGAACTCCAGATCCGCACAAATACTTCTACGCAAAAAAATCCCTGCAGACAGTAACATATGATTTCTTCCGCGATTTGATACCTGAGCCGAGGCGCAAAAGCAGCGCGGGGGGTGGAGAAGATGAATTAACACAGAGAGCCGGGATTCCCCTGGCAACAAGGTTCAAACCAGTCGCGTTATGGTCAGGAATTCTCAAGACAAACAGCCGCGGAAATGCAGATGTAACACTCAATATTCCGGAATTCAACGGTGAGCTGCGGCTCATGGCTGTTGCTTATAAAGGTGATCATTTCGGATCAAACCAAAAGCCTATGAAAGTTGCCGATCCTATCATCATCACTCCGGCACTGCCCCGTTTCCTGACACCAAACGATATTATTACAATGCCAATAACGGCATTTAACACAACAGATAAAAATGTTAATCTTAATTTCGAAATCAAAACCGAAGGCGGGATTACAGCCATGCAGAAATCGGCTTCGCTTGAAGTGGGCAGCAATCAGGAACGTTATATTGCTGTTATGCTGAAAACATCGGATGTTGTCGGCAAAGCTGTAGTACGCGTAATAACAAAAGCATTCGGCGATAATTATGAATCAACGACTGAAATTCCGGTACGTCCGGCATCCGGATATGTTATAGAAAGCATAAACGGTTATGTTGAAGCAGGTAAATCAATAACTCAGACTATTCCCGATATATTTTTCCCTCATGGACAACGCGGGCATGTTTTTGTAAGCCCGTTCCCGGTAGCAAATTTTGCCAAGGAATTGAAACATCTGATCGGCTACCCCCATGGCTGCATAGAACAAACAACTTCGAAGGCATTTCCGCAAATTTACCTTCGCGATATCGCCCTGCTGATGGACCCAAGCATCCTGGAAAAAGGAAGCCCGTCATATTTTGTTAATGAAGCCATTACAAAAATAATCGGCATGCAGATGAGCGACGGCGCTTTTTCTTACTGGCCGGGAGGAGGTTACGCCAACGATTGGTCTACAGTTTATGCTTCTCATTTCCTTATTGAAGCAAAAAAAGCAGGTTATGCGGTTCCGGATCAAACCATTACTGCTGCATGTCAGGCATTGCGCAATATTGCACGGGCGAAAACAACTTACGATTACTCATTTTATGAGAATAATAAAATTGCAGTAAAACGTATCGCGGATAAAAGCACCTTGTATGCATTATATGTACTGGCGCTTGCCGGTAAACCGGAAAAATCGATTATGAATTATTTTCGTACTTCGGCGGTTTTGCTTACTACTGATACACGTTACCTGCTTGGCGGAGCTTTTGCATTAAGCGGGGACCGAAAGGCTTACCTGGACATCATACCTTCCCAGTTCTCATCTGAAGAACCGAAGCGTACATCCGGCTACTGTTATGATTCGCAGATTCGGGCAAATGCACTTATTCTGAATATCTTGCTTGAAACCGATCCTAATAATCCGAATATCATCCGATATATGGATTATCTTTCTCAAGCTTACAAACGTGAATACTGGTACAGCACGCAGGATAATGCTTTCACACTGCTCGGATTTGGAAAGATGGCACGTAGGGCCGGCTCTACAAATCTCAAAGGCACAATTGCTATCGGAAGCAAACAGCATACATACAGCGGCGGTAATAAAAAGTTCCAGATTGATGAATTCGGAAAAAATATGACGATCTCTCTTGAAGGAACAGGAAGATTGTACTACTCAATGACTCTTGAAGGAATTAGAAAAGACGGAAAAATGCGTATTGAAGATAAAAACCTGAAAGTACGTCGTGAGTTCTTTGACAGGCAAGGAAATTCAGTTTCATTAAATGGAATTAAACAGAATTCACTCGTTATTGTAAAACTATCTATCCATTCCGACGTAGGTTATCTGGAAAATGTCGCTATCACCGATCTCTTGCCGGCAGGCTTTGAAATAGAAAATCCCCGGTTAACAGAGAATACCCAGTATAAATTCATAACATCCGAGGACACACCTGCTTATGTAGATATCCGTGATGACAGAATCAATTACTATGTAAACTTTTCAAGCGATCGTCAGCAAACATACTATTACCTTATGCGGGCAGTAACCCAGGGTGAATTTGTTTATGCGCCGATTGTTGCCGAAGCTATGTACGACGGTAATTATTACTCTGCCTCTGGTGGTGGAAAGGTAAAAATCGTCGAATAAAAAAATAAGACTTGTTGCCAGAACGTTCCCTTGAATAATGAATGGTACGGCAAGGGAACGTTCAAATTATTTTATAAGGCTCATCATTTCTCGCACAGCCGATTCGAGTCCTGTAATAACTGCCCGAGCAATTACAGCGTGACCTATGCTGACTTCATCAATTTCTTTAATTGCGGCAATCGGGATAATATTTGAATAATCCAAACCATGCCCGGCGTTTACTGTTAATCCAAGATTTTTTCCGACAACAGCTGCTTCCTGAATTCTGCAAAGCTGCTCTTTCTTTTCACTCCCTGACTTTGCTTCGGCATATTCTCCGGTATGTATCTCTATCATATCAGTACCGATATCCTGCGATGCTCTTATTTGTGCTTCAACCGGATCAATAAAAAGGCTCGTCGGAATTTTTTGTTTATGGAATTGTTTAATAACGCCGTCGAAAAACTTTTTTTGTTTAAGAATGTCAAGTCCGCTCTCAGTTGTAAGTTCTTTACGCTTTTCAGGCACAAGTGTAACGAGATCAGGTTTTGTTTTGACGGCTATGGCAATAATTTCTTCTGTTGCCGCCATTTCAAGATCGAGTTTCTTTTTTAAAGAAGTTCGCAGGCGTTTTACATCATCATCCTTGATATGTCTTCTATCTTCACGTAAATGACAGACTATACATGCGGCCCCGATTTTTTCGCAGAGGAGCGCTGCTTTTACCGGGTCCGGATCATTTCCGCCGCGCGCGTTGCGCAGTGTTGCCACATGGTCAATATTTATTGCCAGTCTCATAATAATACACTTCCTTTAGAATTAGAATTGAATAAATATAATCATTTTCTCAATCGAATAGAACTTATAAGGAAGCAGGAAAATCACGGAAATCCTTCATTATTAAGCATAAACGACTTTGAAGCCTGTCAGATTTTTCAGTTATCAGATAACCAGCACTTAAAAAGCAGCCAGTCTAATTAATTGAACAGGATGGGTCATTAAAAATCTTAATATTTAATCAACGAATCTTTTTTAAAACAGATAAAAATCTTGCGTAACGTTTATAGAAATCGTATCTTCTTTTCAATACAATGCAGGTTGATTCATCCTGCAATACTCTTTTAACGGAGACTCTCTTATGGATCACAAATTGAAGCTTCGTTTACTTGATGAAAAATTTGTAATCAGCAAACTACCTCAATTTGCTGAACTTCCTTCCGTCTTTGCAAAAGGTGAATTATGTTTTGTTATGAGGACGGATGAAGACCTTACTATCATCAGTCCGGAGTTTATGGCACCAAATAATGTACAGCAGGAAGTTGGTTATAGATGTTTTTGTGCAAACCTGGACAACGCTCACAATGCGTCGGGTATTTTAACTTCGCTTCTTAAACCGCTCTCAGAAATCGATATCAGTATATTTGCAGTATCTACATTTCACTCCGATTATATCTTTTTACTGGAAGAAAATCTTGTGAAAGCAACTCAGGCACTCCAGCACGCCGGTCATGAGTTCGTAC
>LAHU01015070.1_pt1 | contig 10402 bp, 9 predicted proteins | sample 329631 | NCBI WGS metagenome assembly LAHU01 (sample SAMN03275698, study PRJNA271635) | activated sludge metagenome | isolation source: sample C-0 Zero hour mixed sludge faded in reactor as a methanogenic...
TGTATGTGGCAGTATCTACAGAGTGAAGTGCTGCATTATATATTGTATTAAAATAATCCCTCCCCCGCTCATTGATTTTTGGTAGTTCCTTCATTAGGGTATAGGCCTCATCATTTTTAACTGCCATCTTGACACATAGACAGGCTATCTCATAATACCTCTCAGACCTATAGCCTGGGGGGACATCCATCGCCCCGTTTATTTTGTCAATTATCAATTTTTTTTGAGGGGAGGTCAGGGATTCTACAGTTTTTTTACAGTAACCAGTATTGTCCTGATGGTTTTTTAAGCGGTCCTGGTGTCTCTGTACAAGTAGATCGTGCAAACCCCCGGGTACATCATGGATTTTCGGGTTTACCACCTCAGAGTCCCATTTGTACTGCTGGTATGAGTCAGTATCTCTATCGTATAATCTGGTAGGTGGTAGTATGATGATCCCATTATTACCCCTTATGTCAACCTTAGACTCCTTACCTAAAAATTTTGATCTAGTGGTGACCATTTCCTCATACTCTGTTTTCCATTTAAAGAAGAAGTGGTTACCTCCTGAACGGGTTATAGCAGTCAGGTTGTCCGAATAAATATTTATTCCATTATTGCGCAAAAATCTGAAACCTTCGTCAGTTGGTACATCGATGTCCAGGACTAATACGCGTGAGGGTCTCCCCGTGAGTAGAAACAGCCCGTTGGCTGGCAATCTGCAACCTGATTTTGCAGCGAATGTCCGTAGCGCATATATCTGATGGGGTAACTGCCCCACTACATTTTTCCATCCATCACCGTAGAAATACAATTTTTTTGCTCCGGTAGCATCCCTATCCACACGGATGGGTGCCACCACCCACTTAAACTCATTGTAATACATTTCCATAGATTTCTCTAATTCATGATACCAGGCGCTGTGCGGGTACGGTACAGGTACATCACCGTCCACAGTCCAGTCGTCCGGAAATTGGTACCAATCATCAAACGAGATTTTTGGGTCCTCGTGTATTTTGGTACCTCTCTCCAAAAACTCAGTTATATCAACATCATCAACATCATCAATGTCCAAATCGCTCATATATACTCCCATATTGTTATATGATAAATAATAATTAAATATACATTATTTATCATACAGATACTAATTAATTTTTATAAGTTATTTTTTTTTGGATTGTTATCAAAAATGATCATGTGATAATAAATGATAATAAATTGATAATAATCCCAACAGAGGTTTTTTGAGGTTTTTTAGTGTAAAAATGACCCCCCTATGATACCCCTGTAAAAAATGATAACAATCTAGATAAGTACTATGTAATTCAATTACTTATTTTTTATCACGATTGTTATCAATTATTATCACTGATAACAATTGATAACAATCAGTACGGATCTGTAGTACTAATTGTTATCACCCACGTGTATATCCCCCCGCGTGCGAGCACGCGCGCGCCTATGTGATCTATTATATACAGTGAATTAAAAATCCCACACCACCTGGTTTTGTGTAATTTAAAAATCTTATACCACATCGTATTATTACTGGGTACTGTTACACTGCTCTACAAATTACTCGATTGATCAGATACAGGGCTCATATGCTACCTCGATGCCTGTATCTGATTTTTATAAAAACAAAACATCAGATGGAGATTACAGATAATGCTAACATCGGAGATGATCGATTACCTGGATCAATCAAAAAACGAGATCCTCAAAATTGTACAAAAACAGAGATACACGTTATCAGAGGATGATCTGGAGGATGCGTATCAAGCAGCCCTCCTGGAGTTATTAGGCTCTTCGATAGAGCCTCCATCCAGTCTGGAGCATTTGAAACAGATATTGATAAAAAAAATCCTGTATCAGACTTACACCGAGATGAATCAGCGGAGGAATGATAATAATATCAAAAGCGGGTATACAGGGATGAGTCTCAGTCATTTCGACCGAACAGTTTACCCGGATGAGTTTATCGCTATATTGCCCCCGCTACAAGCGACGCTAGCACGGTGTCTCAACAATCGTATGACCTATCATGAGATCGACAAATATTTAAATGGGAAATTCTCGGGATCCATCGGATACATGAGAGCTAAATACCGCTCCTGGCTCAATAGGAGCCCCGCCAAGCTCTCAAAGGAGGATAAGGCTGTCTTGTCAGGCTCTAACCTAGATCCTCGCTGTATCGCGATCCTGGAGCGTTTTATGGAGGGTTACAGTACCGCAGTGATAGCAAAAATTTTTGACATGAAACCGCACAGCGTCTCCAACCTCAAATACATGATCCTCAAAAAACTCCCGCACCTCAGAGATCATATCCCCACAGTGTCATACAAAGGGTCTAAAAAACTGGAAAAATATGCACAAAACATTAAATTTTGTGCATAGAGTATCAATTTTTTGACATCCCAACACACAGTAGTTATTTTGATATGCATCAACCAAAAAACACAAACTACATGATGGAGGTAGAGAGATGTCCTACAAATCGATTTTAGACCCACAAACAGCCCAAAAAAACGATCTGCAGCAATGTATCGATCTCAAGGCAGCCCTCAGTAGGGGCACCCCCAGCTCTACCGGTAAAACCCACCTAAATCGCTACTACAGCGGTGAGGTTTTGTCTTATAAGGAATCTCTGTTGGCAAAATGCTGTGAGTGCTCAGCTCATTATGTAGACGGCAAAATAGACTGCGAGCTGCACGTCTGCCCATTATACCCGTACATGCCCTATGGTAAAATGCGCAAATCCCGTAACAAAGGAGATGCGCAGATGCTATAATTAATAAATAGGAGCCCCACACATGATACACACCACCGATCCAAATAAGTTTTTTGAAAAAAATTACGACGAGCTTTTAAAAATTGTTTTATGGATCCTCAACCGACCTATAGCCCACGATGAGGCTCATGAGTTGTTACATAGCTATTATCTGTCGGTAGTCCGTAATAACACTCTCTCAAAATACAGGGTCGACAGAGGAGCGAGTTTTGAGACATTCATAGTGCTCAACATAAAATGTTTCATTTATAGCGCTATAAAACCCACACAGAAATCATCAAAAACTACCTCTATGGAGCAGCAGCATACGTTAGAGGTCTACAACCCTGATACCACCATAGAGATCGATTTAGACCGGTTCCGTGAGTTATTAAACAAGAGGGAGAGGAGGGTGTTTGATTTGCTGCGACGAGGTGACAAACCATTTGAGATATGTAAAATCTTACATATCTCAAATATGGGAGTCAGTTATTATCGAAAAAAGATAACTGAGAAATGGGTTCAAACAGTTGAGTAAAAAGTTGTACAATATTATATAAAATTGGTTAAATTTAAACTATGAAATTGATTAGGTCATCTAAATGTAGCTTAAAGTTTGCTACAAAGTCTAAGATCGATGAATTAAAGATTATTCTTACCGAATATGGTAAGGTGTGTAATATCTTCATTGATTATTTCTGGAAGAACGGAACTCCTTCTAAATCCGATCTACTCAAAGATATCGTTGATCTTCCAAAAGATACTTGGTTAAGTGCCCGTTTGAGAAAAGTAGCTGCGCGTGAAGCAATTGATATGATAAATGCTGCAAGAGAGCGATGGAAATCAAAACCTAATAAGATGGTTATACCTGTACATAAAGGTAGACGAATGTATGTCTCTTGTACTATCGCAGAACTCCAAAATAAAGAAACAGCAGAGTTTGATGCTTGGTTACATATCCAATCTATTGGTGATGATCATATTTTTGATCTACCTATCAAATTTCACAAGCATTTTAATAAATTGGCACTTCAAGGTAAAAGACTTAATTCTTATATAATTACTGAGAAATATGTGCAGTTTTCTTTTGAGATCGAAACTGGTAAGAAGAAAACAGGTATTAATGCTATCGGTATTGATACAGGAATAAAAGCACTTGCATCGATTAATAACGGTACTCAATTTGGTTTAGATACTGAATCTTTGATAGAACGTATCAAACGATGTGAGCATGGTTCAAACGGTCAGAAGCAAGCTCGTAGAGCATTTAAACAAAGAATAGATGAAGTTGTTCAGGAATTAATGACTCATTTCAAGAACATAGATTTAGTTGTAGTAGAACAACTTAAAAATATGAATTACAAGTCAAAACTCAAACGCCGCTTGAGTAAAAATATGCGGCGTTCTATCGGCACTTGGGCGTATAGGTACTGGTTAAAAAGGCTTGAGCAAGCCTGTGAAACTAACCGTGTTAGTTTTCGCACTGTGGCTCCTTTTTATACCAGCCAAACATGCCCAAGCTGTGGTCATGTCGATAGGGGGAATCGAGACGGACAAATATTTCGGTGCCTGAAATGTGGTCACACAGGTAACGCAGATATAGTTGCAGCCAGAAATATATTGACTCGATTTCTTACGGGACTTTACGGTGCCCGTTACAAACCTTACGAAGTTAAGTTTGTATAACTTTGAAGGAACGGTGTATCAGATATATTATACGATGTTTCCTGACTGGATATAAGATTTTTTGTATTAGCTGATTATTATTAGCTGATTATTACTATGATGAATGAGCGAATCTCTCCCATGGAGGAGAGTCTTATAGTACCTATAACTCATACCTGGAGTATGATCATGCCTCGTAAATCGGACCTGGAGTCCATGCATAGGACAAGGCCTCTTACAGCCAAACAAAAGAGATTCGTCGAAGAGTATGTGATAGACTTTAATGCAGAGCAAGCTGCTATCAGGTCAGGGTACTCAGCAAAGTCCGCTAGTTTTATTGGGTTTGAAAATATAAATAAACCCTATTTGAAGGCTGAAATCCAAAAAAAGATGGATGAACTTACTGCTAAGAGCCAGGATAAGGTCATCTCTGTCCTACAAAGACTGCATGAGACCATCAATGCCGACATCACGGATTTTACATCAGATGACGGGGAGTATGATCCCTCCAAACCAAAGTTCAACGGTAAATTGATAAGCTCCATCCGTAAAGGGCGTAATGGAACAACAGTTACTTTATGCTCCAAGGACAAGGCATTGGAGTTATTAGGAAAGTATCTGAGCATGTGGCAAGATAAGATCGATATCACCACTCAGGGTCAAGCAGTAGCCCCTATCCAGATTACCTTCGAAGAAGTAGGCTCTACCGAAGAGGCTCCAAAGGAATGATCGTGGAACAGCGTATCAAGATCTCTCCCAAGCAAGGGAAGTTTCTGCGTTCGACTACTCGTGGGACTATTTTCCGTGCTGGATTGGGTTCTGGAAAGTCGAGGATACTTTGTTACAAAGCAATACTAAATGCACTCAAGGACAGAAGACAGCTTATAGTCTCATTTAGTTACGTGATGCTCAGAGATGTCTTAATGTTCACCTTTAAACAGGTACTCCCGCTGTTTGGGTTGAGGGAGGGAGTAGACTACACAATAAACCATTCGGATAAGATTATACATCTGAGAGGTACTGAGATCCTTCTAAGATCAGGGGATGACCCTGATAGTTTAAGAGGCCCCAATGTACATGATTTTTTTATCGATGAAGCCCGCAATTTTAAGACTGACGAAATATTTCTGATTCTGTTAGGTCGTATAAGGGAATCTGAGGATGCGACTTGGGGTATATGTACTACCCCCAGAGGTAAGGATTGGGTACATGAGTTATCTCAGACTGAGGGTGTAACTCTTATAGTCCAGAAGACTTCTGAGAATCCCTTTCTTCCCAAGACTTATATAGCAGATCTTAAGTTGAGATATCCTACTAAGTTTCTTGCTCAAGAGCTTGATGCTGAAATCGTTGAAATGGGGGCTGGAGTCATAGATCCATCCTGGTTCAGATATATCGATCGACTCGAATGTAAAGATGCAGTAAGAGCATGGGACCTTGCAGTCAGTATTAAGACCCAAGCAGACTACACTGCTGGTGCCTGGTGTTCTATGATCGACAACAAGCTCTATATCAGGCATATGATACATGGTAAATTCGAGTATCCTGATCTTAAACGTAAGATCATAGCTACTGCTCAGATGGATGGTGTTGACACAATTATCTCTCTTGAACAAGCCGGGCAACAATTAGGATACATAGATGATCTTAAAAAGAACACCCCTGAGCTTTTGCCCTATGCTATCAAGTCCAGAGTACCCGAGGGGGATAAACTGAACCGTGCTCTTCCCTGGATCACACGAGCTGAGGCTGGGTCAGTGTATTTAGTGAGAGGACCCTGGAATAAAGCATTCGAGGATGAGTGTAGAGATTTCTCAGCTGATATGAGTCATTTACATGACGATCAGATAGATGCAGTAAGTCAAGCATTTGCATTACTAAGTAAGAACTTTGTAGTGCATGCAGAGAGGGTAAGATATTAACAAGGTACTGGATAAATGGAGAATTATATGAGGTCAATCTTTCTGAAGAAGAGTTAGACCCTATCAATAAACATGATCCTATAAGTATAGGCTTTCACAAACAAGGAGAGTAAAAAATGGCAGACGTAGACACTTTATTAGCTAATTCCGTGGCAGACCCATCATCCACTGATGTCAGTATGTATAAGAATCCTCAAACAGTCAATCAATATAAATTGATGGATGATGCTTACTTTGAGGAAGGTGGCTTTTCAGATGGTACTTACTTGACACCACATCAGAGGGAGATGTTTTACACAGCAAGAAGAGAAACTTCTACCTATAAGAACTTCGTGAAACCTATACTTGACGCTATGATCAATCCTGTGTTCGCTGCTCCTATCCCAAGAACAGTTGATCCTAATAGTTTGTTCGCATCATTTATCACTGATACTGACAATAATGGAATGACTATGGATTGTCTGGTGAGTGAAGCTATACATACCTGTATCAGGCATGGTCAGGTATTCGTTATCATCGATAATTTTGGGGCTACTGATCAGCCTGAGACATTGCAGCAAGCCCGCAAAGACAGGGTTTTCCCATATGCGATGATCAAAACAGCTATAGATGTGGCTGATTATACCCTGGATAAATGGGGTAATCTCCTTACCATTACATTTTTTGCAGAGAAGAGAAAGATCGGGAAAGACACGATCCAGATGTACCGTAAATGGACTAAGATGGATTCTCAGCTGGTGATGAAAAAAGGAGATATTTATATCCCTGTCGATGAGCCTGTAGTACATGGATTAGGTGTTCTTCCAGTGATCACTGTTTACCGGGCTCCCAGAAGGGATAAGACAAAGCTTCTGGTCACCCCTCCTTACATGGGAATAACAAAGTTGTCCTTGGGCATCTATAACAAGGAATCAGAAATAAGGGATCTCGAGAGAGCTCAATCATTCTCGGTATTATGTGTACAATCGGACAGAGGAGGGAACATCACCCTGGGATCTAGAAATGTCTTATATATCCCAGTAGAAACAACCATCGCTCCTCAGTTCATCTCTCCTAACCCAAGCATCCTAGTGGGTCTTATGGTTAACGCTGAGAAGATGAGAGACGACATGTACAAACTGGCAGAACAGTCAGGAGTAACAGCAGTTAAATCAGAAGCAAGCGGTGTCGCAGAAGCCTATAAGTTTTTCGGTCATGAGACTGTTCTGCAGAAAGGTAGTCAGTTATCAAAAGATCTGGATCAGGCGATATTTGATCTATTCTGCCTGTATACAAATGAAACTCCAGAATATAAAACAGAATACCCGGTAGATTTTGCTCCTGGTAATATATCGGTAGAGGTGGACACACTGGACAAATATCTCAAACAGGATTTACCAGCAGAGGCAAAAGCCTTAGCTCTGAAAAAATGGACCCGACTGATACTTGGGGATCAGGATCCTGAAGAGGTCAATGAGGCATTGGAGGCGATCGATGAAATGGCTAAGCCTCAAGAGCAAGGCTCTATGGAAGAGACTCCCTCTCCGGAAAAGCCTATGGGATCTCCTGAAGAACCAGCTTCTATGGAAGAACCTGAAGAAATGATAGAAGTGTAATGCTACACAATTGTACATAAAACTTTAATACCGGGCATTTTGCCCGGTATATTACAACATAACCCATGGAGGTTTTAATGGATGCAGTAGAGTTCAGACAGCTCCTGGAGAGCTTACCTGACGGTAAAGGTTCCGCAGCGATAGACTTTCATTTAGCCCAAATCGAGTCTGAAAAGACCCGTGGTATAACTGAAGTCAGCAAGCGTAATAAAGAAAATGAATCATTAAGAAGATTCAAGATTGCTTTTGAAAATCTTGGGTACGACGGTCAAGGTGACTTAACGGAGTTCGTGACATCACTTAAGACTACTACTGAGACAGCAAGTCAAAAGGATGTCACGTTAGGTGATCTCCAGACTCAGTTGAAGAAACTGCAAGGGGATTTCAGTAAGACCCAGGCAGAGCTTATGACTGAGAGACAGGCAGCTCAGGAACTTAAGACAAAAGCTAAAAGAGAGACAATAAGGGCTACACTTATAGATAGCCTGAAAGACAAAGTTTACGGGCATGATTTCCTCACCAATGATCTTATAGGGTCTGGTAGAGTAGATCTGGATGAAGCCGGTAAAGTAGTTTTTGTAAATGAAGACAAAACAACTGTGTCTTATGATGAAGGAGTGAAAAAACTCTTGGAATCAAGACCAGATATAGTCAAAAATAGTCAGCGTCCTGGAGGCGCTAGTAACCCTACAACCGGAGGCACATCAGGCCCAGAAACTGATGGACAAAGATTGGAACGCCTCCGGAAGTTAAGCTCCGGGGGGATAATATAAAACTAAAAGGAGTATTCTATGTCAAATACTTTCGTAACCCCCTCAGCCGTGGTACGTGACGCAGCTCTGTTTTTGAATGACAGCTTACTGCTTGGTAACCTGGTAAACCGCAATGTTGAGCAGACATTCGCGACAAAAGTTGGTTCAACTGTTAAAGTTAAAGGCGTGCCGAATCTTGGTACAGCTGACGAACTGACTTCTACTACTTCAGCAACTAATGTTGTTGAGAGCGGTACTGATGTTACTATCGAAAAACATTTCTACAAACGAGTTGATATCACTTCTGATGAGGCTCTCCTCTCTGTAGATGATTTCAATCAGCAGATTACTCTGCCAGCAGTCCGCGCCCTTATTCGTGGTACTGAAAGCTATTTCCTCCAGAAGATCGTTGGTGGATTCAACAGAAATATCGTTGGTACAGCTGGTGCCAGTCCTTCTACTCATGCTCATATCCTTGCAGCTGAGAAGAAGATCTTTGATAACCGTGGTGACAACAGCCAGTTGGTCGGTGTTATCAGCTCTACAGCTCATGCATCTTTTGCAGCTCTCAATGTATTTACCTCTATGGACTACGGTGCAGAGAGACCAGCCGGACTTCGTTCAAACAGCCTCGGTATGATGTCGGGTATCAACTGGTTCAGAACTCCTAACGCTGGAAGCTTGACACTTGGTGACACAGCTGGTACAGTACTGGTCGATGGAACAGTAGCATCTGGTACAACTATCCATATCGATGGATTTACCTCCGCTACAGGAACAATCGCTGAGGGTACTCGTTTTGTTATAGAAAATGATGCCACAGTTTATACAGTGACAGCTAAAGCCACTATCGCTAACAACGAATGTGATATCACGATTTATCCGACACTTGCTGCTCAGGCAGATGACGGTGAAACGATCACTTTCCAGACTGCCCCTACGACTAACGTCGTTTACAATCCCCTTGGTGTAGCAGCTGCTATCCTTCCAGGTCCAGCTATGGGTCCTCAGACTGCAGTAGCTAACGTAAACGGTCTTGGTATCCGTATCATTTCCGATATAAGCACTTCAACTCTTACTGGCACATGGGTATTTGACCTGTATGCAGCATGTAAAGTTGTGATGCCGGAATTTGGTGCAGTCCTTCAGGGCTAATCGAATCTTATAGGGTGTAGTGAAAATCTACACCCTATAATACCCTAAAACAATCTGGAGCAATCATGGCAAATTACATTTTGAAAAAAGGTGATGACTATGTTGAGGTGCCCACCACTGATTCTACTGCTATAGCAGCTTGGATCGCTCTTGGGTACGTCAATTTAGGAACATCTGTAGAAACAGTCAGCTCGACTGATACTTTAAAAGGTACTGATCTTGTACTTTCTGGTAAGATTATACTGGGGTCATTAGAGGGTGAGAATTCATGGGAAATAGCTAACACAGCTGGTACTCTTTATATCAAAGGGTTCACTGGTGGAAGTTACGTGAATGAGTTCGCGCTTACTCGTACTGGTGCATCAGTAACACTTAAGACTCTCCAGGGTGTCACAGGTCTTGTTGGTACCACTGGTGTGGCTGGTGTAGCTGGCGCTACGGGAGTTCAGGGTGTCACAGGTCTTGTCGGTACTACTGGTCTTATCGGGGCAACTGGTCTTGATGGAGCTCAGGGTGAAACTGGTGCTCAGGGAGTAACCGGTCTTGATGGAGCTCAGGGTG
>LAHU01005236.1_pt1 | contig 10289 bp, 8 predicted proteins | sample 329631 | NCBI WGS metagenome assembly LAHU01 (sample SAMN03275698, study PRJNA271635) | activated sludge metagenome | isolation source: sample C-0 Zero hour mixed sludge faded in reactor as a methanogenic...
ACTCGAGAAGCAGATGATGAAATCTCTCCTTTATAAATATTATAAGCTTTTACAGCCACCGGTTTAACGGCGGGATTCGAACCTGCAAGCTGCGGTGTGAAATACTTATTTCCCTGCTGTAAGCAGCCCTTCAATTCTTTTATATCCTGCGCAGTTAAGGAAAATACCGGTACAGCAAATAGAAGTAAAAATAAAGTTATCAAATTCTTCATTTCATGCCTCTTTGTGATATTCAAATTTCATTATTCTCTATTCTGAGATCATCGTTCTTAAACTTTTTATGGAAAAACCGGAGCGGTTGGCAGCGCCTCAGTTTTAGTTGTGGAGCTGCTTTCATCTTTACTTTGCGACATTATCAACGCCGCTGCACCGCCGGCTACTGCGAGTCCCCCAAGAGTATACCACAGCCACGAAGACGAGCCGCCCGTTGTACCGGATGCTACTTCCACTTCCTCGCCGGTTAATTCTTTAGACATACCTGCGGCTATTTCAGGAATTATATCCGTTAATAAATCTTCAATATCACCGTCGTGCTGGCGGCTCTTGTTTTGTTCAATCTGAGCTGTCGCTATATCGATCACCTGAACATTTACAGTAAATATTTTCCCGACTTTACCGATCGTGCCAGCAAACATTTTTTCAACTTTCAGGATTTTGCCTACTTCAACGATACACTCCACGCCCGAGCATGCTTCGGATTGCTGGAATCCCTGCTCCTGAAGAATTGACTTGATACGGTTTCTGTCTACAACTATAAACTGGTTTGTTTCAATGATCTGTCCCTGGAAAGCATCGGACAGCGAGGCCGCATCCTCTTTGGATACACCGCCGCGCGGTTCAAATTCCAATACCGCGACATGCATTTTCTTTTTCTGAAGTGTGTTTTCCTGGGCCAGGACCGAAGGAACGGCAACGGAAAATAGAAATACAAATAAAACGAAGCGTATTAGAGACGGATTTAAAAAATGTTGTAAGTGCATCTAAACCTCCTTGAAAATTTTCAAATTCATTCAATCTGACAAAATTCGGCCGGATTGCCGGAATCCCACTTTTTAGACAGCCTCATCCTGTAAATTATTTTTCCGATGGTTTGTCTATATTATTTATAAATTCTTCTACAATATTCGGTAAAAAATTTTCTCCTATGGTTTCAAGTTCATCCTCATAAGTCCAGGTTCGTGCATATTCTATCTGAGAAGTGGATACATCGATCATTTTAATGCTCAAAACATAATTCTTGCCCAGCATTCCGATTGAACCTGAGAACATTTTTTTTACGGAAATTATTCTCGCGGATTCCGCGGCATCTTCCCCGCTCTGGGCAGATTGGAATTCTTTTTCCTGCAGTAAGGCATTAAGTATATTCCTCTCTACCACGGTAAAACGTCCGGTATTCTGTAGTGCAGCTGTGAACATGTCCGTAACACTCTCGGCTTCGCCGGGATTCATTCCGGAACGGGATTCAAGCGTGAGAATACTGCAAGTGATGACGGGAGTTGATGAGATTTTTTCAGCCGGACTGCAGCCGATCAGTGTTAGAAGGATGGGAACAAATATACAGCAGTATACTTTTTGCCGCATCAAACACTCCATGGTTTAACGTTATGTTAATATACAAAAAGGCGGATATAAAACCACTTCCATTAATCCGATATTCATATCATCTTTTTCTTAATAGATTTTTAGCGATTCTATAAGCTATTTGTTATCAAACTCCGTTTCTCCAAGAAGTTCATTGATCATTTGTTCAAGTTCCAATTCGAAGTTTTCGTGATTGCCTCGGTTTATCTTTTTAACTATTCCAAATTTGTCTATCACTACCAAAACCGGCAATCCCCGTATGGAATAACGGCTGGCATACCTGCCGGATGGGTCGATCAGGCAAGGCAGTGAATAATTGCGGTTATTATACTCAATACGTACGGAATCTTCGGTAAATTCCGCTCTTTCAAGTGTATTCACAAGGAAAAATTTTACCTTCAGATTCTTGTAGTTTTCCGCTACCTTAGTAAGAATTGAAATTTCACTCTTGCAGGGTTGGCACCAGGTAGCCCAGAAGCTCAGGACGACCACATGACGTTCTTTTTTCTTCTTCCATTCTTCTCTCAGAGTTTTGCCCGTATAATCCCGAAGAAAAATTGCATTATTCGTAATCAAATCGCGCATCACAAACTGAGGTGCTTCATCTCCGATATCCAGTGTATCGGATTTTATAAAGCGCGCTTCGGCTGTATTCCACATTAAAAAAAACAGCGTTGATAGAATCAGGATACACGTAATTTTAAGTCTGTTCATCAATTCTTCCCGTATATATGATATAATTGTAAAAGCATAACAAGAAATTCAACATTTGTCAACATAATATATCACATTCATATTTCAAACACAGGGGTTTTCTTGCATTTTGAGCGCCTCATTGTTAGATTAGCATCAGTTTTTCAGATGTTCTTTACTACACTACACGAAGGATGAACAATATGGCACCCGTGGAAGAGAAGAAATTTCAATTGAAACGTTATACAGGAATTATAATCGCCCTTATAGTAGTTCTCCTCATCGAGCTTCTTTTTAATACTCTAATTGTTCCTGAAATTTTTGGCACAAGTTTTTTCCAATCGGTCGAACGGCGCAGCCTGGATATGCTAATGCGATTCCGCGGTGAAAGGGATAATGCTGAAAACACAATCATGATAGGGATTGACGAAAGAACCTACAACGAATTCGGATACCCGATTCCGCATGACCAGTACGGTGTAGTAATGACATTACTTAGCAATTCAGGTGCCAGGGCTGTCGCACTCGATGTGTTCCTAACTGATAAACAGAAAACCGACAGTTCAGAAAGCTTGCTCCTGATCGAATACCTTTCTCACGCACAAAATACTTACCAGGTTTTCGGTCCATTCATCCCGTCAAAAACAGAGCGAGAAAATGTTAACAGAAAAGACGTGGACAGCACAGCTCATTTTGTGATGGGAAAGTTTGGAATTCCCGCGCCCAGGCATCATCATTTCCCGCGTGCACCTTACATTGAAGCTTATCCTTTTCCTGAACTGGCAGAGGTCTCAACCGGAGTAGTTCATGCGCTTTGCATTCAGGACTCCATCGATGGCGTTTTGAGATCAATGCCTCTGTATGTAGAGTATGCTGGAAAGTTATATCCGGCGCTTGGTTTTGCGCTTGCTCTCAAAGCAATAAAGATAGAACCAGAGCAGGTAAAATTTGAAGATACGGAAGAAGGTACTATCGTTTACGCAGGACCGCTTGTTATACATACCGGCCTCTGGGGCGAAGTCTTAATTAACTACATCGGCAAGAGTGAATCATTTCCTCTGATCTCATTTTTGGATATACTTTCAGCTGCGAAGGAAAGCGATTCGACTTTCTTCAATCAATTCAAAGGTAAGGTATGTATAATAGGTCCTACCCTTCGCTCTGTCGGCGATTATTATCCGACACCGGTCGATGAATCCGCGCCGGGATTCTATACTCACGCAAACGTATATGATATGGTCGTTACAGATTCATTCATAACACGTGCACCCGCATGGATACAGTTTATAATTCTTCTTCTCCTAACAGTAATTATCGGATACTACACGCATAGACGGCATATAAAAGTCGGGATTTTTGTTCTCGTCGTTGTAATATTTCTGTTCCTTGCGGCTGTCGTTATCGCATTCTCAACCGAACATCTCCGGATAAATATAGTTGCACCGTTGACGTCATTCATTGTCTGCTTCGTCGCCACCGTCGCATACAAAGCCGCTACGGAAGGCCGCCAGCGCAAACTGATCACAAGCATGTTCGGAACGTATGTAGATAGCAATGTCGTGCGTATACTGATAAACAATCCGAGCCTGGCAAAACTCGGCGGTGAAAAGCACGAAGTCTCTGTTCTCTTTACTGACATAAAAGGCTTCTCGGGTATTTCCGAAAAAGTAAGTGAGGATGTTTTGGTAAAACTGCTTAACATTTACTTCACCGATATGACCAATGTAATTCTGGAAAACGGCGGCGCGGTGGATAAATTTATTGGAGATTCTATCATGGCTTTCTGGGGAGCGCCTATCCCGGACTCCGATTCTGCATACCATGCCTGCGTTACCGCCGTGCAGATGCAGTCGCAATTGGAAAAATTGCAGACAAAATTAATAAAAATAGGCGGCATGGGGATAAAGCACCGCATCGGAATCAATACAGGTTCCTGTATTGTCGGCAATATGGGATCGGAGCAGAAAAAGAATTACACTGTAACCGGAGATCCAGTGAACCTCGCTTCGCGTCTCGAAGGAGTAAATAAGCAGTACGGCACAGGCATTCTGATTTCAGAATACACCCAAAAGAAGACAGCTAACCGGTTGGTAACGAGATTGGTTGATAAAGTGCAGGTAGTTGGCAAAACAGAGCCTGTACAGATTTTTGAACTGATGGGTATTGCCGATAAGCCGTTGGATGAGAAAACAAAATTTCTATTGGATATTTACGGACAGGGCATCAAAGCTTATCAGGAGCGCCGCTGGGACGAGGGAATTGCATTCATGCTTCACGCGTTGGAGAAATTTCCGGATGATCCTGTCTGCCAGTTATACATTGAGCGGATGAAGCTGTTCCAGATCAATCCACCTGCTGACGACTGGAACGGGGTGTTTGTGCTGCAGGCGAAGTAGGGACGCGGCAGAAATGGATCATAAATGCAGCATTTTTAATATTAAAGACCACTTTACCAGTTAGAATGGTCTTCCATCACAATTTCACGAGTAGTATCTAGATATTTTTCGACACTTAAGCTTCTTCCTTTAAAAAGTATCTCACGCGTAATCAATGAAATTTGATCAATTAGAAGTCGATATTCCTCAGCAACAGAGATTGTTGAAAGAATAGGGAAACCAGTTCCACTAAATTTTGACTCTAATAAAAATGAATTCGGCAAAATTACTTTATTTTCAATTCTCATTTCATCGGGAGATAGATTAACCATTAGTTTCCCAAATGGAAGTTTAATAATAACACATTCGCAATTTCCCATTCTTTTTGAATTCTTCGATGAAAATGAAATAGGAACATCAACATTTACGTGTTTGATAGATTTTCCCGGTAACCTCTTTACAACAATTAAACGATTATGATTAGTAATGCCATTTTCTTTTAGAGGAATAGAAATAGGACCGTCCGTTTTAATCTGTAAATTTTCTACATCATTATTACAAGTATTGATTAGCCAAAAGGATTTATCATGAAACACTACAAATACACACTGAATTTGCCTTAGGCGCTTCATTACCGAAGAAACAGTTTGTATAAGAATTTTAGAATCATTACTAAGTCTGTTAATCGACTGAACGAAACGTTGATCCAGTTTATGTGTTATTGGATCTGCATATCGATGCAAGTACTGATATAATACTGTAAGTCCGTTTTCTTTCTTAAGTTGCTCCAATTGCGCTGGTTCTGCGCAATCCCATAATGCTCGTTTCGTGGCAGAAAACCAACCATTAACCAGCGGTTTGGACAGATCATAATAAGGCATCGAAGGATTTCGCCGTAAAGTATTACAATAACGAGTTCTATAAAGACGAATTTGGCTGATCATTGAAATTGAAAGATCTCCCCAGTAGAACGGACTTTCCGGAATTTCTCCTGAACAAGTATGTTTTGAATAAAGACTTAAAAGCTGTTTAATTGGAAACAACGAAGTTGTTTTTTCTTCCCAATAGATATTATCAGCGTTCTTTGAATGGCAAATAAAAGTGTCCAAAGGGCCAAAATTTTCTTTGAAAAGTTGGATTGCTTTCTGAGTTTTTTCTCGTTTGTTATTACCGGCAGATGCACCATGAAGACATAATTCAAATCCGTTACTATGAAGCTTTTTACAATACGAAAGGAAATCTTTATCCGCGAGTGTTATTCCACGTAACGCGGAATCAGGGATAGGAGGAATTCCGCAATGTGATTCAGGTTCAAATGTCCAGACGGCTTTAGTCGTAAAAAAGGATTTTTCAATTAGGAAATCATATACTGCTTGTGTTTGCATTAAAGTGGATGCGTCAGGATCATCAGTAATACAAAATCCAGCTTCATAAGGATAAGGAGGCCAGATGATATCAGCAAGTATCACTTTTTTACACCTTTAATCATTATAATGCCAGCAAGATTTGAAAGTATAGGTAATCTCTCAAGCATGAAATCTGCAATTATAAAAAAGGGCAATAAGAATTTTGGAAGCCTCCTGCTGGTAAAAAGGAAGCATACCACGCGTTCAACCTTAAAGCCTACACTTTTAAATAATTCGATAGCCTCGCTCCTTGAATAAAGTCGGTCATGAATATGCGGTTTTATTCCAATTATTGGTTTCAATAAAGAATGCCAAGGTGATTTTCTATTAGGAAAGTCGATTATCGCTATTCCACCGTGCTGAAGTTTATTGTATATAGCAGTCATCGCCCTTTCAGGCTGAGGACAAAAACGAATAGTTGAGAATGAAAATATAATATTGAAAAAATCATCTGAATATGTTTTAAGATATTCTGCATCATCAACAGAGAATTGTATACTATTAATTCCATATGCCTTAAGTCTTTTTTCGGCCAGATATACACTTCGAGCAGAAATATCCATCGCAAATAAACGTTGAAATTTTTTTGCAAGCAAATATGTCATTTGACCAAAACTGCATCCGACTTCAAGTGCTATGACATCCTTATCTGCCTCTTTATCACACAATTTTAAAGCCATAGATACTTTTCTTCTAACAAAATAATGTGCTGCACCAGGTTCTGGTACACGAGCATCATTGTTAAGAGCAATCCATTCTGGAGTATCAAACTCATTCGCTTCATCATCATATTTCTTTATGATACTATTCTTAATTTGTTGTTCTGAATTCATCTTTGTTCTCTTTTAAAAAATCCAATTGGATATATACAGATTACAATTTAATCATATATTTTTGGACATCTGTTCTCTAAAACACAGTATTTTTACTCCATACAAGAAGAAATGGATTTTATAATTACAAGTCTTAAATAAATCGATTAGAATCGTAATAAGAAATTGAAGTTATATATATCCCTAATATTCGATTTTTAATTAAATAAATATATAATTGATTTGAATAAATTCTATGTACGACTTAAGCTTTTTTGGTTTCAATCCAAAAATCTTAAAGTTGTTTAATAATTTTCAAAATTATTAATAATAAGAAGGAGAAGAATAAGGTTTTTTTGTGGGCCCTGTAGGGCTCGAACCTACGACCCGCAGATTATGAGTCAGTTCTCATAAAAAATATTGACGATTTTAGAATAATTTCGAAAACTTTTATTTTAAAAGAATAAGAAAACAATGCTCGCTGTTAGCAGATTTGTTAGCAGCTAACTAACTGCCTCTCTGAACATTTATCCACACTTTAATTAGTGACACAGAGAAAATATTTTATTATTGAGTGTGTATTTAATGTTGTAGTCACTACGGCAATATACCTACAAGATTGTATTTCTGCAATGGAAGATATATCTGAATTCACGGAAAAAGATTTTCATAAAATTGCGGGGGGCGTGAAAATAAACAAGGTGGATGATTGAATATCTAAAAATGTCCAACTGTCCACAGTGTCCACTATATTTTCGTAAACTTACTATATATATCTATATACACACTTACTATTATATATTTATAATTAATTATATAAAGAATAAATGGACACCTGGACATAATTTCATTTTACCTGCATAAACATTGGATGAAATAGTGTCCACTCTTATTAAAACAAGTGGACACTGGATGGACATTATGGACAGAATTATGTTGTAGGTTTTGTTGCATTAGGATCATAAAACTTAATCTGATCAAATAGTTTTTCTGTCATTTTGTATGACGTCTTTCGAACACTTTTAATCTGTATTTTTTCTACAAACTGCATATCTAAATATTTCTGCTCTCTCATTTGTTTGACAAGCTTATCACAAGATAATGGAGAAGAACCTTTTAAATCTTCTATCAATGCTCTTGGTAACAACTTATCTTTCAAAAACGCTTCATATTGGCAGTTTGGTTTTTCTGTTTGATCAATAATCTTATCGATAAGCTTCTCTACTTCAGATTCAGGCATTGTAATATTGCTTTCAAATAATCCGCTTTCTTCAGGAGTTATTGGAACCTTTATTGAATAACGATTACCGTCGAACTTAATTCCATCAAATACTGTCTTTAGTTCAGTCCGGACATAATGACCAATCCGGTCTTCTAACTTCTTGTCCATATCAGGAACTATCGGTCCTGTAAAGGGCTGAAATTCATATACAAAAAACTGATTGTTTTCCTCTGATGTAGGTTTTTCATCGCGAGATACAAATACAGGAATTGCTGAATTCGATAAAACTATAATATTCATATTATTCTGCACTTCATATGGAGGCAAGTATTTCTTGTTTACAGGAACATACTTTTGACCTGCATATTCTTTTAATAGTTTATATTGCTTAGGATCGTTACATACTGTCTCATCTGCTATTAACAGTTTCTTTTCAGCTTCCGGTGTAAAGTTACTTTTTTCTGCTTCCCACATCTGAGATATCGATTGAAAAATACTGTATATCATCTCTGCAAACGTATTTTTGCCAGTTCCCCTTGCTCCTTTAAGTATAAGAGTCGGAAGATCGAGGTAATTGGTATAACAATACACAGCAAGCCATTCTTTTATAAACTTCTTGTATGTGCCGAACGTTTTAACCAGGTATTCTTCGATGAAAGCATTGTCCTGTATCTCCTCAGGAATTGCTGTATAAGAAACTGTTACAGTTCCAGTCTCACGATCTACTGTATAATCTGATTTATCAATGTTCGGATCACTTACGTGATTTACAACCCTTAGATGCGGGATATGCTTATTATCAAGTAAGAATTTCATAGCATTCATTCGTTCAGTTGATGTAGTAGCGTTAACAAATAAGGAATATTTCTCTTTACCAACTGCCGACATAGCAAACGATTCTCCTGCCATTACAAATTCATAAATATCCGTGCTATGCGACCAGAAACGCTGACATCTCTGTTCAAGCGGAGGTTCCACTTTCCAGAATGTTTTACCGCAAGTAGAACAGTGAATGAACCGTTCGTCTGTGCCTGATTTTCTTTTAACAAATGCAGACGGATTGCTGTCATCGTGAAATGGGCAGTAAATAGGTGTCTTTTCATCTATTAAATTTGCATATATACTGACGTTTTTGCCTGTAGTAACTATTAGGTTATCATTCCAGGCATTGCTGATCTGATCGCCTAAATTGGCATCAGGATCATAGTCTTCTCCGTCCCATTTGCAGGAATAATATGCATTTTCTGGTGAATAGAAGAAAAACCGAGCTGCATCCATTGCATTAGGATCTAAAGTCGGAAACAGCTTGCGTAATTCAAGGAATACCCGCATATAGTCTTCAGGTGTGTAAAGTTTCCGTTTTAATGGAATTATTATATGAAACCTATTCGCTAAATCTGTATGGCTTTTACTTGTTATAAGCACATAATTAAGGTTATGCTTCGCCATTTCAGCCTCGAAATTCTTAATTGTTGTGCCGTTATCAAAATCTAACGGAGCCGCTGTGGCATAGGCATAATTAGCTTTTGCACGATGGTTGTGCCATATAATAGGGCTATAATTTTTTGAAGTGAATACTTTTTGAAGCGAGTTTACATCGTAGGACGAAGTTGAGAACTTCGTATTTTGGTTACGGATATAATTCTTATCCTTTGTAGATAGAGTTAACGAACTCCTGATTTGGTTTGACATATTGTTTATTATGGTTTGAATTTGTATGTATAACGCTCTTTAAATTTCTAATTGCATTACCGTATGCAACGGGGTTAATTATCGCTGAAAGATTATAATATTTCATTATAAGATCTCTGATACACGGACTGTCTTCAAATTCAAAGACTGTCCGTCCTTCTACTGCTGACGTTCCTAACAAGGTATAGCCTGAAGCAACCAGGTAGGCAGCACAGTAAAAATCTTGAGTATTTAATTTAGTTTTCATAATTAGTTGATTTTTAAATTTAACTTGTGTAACTTATTTAACATAATATACTAATAATTTTATTTAAAGTCAAATAAAAATGAAAAAACAATCAGAATTTCAGATCGATGCCCGCCCATTAACAGCGGCCGTAAGGAAAGCCGTAGATGAAGGCGATATGAATCTAAGCGATATTGCTAACCGCGCGGGACTAAGCGTGCCGACTATAGCGCGTCTTTATTCAGAAGAAGTAAAATTTGTGCAGGTAAAAACCGCCCGTAG
>LAHU01000329.1_pt1 | contig 10183 bp, 4 predicted proteins | sample 329631 | NCBI WGS metagenome assembly LAHU01 (sample SAMN03275698, study PRJNA271635) | activated sludge metagenome | isolation source: sample C-0 Zero hour mixed sludge faded in reactor as a methanogenic...
TATATATCAACAGTGAAGAAGCATGACACCCCTGTCCTGAATTCTCTTGTGCGGACATTCAAGGGAGAACCCTTCTTCCCCCCTGTTGCTCACCGATCGCACTGAACAGGTACGAGAACCCTTTATTGGTACACGAGAAGAACGATTCACAGAAGATGCTTGTGAAGGTGTATCTTGATGTCTGCTGCCTCTGCCGGCCTTTTGATGATCAGAAGAACCCCCGCATCCATCTGGAATCCGAAGCAGTAAAGGAAATCTTGACGCGATGCACCCGCGACTGGACACTGGTTGCCAGCGATGCGGTGACCTTTGAAATCTCGCGCATTCCTGACAGAACCCGGATGAAAAAGGTACAGAACCTTGCCGACCTGGCAAAAGAGCATGTGCCACTGTCACCCGCGGTGACAAGGAGGTATCACGAACTGACAGGCATGGGTATTGATGCTCCGGATGCCCTGCATCTTGCCTGTGCCGAATCTGCGGGTGCGGTCCTGTTGACAACCGATGATGTGATCATCAGAATTATAAAGAGGCAGTCTCATCAGATACCTATTGATGTGAGAAATCCCGTGGAATGGCTTATGGAGGTGAACACTCATGGAGACCAGGACACTGAATGAAATCCACCGGCAGGGTATCGATGCTCTGGTGAAAGTGCTCGGACCTGTCGATGCAATACGGTTCCTCCAGCTATATGATCAGGGAAGCGGGGATTACACGAAGGAACGAACACAATGGCTTGAGAAAGATCCTGACAAATATCTTGCTGCGGTGATCGCACACGGAAAGAAAAGTCCCGGACATATGTGACTTCCTCCCGTTGCATAGATCGAAGTATATGACTCCGTATGAGAACCGGATTCTTTTTCCGGCTCGCCTGTTCAGGACTTGTCCGGAAAAACCGACCTTCATATTCGCGTTGGAGCGGCTTTTTTGGGCCCGGACAGAAACAATCAGGGGGTCGGAACATCTCCCTGTACAGAAGCCGGGACCTGTTGGAACGGTCCTTTGATATGCTCAAGAACGACCTTGCACTCCTGCTACTCAATGTGAAACGGCGGGAATCCCTGTGTGGCCTCCTGTTTGTCTCGTTCCTGAGCCTGCTGTTCCGGATACAGCTGCAGCAGCAGTTACAGACGACGGGACTGGTGAAGAAATATTCCCTGGAGAACGTGTTCCTTTCACTCGCGAACATCCGGTGGGTAATCCTTCCCGGAGAAAAGGATCGTATCACTGATATTGGGAAAAATCAACGGTTAATTCTGGATGCCTCTCCGATCCTTCCCGAGGTACAAAATTTCGTGACCACGTAGATTAAGCAGCCTAACTGGATGGAAATGTGGGGCTCATGAACGCGAGCCATTGAGAATACCAATAATTCATGGAATTTTCGGGAGTGTGAAAAAGAAAAGGGGAGGGAAATTACTTCGCGGTGAACGCGTTCGCCTTCTTCACCGATGTCCCGCCGTCAACCGTGGTGACGAGGAGGTTCCACTTCCCGACAGCTGGCAGGGTCACGGTGCCAGCCAGCTGGGTCTTGCTGGTGACCGTGACACCGGTAGCCGGTACATCGGGTGAACCGGTCTTGTTAAAGACCACGGTCGTTGCCCCCGGCTGGAAGTTCGTACCGGTCACGGTGAAGGAGACCGGTGTTCCCATCGCTCCGGTCGTGGGAGTCATTTTGGTTATCCTCGGCAGGGGCCAGGGTACGACCTGGAGTGCCTTCTTCTTGGTAACCGTCCCATCATCCGGTGTAGTGATGACGAGGTCCCACGTATCCGCCGTTGTACCGGTTGGAACCGTGAGGACCCCGGTGATCTTTTTCTGGCTCACGACGGTGAGACTATCAGGGATGAGGTCGGACGACCCAGTCCGGGTGAATACGACCGTCGCTCCCGGCTGGAAGTTACTCCCGCTGATCGTGAGGGCGGTAGTGCTGTTGATATAGGCCCTGGTGGGCTTCACCGAGCCAACCCGTGGCGGGAGCCAGGGCTTGACCGTGAGGGCGTTGGTCTTCATCCCCGTGCCACCGTCGGGGGTGAGTACTACCACGTTGTATTTCCCGTTTACCGGTCCATTCGATACCGATATCGTCCCGGTGATCTTCTTCTGGTTCACGACGGTGAGGTTAGAGAGGGGAATGTCAGGGAGTCCGGTCGAGTTGAAGAAGACCGTGGTGAGTCCCGGTTGGAAATAATTCCCACTTACAATAATATTCGTCGTGGTGTTCTTGTAGACCGCCGTCGGCGAGAGGCTGGTCACCGTCGGTTTCTTTGAGGACTGAATGGTCAGGATGTTCTTCTTCATCCCGACACCCGTGTCCGGGCTGGTGACGATGACATCATACTGCCCGGTTGGTACCGTCGCAGGGAGTGAAAGTGTCCCGGTAATCTGCGTCGGGTTCGTTGAGATCACCGATGCGGCCAGCGGGCTGGCACCAGTCTTGTTGAATACCACCGTCGACCCGTCCTGGAAGTTCTCACCGGTCAGCGTGAACGTCCACGTCCCATTCGGGGACATCGTAGCCGGCGTGAGGGACTTGATCACCGGGACAGGACGGTCGAGCATGAGGAACCCGCTAACCAGGGTACCCGTATTACCCTGGCGGTTCGTGACCACCACATCATACTCACCGGAGGTCGTGGTCCAGGGGATGGTGAAGGTACACCCGATCTTTGCATTACCAGTGAGGACGAGATCACTCGCCCCGATCACTTCCGATCCCTTCACCAGGGTCACCGCGGAACCTGCCGTGAAGTTGGTCCCGGTCAGTTTCACGGGCACAACCCTTCCGACCACGCCGGTATCTGGCGAGATTCTCGTGACCGTGAGTGCCTCGGTTACATTGATGGTGCAGAACTTGCTGTTTGAACCGCCCGGGCCGGTAACGGTGAGGTTGACGGTGAACGTACCGGGGAACGAGTAGGTGTGGGTTGGGTTCACGGTTGTGTCCGTTGTCCTGTCACCGAAGTCCCAGTGCCTGCTCGTGATCCACCCGCTGGAGTTGTCCGTGAACGTGACGGTCAGGGGGGCAATACCCGCCGTCAGAGTCGCGGTAAAGTCCGCAACCTGGACATAACCGGGGGGTGTGGTGACGAAGTCATCGACATAGGCGTTCTGTGCGATGGAATTGGGGTTGAATATGACCTGGACCTTGTGACCGCCGGTGTAGCCGGAGATCGGCACGGTATATTGTGTCCAAGTGTGAGCACAGTTGTCCGTCTGGACTAGTGTTCCGTCGATAGAGGTCTGGAAGAACTGAGGATAGGTTGTGCTGTCCATGCTCCCGTCCTGGAAGCCCCAGAACGAGATACTGGAGATATCAGTCAGGTCAATGTACTGGGAGACATACTGGTTTCCGGACCCTCCGGCATAGTTGAAGAACGCGGCATAGCTCCCGCTATGCGGGTTCGTGGATGTAACGGATGCAGCCGATCCACCGGTCCAGCTCGTCAGGTCGCCGGTCTCGAATCCCGGGTTGCTGAACCGGTTTGACGGTCCGGACAAGACGACCGTGATGAGATTGTTCTTCACGAGACTGTTGCTGCCCACATCATTGGTCGCGGTCAGGTTGACCGAATACACACCTGACGATGAATAGGTATGGGCCGGGTTCTGTTCTGTCGATGTGCTACCGTCACCAAAGTCCCATGCCCACGAAGTCGGGAGATCGGTGGACGTGTCATTGAACTGCACGAGCATGGGGGGGATACCGATGAGGGGCGTCGCGGTGAAATTTGCGACCGGTGCGACCGGTACCGTGACGGTGATGTACCCGGGACGGTTGAGATAATTCGTCCCGTTGGCGTGGGTAATGGTCAGGTTGACGGTATAGGCGCCGAGGGAGGCGTAGGTATGCGACGGGTTCTGTTCTGTCGATACGGTACCGTCACCGAAGTCCCAATGCCATCCTGTTACTGAAAGGGGTGAGGTGCCGCTGAACTGGACGGTGAGCGGCGAACCGGCGCCGGTGGTCTTGTCGGCGGTGAAGTCCACGACTCCGGGGAATGCATATACAAGTCCCGTGGAAGATGCAACATAGACCGTCCCATCTTCCGCAATCGACGGTGATCCCATAATGTTACCCGTAGGATAGGACCACTTCAGAGTATTATCCGGGTTTATTGCGTAGAAAGTAGTTTGACTCCCGATGTAGATAGTCCCGTCGGCACCTATTATGGGTGATCCTGTTATAAGCCCTGATGAGAGGGAGTATGTCCATTTCGAGATTCCACTTGAAGTAACTGCCGCGAGTTTTCCTGGGTTGTTTGATGTTCCGATATAGATTGTGCCATCAGAAGCAATTGCAGGAGATTGATAGGAGCCTCTGCTGTTTGCTTTATATGTCCATTTGTTAGTACCGTCAGAGTTTACTGCGTGAAGAAAAAGATTATACACGGTTGTATATACGGTATTATCCGGACCGATTACTGGTGATGATCCAGATGATGTACTTGCAGTGGCATATGCCCATTTTAGGGTTCCGTCTGGATTTAGTGAGGTGAGATAGCCGGTCGAATTACTGAGAACACTCGTGACATAAATTGTTCCCGTTGGATCAACTGCCGGGCTGCCTACATTTCTGACCTGTCCTGCTGCGTAGGACCATTTCAACGTTCCATTTTCTGGGTTATATGCATTAATATTTTTACCATGATATCCCTGGTAAATAGTGCCATCCGGACCAATTGCCGGCCCTGAATAGGTACTCTGACCAGTTAGCACGTCTGGGGTTGAGGTCCATTTTATGGTTCCATTTTCAGGATAAATCGCAAAAAGGAAACAAGTATCGGGCTTGAAGGTCTTCATACCTCCGATATAGAGAGTCCCATCAGTACCAATCGCCATTGGACTTTGTGAATTGATTTGAACATTACTTTGCCATTTAACCGACCCATCGGTATTTAATGCGGTGACATTTTGCAATGCATCGTTGACATAGACCGTCCCGTCCAATCCGATGACTGGTGAAATATAATTAAACCCGGCACCTGGATTGCTATATACCCATTTGGGTGTGGCAGTCTGCGCTCCCACATAGGGTGACTGCCCGGTATTATTGGCATTCCCCCCAAACTTCGGCCACGCACTCTTCGCCAGCCCACCGGTCCCCACCGTTACCGTAACGAGCCCGGTCCTCACTTCGCTGTCACTCCCACCGGCATTCGTCGCCGTCAGGTTGACGGTGTAGGTCCCGGCCGCCATGTAGGTGTGCGTCGGGTTCTGTGAGGTAGATGTCCCGCCATCACCGAAGTTCCAAAGCCAGGAGGTCGGGGTGTTGGTCGAGGTGTCGGTGAACCGTATGAAGAGTGGGATGACACCAGTAGTCGGTGTGTTCGGGCTGACGGTGAAGTCCGCGACCGGGGCGACGGGTGGTGCACTTACATTGATGTAGCCGGTCTTCTCCACAGAGTAACTCTTTTCATCGCCATCCGTGATCGTCAGGTTGACCGTGTACGTGCCGGCCGACGTATAGGAGTGGAGTGGGTTCTGCAGGGTTGCATTCGTGCGGTCCCCGTCACCGAAGTTCCACGCCCACGACGTGGGGCTCTCGGTGGATTTGTCAGTGAACTGGACGAGGAGCGGGGCAGTCCCGTTGAGCGGTGCTGCCTCGAAGTCTGCGGCCGATGCGACGGTGACCGCCAGGGCGGCAAGGATGAGAGTGAGTCCAATTGTGAAAACGGTTGGTTTCATCATCAAGTTCTCCGTGGAAAATAAAATTGGCTGATTTATAAAAAATATCAACACGATCAAGTAAAGAATATCGAATTTAAAATTTTGTTAAAACTATTTAATTAACAATCTTCAAGGACCCCCAATCTCAACCGGTTGTTGATCTGACATGGTATTGTTTCAGGGACTACCTGCACCTCTCCATGTCCCCTCATCCCGAGTCTTACGCCGGATCTTCAATCTGCCCTCATAGATCTCGTGATTTCCCAAAAGGGTGTCCTGTTCATAAACGCGAGACATTGAGAATAGCAATAACTCATAGAATTTTCGGGAGAGTAAGAAAGAAAAGGGGAGGGAAATTACTTCGCGGTGAACGCGTTCGCCTTCTTCACCGATGTCCCGCCGTCAACCGTGGTGACGAGGAGGTTCCACTTCCCGACAACTGGCAGGGTCACGGTGCCGGCCAGCTGGGTCTTGCTGGTGACCGTGACACCGGTAGCCGGTACATCGGGTGAACCGGTCTTGTTAAAGACCACGGTCGTTGCCCCCGGCTGGAAGTTCGCACCGGTCACGGTGAAGGAGACGGGTGTACCCATCGCTCCGGTCGCGGGAGTCACCTTGGTTATCCTCGGCAGGGGCCAGGGTACTACCTGGAGTGCCTTCTTCTTGGTAACCGTCCCACCATCCGGTGTGGTGATGACGAGGTCCCACGTATCCGCCGTTGTACCGGTTGGAACCGTGAGGACCCCGGTGATCTTTTTCTGGCTTACGACGGTGAGACTATCAGGGATGAGGTCGGACGACCCTGTCCGGGTGAATACGACCGTCGCTCCCGGCTGGAAGTTGCTCCCGCTGATCGTGAAGGCGGTAGTGCTGTTGATATAGGCCTTCGTAGGCATGACGGAACTTGCCTTCGGCGGTGACCAGGGCTTGACCGTGAGGACGTTAGTCTTTACTGATATTCCACCGTCCGGGGTGCTCACGACAGCATTGTACTTCCCATCGACCGCGCCTCCCGGTACTGAGATCATCCCGGTGATCTTCTTCGGGTTCACGACGGTGAGGTTTTGTAAGGGGATGTCAGGGAGACCGGGCGCATCGAAGAACATTGTGGTGACTCCCGGCTGGAAGTTGTTCCCGGATACGACGATATTCGTCGTGGTGTTCTTATAAACCGTGGACGGTGAAATACTGGTCACGGCTGGCGCCTGCGAGGCCAGTATGGTAAGGATACCCTTCTTCGTCCTAGTCCCCGTGTCCGGGCTGGTGACCGTGACATCATACGACCCGGTTGCTGCAGACAGAGGAACCGTCAGGGTCCCATTGATCTGCGTCGGGGTGGTCGCAGTCACGACTGCCGGAAGCGGACTCGCACCGGTCTGGTTGAATACCACCGTCGACCCGTCCTGGAAGTTCTCACCGGTCAGCGTGAACGTCCACGTCCCGTTCGGGTAAATCGTAGCCGGCGTGAGGGACTTGATCACCGGGACAGCGTGATCGAGCATGAGGAACCCGCCGGGGAGGGTCCCGGTCCTGCCGTCGGTATGAGTGACCACGACATCGTACGTGCCAGAAGTAGCCGTCCAGGGAATGGTAACCGTGCCGCCAATCTTCGTGGTGCCGGTGAGGACAATGTCGGTCGCACCAATCACTTCCGATCCCTTCACAAGGGTCACCGTGGAGTCTGCGGTAAAGTTAGTCCCGGTCAGTTTCACGGGTACAACCCGTCCGACCACGCCAGTATCAGGCGAGATTCCTGTAACCGTGAGTACTTCGGTGACATTCACGGTTTTAACCAGGCTGTTTGACCCACCGGGCCCGGTGAGCGTGAGGTTCACGGTGAAAATTCCCGGCAGGGTATAGGTATGCACCGGGTTCACCGTGGTATCCGTCGACCCGTCACCGAAGTCCCAGAGCCTGCTCGTGATCCACCCGCTGGAATTGTCCGCGAACATGACGGTCAGCGGGGCAATGCCGGCGACCGGGCTCGCCGTGAAGTCTGCGGCCGGTGCGGTCAGTGGCGTGACGGCGAGGGTCCTGCTGGTGGTATCAGCCCCGCCATTCGCGTCAGTCACCGTCAGGATCACATTATAGGTCCCTGCGGTCTGGAACGTGTTTGTCACATTCCGCAGGGCCGGGCTCGTGGTATTGGTCCAGTTCCCACCACCATCGAAGCTCCAGTTCCAGCCAGTGAGGTCCGTCAGCGGGTCGCAGACCGAGGTGTCATTGAACTGCACCGCAAGCGGTTCGTACCCGGAGACAGGGGAAAAAGTGAACGATGCCGCCGGCCTACTGGTCACGGTGATTCCCGTCCCCGGCACAGTCGTACTGCTGCCACCGCTGTTTGTTACGGTCAGGGTTGCGGTATACATGCCCGATGTACCGTAGGTATGCGTGATGTTCCTCTGGGCGGCATCGGTGGTATTCCACCACTCGTTGTCCCCGAAGGACCAGTTCCAGGCCGAGAGTGCTCCCCCAGCCGACGTATCGTTGAACCAGACTGAGAGAGGAGCGGTTCCTGACGTGGGAGATGCCGTGAAAGAGGCCCCAGCTGCGGCATTGGTGACGGTGATATATCCCACCCTGACCGTGGTATTGCTCCCTATGGAATTGGTCACCGTCAGGTTGATGGTGTAGATGCCAGCCGATGAATACGTGTGAACCGGGTTCTGGTCGGTCGCATTCGTACCGTCCCCATCACCGAATTCCCAGGCCCATGCCGTCGGATACCCGGTTGATGTATCGGTGAACCGCACGGGCAGGGGAGCGGTCCCTGTCATGGGCGTGGCACTGAACTGTGCTACGGGGGCGACCGGTTCGCTCAGGACGATGTAGTTGGTCTTGGTTAGGGTGTTGGTCCCGTTCGCGTGGGTGATGGTCAGGTTGACCGAGTAATTCCCCAGGGCAGTATAGGTGTGTGTCGGGCTCGGTTCAGTGGACGTGGCGCCATCGCCGAAGGACCACCGATACCCGGTAACCGCCAGGGGTGATGCGGAGGTGAACTGGACCGTGAGCGGGCTGACACCTCCGGTCCTGTTTGCGGTAAAATCAACGGGGCCTGCGAACGCGTAGACCTTCTTGTCACCATAATTCCCGCAATAGACAGATCCGTCAACTCCAATCGCAAGTGAACCCCGGATTGATCCACCCGTCAGGTACGACCATTTCAGGGTCCCATCGGGATTCAGTGCGTAGACCTTCTTGTCACCATAATTCCCGGAATAAATGGTGCCATCTGACCCGACGACCGGCGTTCCAAAGATAGCTCCACCTGTCAGGTAGGTCCACTTCAGCGTCCCATCAGGGTTCAGGGCATAGATCTTCTTGTCACCATAATTCCCGGAATAAATAGTGCCATCTAACCCGACGACCGGCGTTCCATAGATAGCTCCACCCGTCAGGTAGGTCCATTTCAGCGTCCCATCAGGGTTCAGGGCGTAGACCGTCTTGTCCCCACTCGCAATATAAATCACCCCATCTGCCCCAACAGCCGGACTAGAATAGACGATCGGACCTCCGGTCGCGTAGGTCCATTTCAGCGTCCCATCAGGGTTCAGGGCATACACTGCCTTGTTATAACTCCCAGAATAGATGGTCCCGTCAGGTCCGATGGCAGGAGCACCCCTGACGTAGCCACCGGTCAAATACGACCATTTCAGGGTCCCGTTCGGGTAGAGCGCATAGACCTTTTTGTCGTTACATCCGAAGAAAATGGTATTGTCCGTGCTTATTGCAGGAGAGCCGTAATAGATATTCCCTCCCGATGTGTAGGTCCATTTCTGGGTCCCATTCGGGTATAGGGCATATAACTTGTTGTCCTGGTAGTTTCCGATATAGATTGTACCGTCAGATCCGACTGTTGGTGAACCATACAGGTAATTGCCCATCTGATACGTCCATTTCAGGGTCCCGTTGGGATTGATGGCATAGACCTTCTTATCACCATAATCCCCGATATAGACGGTCCCATCAGCTCCGATAGCAGGACTGTTAAACTGGATTTCACCGCCGGTCGTATAGGTCCACTTGAGAGTCGCTGACTGCGTAGCGGTATACTCAGATTGGCCGGTATTCTGGGCATCGTGGCCTGCCATCGGCCACGGGGAACGGGCGAGCCCGCCATCGCTGGTCGTCACCGTGATGGACTTCACTTCGATGGTGCTGCCCCCGCCGTTCGTCGCCGTGAGTGTCACAAGGTATGTCCCCTCCAAGAGATAGGTGTGCGTCGGGTTCTGGAGGGTCGAAGTCCCGCCGTCGCCGAAGTTCCAGGACCAGATCGTAGGTGACCCGCCCGAGGTATCGGTGAATCGCACGAAGAGGGGAGCCACCCCGTTCGATACGCTGGTGGTGAACTCGGCATCGGGGGGAACGAGGGTCCCATTGGGCAGGACCGTGATGTAGGCCGGTTTTGTTACACTACTGGAACCCTTCAAGCTGGTCACGGTGAGCGTGACGGGAAATTGTCCATATGAGGGATAGGTATACAACGGGTTCTGCTGGGTCGAGGTCC
>LAHU01008602.1_pt1 | contig 10113 bp, 9 predicted proteins | sample 329631 | NCBI WGS metagenome assembly LAHU01 (sample SAMN03275698, study PRJNA271635) | activated sludge metagenome | isolation source: sample C-0 Zero hour mixed sludge faded in reactor as a methanogenic...
TGTTTACACATTGGGGGGAGGCTTCTTGGGTGGATCAATTTTTGATGAGCCTTTTCACGTTAGTGGATCAGTTTTAGATGAGCGAAAACAGCTGTATTGGATCCGGATAAAGAGAGTCTTCCAGCAACCTCATCGCATCTTCCCGTTTCATCTGTCCGCTGATAACAAGAGTAGAAAGATGCACTCGCCGTTTATCATACCCAAATTTGTGCGGAAGGATGTAACCTTGATAAAACCGGGTGAAAACTGATTCATAATGCTTGTAGGGATAGGGTTTATACCCAAACTCTTTTTTTAAAGCATCCAATGCATCCAACTTATTATAAGGGAAATAATCGAGGAATGAGATTCCTTTAATCTTGCGTATATATCTGTACCATAAACTATCCATGGTCGAAAAAAGAGGATGCGTATTTATCGGATTGTTGCCAAAACGTTTGTGGATCTGCCGGATATTATATACATCATATTTATAATGATTCCAGCCAGGAGGGATATTCATACCTTCTGTTGCAATATTAAATCCTAGCAAGATATAATGGAGTCCATATTTCACCGCCTGCTGATAGTTAAGGGCGAGCATGGCATTATCCATCAATAACTCAATGTCGACGACGTTCGCCTTGAAGAAGGATAGTTGTAAGTCTCGATTTTCTTCCCAATCGATTACATGAGTGCAAAGATCTACACCTAACGTATTGACCATACTAGTGATATTCTGGGAAGCAAATTCTGAGTCCCACCCGTTATCAAGATGAACTGCTAACGGACGTAAATCGTGTTTCACCGCAAGGTAAAGTGCATATGAACTATCAATACCGCCAGAGACACCTACAATACAATCATACTTCTTACCCTTACCATCGGCTTTAATTGCGGAGATGAGTTCGTCACGGTGGAGCTGGAAATCGGTGATTTTTTCCTGGGCATCCTTCCTTCTCTTTAAAAAAGTGGTACAATAATTGCACACGCCATTCTCATCGAACACGATATCTTTTGCTGTTGTATCCATCACACAGCGTGTACACACCTGATAGTTGATCATGCTCGAAAATCTCACAGAGGGTGTGTTGCGCCGGGCAATTAAGCATTGCTAAACCAATGGCTGTTTCCCGGGTGATGTGTAACTCGCGGAACCTAATAAGCCCGGAAGTAAGGTTAAGGTATGATTATAGAGGTCGGATTAGGGTTTGATGCACTTGTTGCACTGCGGCACCTTGTGTCCTGTTATTTTAGTAACGGTCAATCCAAATTGCCTCTCTCGATATCCTGAAGTCTAACTTCTCCACCATCCACCTGTCCATGATCTCCGTTCGGCCAGCATATGAGCCGGCAAATCCCTCTCAAGATGGTGCGAGAGTCGCAACAGAGTGACACTTGGATCTACCAGGGAATCATGCACCGCTACCACCCCGCCGACCTGGCGCTCACCCATAAGAACTCCCGCACCTCGCCCGGGAGGCCTCCAACGCTCCGCTGGTTTTTATGATACTTCCAGCGATCTAAATGATTGGTCTCGTGTTTGATACTAATAAATAGCTATTGCTCCCCTCCTAAACCACTAGGGTAGCACTTATAGCATCTTTAGATCATAATATATGACGATGGATCTATTTGGTAGCAAAAAAGAACATTATCTGATGAGAAAATGCAATGTATTTGAGATCGACCACCGGCCATTCCTGTTTGAGCACAGGGATCCGCAACTGCGTGAACTGGCTTCCGCCGTGAAGCCCGGCATGGAGGGGAACCGGCCTTTCAACACGATTCTCCTGGGTTTGCCTGGAACTGGGAAGACAACCTGCGTGCGGACACTGTTCAATGAGATCGAGATAACGTCGAATCGTATCGTACCAGTGTATGTCAATTGTCAGAATGATCGGACTAAGTATGCCGTCTTTTCTGCTATCTCCGAGAAGCTGTTTGGTCACCGGCCTCCTCCTTCAGGGCTCCCGTTTCATAGCCTGGTTGAAAATATCGGTAGAACACTCATTAACAGGAATGTGGTCCTTGTTGTCTGCCTGGATGATGCGAATTACCTGTTGCCGAACAAGGTCCTGAATAATACCCTCTATTGCCTCCTTCGGCTGTACGAGGAGTTCCCGGGGGCGAAGGCAGGGGTCATCCTCGCAGTGAGCGTAGTGGACCTGGATATCACAAAAGAGATTGACCCTGCCGTGAATTCCGTTTTACAGGCCTCTGAAATCTACTTCCCTCCCTATAGCCACATTGAAGCCCGGGAGATCCTCGGGGAAAGAATTCGTGAGGGACTGGTTCACGGCGCAATGACCTCTGAAGTACTCGATCTCATCACTGACAAGACCATGGAAACAGGAGATATGCGGGTCGGTCTTGATGTAATCCGTCGATCAGTCCGGAATGCTGAAGAGCATAACAGTACCGAGGTGTATACCCTTGATGTAGAATGCGCATTCAAGGAATCGCGGTATTATCACCTCGACGCCATGATAGGGATCCTCTCTCCGGAAGAAAAGCGGCTGCTTGGGTATATCGCAGGGAAAAGCCAGGATATCGGGAGTTGCATGACATCCGGTGCGCTATATACGTCCGTTCACGAGAAGATGGATGTGAGTTACTCCATGTTCATGAAACGGTTGCAAAAATTCGATTACCTCCGCCTGATCGACCTTACATACCGTCAAAGGAAGAATAACAACGAGATCGCGGTACGGTATGATGGGCAGAAAGTCCAGGATAAGTGCCTTTGTCCCGATTGATTCTTGTATCGTTCAGTTATTAAATAGAAAGACCGGATAAGACGGGAGTGTCCCTTGCATAATCCTCCTTTTCCTTATGAGTGATACGTGCAGTGTATATCCTTCTGAATGCAAGGTGTGGTGTATATCCTTCTAAGGACAAGGTGCAGTGTACTGGGTACTCTCCTTATTCCCCTGTATCATTGCCCGTATTCCTTCCCGGAGCGACACCTGCGGTGAGAACCCGAAGGCCTCCCTGATTGCGGTAATTGCTGCAACTGACTCCCGCACGTCGCCGGGCCGGGGCGGGTGGTACTCGATGGGGACACCAGTTCCTGATAACTCCCGGACCAGGAGCGCAAGGTCCTGGATACGTGTCGCGATCCCGGAGCCGACATTGTACACGCCGGTCGAACTGCCCTCCATTGCGGCTATGTTTGCCGAGACAATGTCACGGACTGAGACAAAGTCACGGGTCTGGGCACCATCGCCGAGGATTGTCATTGGCCTGTATTCCCGTGCAGCGGCGAGGAACCGGGGGATAACGGCGGCATACGGGGAACGGGGGTCCTGGCGGGGACCGTAGACATTGAAGTAACGGAGGGAGACGGTCTGGAGCCCGTACAAGTCCTTGAAAACCGATGCATAGTGTTCCCCGCAGAGCTTGGCAACTGCGTAGGGCGATCCTGGGGCAGGGACCATGGTCTCGGACTTCGGGGTCCCGGGAGCGTCGCCATAGACGGCAGACGAGGAGGCGAGAACGACCCGCTGGACCCCTGTATCCCGGGCAGCGAGGAGGACGTTCAAAGTACCGGTCCCATTCACCAGGTGTGACCGCCCGGGATCGGCGACCGACCCCGGAACCGAGACAAAGGCCCCCTGGTGGAAGACACCATCCGCTTTCTGGAAGACCTGCCGGAGCAGCGGGAGGTCGGTGACCGACCCCATTGTAAACGTGGCATTCACGCCGATAATGTTTGCATAAGAGCCCGAAGAGAGGTCATCGAGGATAACCACGTCGTGCCCGCTGCCCACCAGCTGCCGCGCGAGATGAGACCCAATAAAACCTGCCCCCCCGGTCACCACATACCGCATTGTTCCCTCAATACCGCGTTGTCATCGTGCCTGGCAGCGGTCACCACATACCGCAATGTTCCCTCAATACCGCGTTGTCATCGCGCCTGGCAGCGGTCACCACACACCGCACGGTTCCCGTAATTATGGAGGGAGGAACGATCTCCCCCCTCATACCGGCCGCTTCGCGAGCAGCCTCACTAGCACGGCCTTCTGGCAGTGGAGGCGGTTCTCGGCCTCGTCCCAGACGAGGCTGTGGGGGCCCTCGAGGACAGAGTCGGTGATCTCCTGGCCGCGGTGGGCCGGGAGGCAGTGCATCACGACGACGTCGGGCGTGGCACGGGAGACGAGGCGGTCGTCAACCTGGTAGCCCTGGAAGGCCCGGAGCCGCTTCTCCGCCTCCTCCTCATCGCCCATCGAGATCCAGGCATCGGTCATGATGACGTCCGCCCCGGCGACCGCCTCGTCAGGGCTTTCGGTCACCTCGATACGGGCCCGCATCGAGTCGGCTTCGGCGAGGACCCACTCCTTTGGTGAATAGCCGGGCGGGCTTGCCACTGCCACTTCCATGCCAGTATGGCCGGCCGCGAGGAGGAGGGAGTTGCAGACATTGTTCCCGTCCCCGATCCATGCGACCCGGACACCTTCGATCCGGCCGAAGTGCTCGCGGATCGTCATCAGGTCGGCGATGATCTGGCACGGGTGCTCCCGGTCCGAGAGGCCGTTGATCACCGGGATCGTGGCGTACTGAGCGAAATCCGTGATCGTCTTGTGGGCGTAGGCCCGGATCATCACCCCATGGACGTAGCGGGAGGCGACCCGTGCCGTGTCCCGTGTCTCCTCGCCCCGGCCGATCTGCATGTCGTGGACATTCAGGAAGAGGGCATGGCCCCCGAGGTCATGCATCCCCACCTCGAAGGAGAGCCTCGTCCGCGTCGAGGCCTTCTCAAAGATCATGGCGAGGCACTTGCCCTTCAGGTGCTCGTGGGGCGTGTGTACCCGCCGCATATGCTTCAGCTTCTCGGCCTCGGTGATCAGGCCCGAGAGGTCGCGTGCCGAGAGGTCAAGGATCGAGAGGAGGTCTTTCTTCATCTGCCTGCCTCCAGTGCCCGGCAGTTACTGCCGGAGCACCTCCATGTGCCTGACCCGCCGCGCAACTGCCTCTGGCGTCCCGATATCCCTGCGGTGCCGCACCTTCCCGGTCGCCCGGGACGCTGCACCCTCTGCGATCCGGCCGGCAGTCGCAAGGTCGTCGCCGATCCCGACGAATGCGAGTGTCCGGGATGTGAGAGTCGAAAGACCCCCCTCCTCCCCGCCCACATTGGCATAGAAGACGAGCGCCTCGCCCGGGTCCCCGATCGCAAACGGGGCATTCACCTGCGGGGACTCGGGGTAGCCCTCCGGGACGAGGTAGGTGCAGACCGTCGCCTTCGGGGCGAAGGAGACCATCGAGGGTCTCAGGTCCCCGTCCGCCACCGCCGCCACGATGGCCCCGAAGTCTGAGGTCAGCAGCGGGAGGACGTTCATCGCCTCAGGGTCGCCGAACCGGGCATTGAACTCGATCACCATGGGACCGTCGCGGGTGTTCATGAACTGCCCGTACAGGATCCCGTGGTAGGGTGTGTCGTTCCCGGCGAGTGCCGAGACCGTGTCCTCCATGATCGCGATGGCCGCGTCATAATCGGCTGGGGAGACGAATGGCATCCTGTGGTCCGGCATGCTGTACGAGCCCATTCCGCCGGTGTTTGGCCCCTCGTCGCCCTCGTAGGCCCTCTTGTGGTCCTGCACCAGCGGCATTGGGACCAGGTGCTCGCCATCCACGAAGGCCTGGAGGGTGAACTCCTCGCCGACCAGCCGTTCCTCGATGACGATGTCACGGCCGAGCTGGGTGACGTACCGGATCGCCCCGTCGAGGTCAACGTGCTCGCCCATGATCCGGACGCCCTTGCCCCCCGTCAGCCCGGCAGGCTTGATCGCGTACTGTTCGTGGCTCTGTTTCAGGAACGAAACGGCATCCCTGCCGTCCGGGAAGATCCGGTAGTGCGGGCAGCCCGCGATCCCGTGGGTATCCATCATCTCGCGGCAGAATGCTTTATCGGTCTCGACCCGGGCTGCCGCGAGAGACGGGCCCATGCAGCCGATCCCCGCCCCGGTGAGCCGGTCGGCAATCCCGGCCGCGAGGGGGGCCTCTGGCCCGATCACCGCGTAATCTGCCTTCTCCTGGCGGGCAAACGCGACCACGTCGGCGACGCGGGTCTCGGGGACAAGGGTGGTCCGCGTGGCGAGGGCTGCAATACCGGGGTTCTTCCGGGCCATCGCCGCGATGACCTCCACTCCCGGCGAGGAGGCGAGGGCGCGGGCGATGGCGTGCTCCCGCCCGCCTCCGCCCACCACGAGCACCTTCATAGTACCAGATCTCCGCAAGCAGGGAATAAAATCCTTCACCCGGCGAGGAGTTCACTGGCGGTTACCAGGGAGACGAATGGCACCCCTTCCCGGAGAAGGGCTTCCGTTGCCCCCTGCTCACGGTCCACGACCGCAACAACCTGGGTTACCCGTGCACCCGCCTCGCGGAGCGCCCGGATCCCGGTGAGGACCGATCCCCCGGACGTGGTGACATCCTCGACCAGGAGGACGGAGCGGCCCGAGACGGTGCCGATGATCTTCCCCGACTTTCCGTGGTCTTTCCCCTGGGCGCGGACGATGGCATAGGGCTTCTTTGCCGCGAGTGCCGTGGCGACCGCGAGGGGCACCCCGCCGACCGCGACCCCGGCGACGACCTCAAATTCACAGGAGGCTGCCATCTCCTCGCCGATGCGGGAGAGGACCATAGGATCGGTCATCGCGGACTTGACGTCGAGGTAGTAGGTACTCTTCTGGCCCGAGGCGAGGGTGAAGTCCCCGAACTCCACCGCACCGTGCTCCCGGAGCATCCGGGCTACTGCATTCACCATGGTTCTTTCTTCACTCCAATCATGTAGCCGATGAGGTTCGCCCCCCGGTGGAGCACCGGGGTGAGGATGAGGATAGCAACCAGGACTGGGAGGGTCACCGCGGAGAGGACCCACCCCGGGTCGAGGACGAGGGCGAGGAGGAGAGAGCCTGCCACCAGGTCGTACATGTCGGCGACCGGCCACTTCGTCCCCCGGTCCATGCCACGGCGCCGCTTGAAGAAAGACTTGACGAGGTCGCCGAGGAGGGCACCCGTTGCGAGGAGGACCACCGAGAGTGGGGTATGGTCGGGGACGACCCCGGGCGGGATCGCCCCCTGGAGGGCAATCTGCCCTGCCCCGGCGAGGACCCCGGCAAAGATCCCGCAGCAGAACCCGCGGACCGTCTTGCCGTCCCCGAATATCCGCTTCCCGTCCTTCCAGACCCCCCCTCCGTCGATCAGGGCTCCCCCGCCCGTCGCGGCGGCGACCGGGTTCGGGACATATGCCGGCAGCATGATCCAGAACGCGATAAGGAACGGCGCGAACAGGGCCTCAGGAGAAATAATAAGTCACTCCAATACCTGTAATACAAGGCAGGGAGTACCATTAAAGTATCCCGCTGTGGAAAAGGCAGGAATTTCCAGGGGCGCCAGGATGATCCTTAAAAAGACAAAGAGTATCTGCCCGGTGTGCGGCAGGGTGCTCGAGGCAGAAGTGACCGAGGAGGACAGCAGGATCTGGATAGATCGGACCTGCCCGGATCACGGCAGGTTCCATGAGCTCTATTGGTCTGATGCCGCAATGTACCACCGGTTTGAGCAGTACGAGTCGGTGGGCCGGGGCCTTGAGAACCCCCAGGTGACCGTACCCGAGAACCGGTGCCCCACCGCCTGTGGGATCTGCTCCGAACACCGGTCATCGACACTGCTTGCAAATATCGACCTGACGAACCGGTGCAACCTCAACTGCGACTTCTGCTTTGCCAACGCGCGCGCGTGCGGTTTCGTCTACGAGCCGACCTTCGACCAGGTCGTGAAGATGATGGAGGTCCTCCGCAGCGAGAAGCCCAGCCCCGCCCCGGCGGTCCAGTTCTCCGGTGGGGAGCCCACCATCCGGGATGACCTTCCCGAGATTGTACGGAAGGCAAAGGAGGTCGGGTTCCCCCAGGTCCAGGTGGCCACGAACGGCATCAGGCTCGCGAACGAACCGGATCTGGCACAAAAATTGAGAGATGCGGGACTCTCCACGGTCTACCTCCACTTTGACGGCGTTTCGAAGGAGACCAACAGCAAGATCGCCATTGACCAACGAGCGATCGAGAACTGCCGGGCGGTAGGCCTGGGCATGGTCCTCGTCCCGACGGTCATCAAGGGGCGCAATGACCACGAGGTCGGGGCCATCATCAGGTTCGCCGCTGAGAATATCGATATCATCCGCGGCGTCAACTTCCAGCCCATCTCCTTCACTGGTGCTGCGGGCATCGATGAGCGGGAAGCGCAGCGGATCACCATCCCTGAGCTGGTACAGGACATCGAGGCCCAGATGGACGGGGTGGTCCGTGCCGACGACTTCTACCCGGTCCCATGCGTCGTCCCGTTCTCTGACCTCGTCGAGGCCTATACCGGCAAGCCGCAGATCCGGTTCACCGCCCACCAGCACTGCGGGGCAGCGACCTACGTCTTTGTCACAAAGGACGGCCTCGTCCCGGTGAACCGGATGGTCGACGTGGACGCCTTCTTCGAGTCGGTCACCAGGATGGCCGAGAAGATCCGGAAGGCCGGGGCCCTGACCCGCACGGCGACCCTGATCGCCGGCATACGGGACATCCACTCCGCGGTAAAGAAGGGCGAGAAGGGCGACACCACCTTCTTCTGGAAACTGCTCGGCAAGACCCTCCTGAAGCAGGACTTCGAGGCGCTCCGGGACTTCCACTGGAACGCCCTCTTCATCGGCACGATGCACTTCATGGACTGCTTCAACTACGACTGCTCCCGCGTCCAGCGTTGCTGTATCCACTACGCGACTCCGGATGGCACCCTCATCCCGTTCTGCACCTATAACAGCGGCCCGGTCTACCGCGAGCAGGTCTGGAGCCGCCACCGCCGCGAGAACATCAAGGTCGAGTGAAGACCTGGATTGGGGACGTTTACACCCCCCCGTTTTTCCCGGGAACTCACTTGAGTACGGATTTACTGGTCGAGCCCGGGGTTATGCATCCATGCCCCACCGGCTATCCCGGGCCATCAGGGGCTCCCTGTGCGACCAGGCTTCTCGAGCCCTCCTTGAAGCTGGACCGTACGCAGCCTGCCCCTTAAGAATGGGGGCCTTCCTTCTAGGGTACCACGGTCGAGTACTGCCTCTGCCAGGGAATCAGAGATCGCGGACCATCAGGGATATCCCGCCCGGGATACCGCTGAAGAATGCCCTTCCATCCACCACGAAATCGTCGTATACGACGCGGGCTGCTTCGTGGAACCCGCACTTCTCGCACGTATGCCGTGATACCGGCCCGGTACAGTCGGCGACCACCCTCGCAAACCCCTGTTCCCCTGCACGGGAGAGGATGCACCGGACCAGGCCGGTGCCAAGACCCCTGCCCCGGTAGTCCCGGCTGACCCCGAGCTGGAAGAGGTGGAGGACCAATCCCGGCCTGGCATCCCGCAGGTCCGGGCAGCGCCCCTCCAACTCCCTGATGATCGCCATGCTCTCCGGGAAGAGCGAGAGGAGCCCGGCCATGCCGGGGGCGACTGCTTCCCAGTCTGTCGTGAGGTCGGATCCCAGGACGAATGCCGTCACCTGCCCGGTTGCATCGTCCACGGCAACGAAGCTCAGCTGCAGTTCCGCGCAGAGGGCGAGGTATATCCTGGCATATGGCAGGAAAACGGCAGGGTCCGCCTGGTGGCGGTAGGTCATTGGCTCATCGTTGAGGAAGACCTCCGTGTAGAGCTCTGCAACTGCTCCGGCAGCCGCCGGGGTGAGAAGATGGAGGGAACAGGAAGAATACTGCCTCCGGTCGCTGCCGTGGTTGCCCATTATATGTCCCTGTACGTTTAGGCCCGCCGTGTATTGGGTATTCCTGCCCGGTAGTCCCATCAGCCCGCAGTACCCTCATCTGGCACTTCCCGGACCACCTGGCCTCTCCGCATGCCCGCGCCGTTTGGAACAGGTCGCGGGGTCATCCCGTACTGGCGAAAAGATGTAATTGAGAGAGGGACCCGGTAAACAGGTAATCACCAGGAAAACATGGAATCACCCATGTTTCGTGGAGGTGATGGTGGGTATCCGTGGGTTTCAGGACGACGGGTGGAAGGGGCAGGCCTCCTTCCGGCACTCCCTGTTCAGCGGAGAGTAGTGGCAGGTGATCCCGTGGCTGGCCGGGATTGCCGTCC
>LAHU01025694.1_pt1 | contig 10108 bp, 3 predicted proteins | sample 329631 | NCBI WGS metagenome assembly LAHU01 (sample SAMN03275698, study PRJNA271635) | activated sludge metagenome | isolation source: sample C-0 Zero hour mixed sludge faded in reactor as a methanogenic...
CGTCTCTCCAAATCCATTCCTTGAACGCCTCGCGGACTTCTTCGACCTTCAGATTAGCCGCCGCGCTCTCGTCGGCCATGTAGACCTTTTGCGGCGGGTTGCCCATGGTACGGTAAAGCACAATCGGACGGTCGGTCATCGCGGCTTCCACGATGTCAAGAAATCCCACGTCAGGCGTACCGTAGGTTTCGTTCCATTCGGTACGGTGTTTCAGATACGGCTGATTGAGTTCCATCACCCAGCGACCGGCTTTTTGTAGCCAATGCACAGTGAAGTCGTCTGGGTTGGCCCGCATAAGGTCGGCCATGAACGCCTTGTAGTCTTCAGCCGATACCCACGGAGACCCGAGTTTAACGTCGATCTCCACATGGGGCACGTCGGCGGGTATCACCGCCTCCAGGGCTTGCACGTTCTTGTTGAAATCAGGATCAAGCTTTGCTGCGGCTTTGGCTTCCAGCAGCTTGGCCTTCACGTTGCCGGAAAGATAGTACTCCTTTATCTCTAGCCCGCCGCCGGGCAGTCGGAAACCGATACCAGCGGATACCACGCGCTGCTCGGCTTCATCGGGACTGATGCCAAGCAACTCGCCGATCCTGTAGGCGTCCAGGCTCGCGGTCTCGTTCATCGAGAACCCCACGGCCTGCTCGACGCTTTCCGCCTTGGTAGGCCGAATCATGGCCCGGATGGTGCGCTTGGTGAACACGTCGGCCTTCGACGCCGCCTTGGTCTCCGGGTTGTAGTTCTCCAGCGACAACAGATTCGGCCAGTCTGGGTCGTCGGCAAGCAGAGCCGAAGCCGTGCGACTGTGAATCACGCCGTACTGCTTCACGTAGCCGTCATAGACCCGGTTCAATACCTTGCGCTGTTCCGTCGCCGCATCGTCGGACTCGTCTTGCAGCTCTATGGACACCAGTTCGTTCAGCGCATCACGAAGTTCCAGCAGTTTCTCGACCTGCTTAACCTTGTCGGCCGGCAGGTCTTTCTTCACCATTTCCCCGGCTTCGCGCTGCCACACCGCGCCGTCGCGGATCTCATGCCCGTAGTCTTTCAGCGTGGCCCCGGCGGCTACCAGTTCCCTTGGCGCCGGCGGCTTATGCCGTGACGACTCGTAGATGTTCTCCGGTAGTCGCGCAATAGCGGCCTCGAGCCGCTCCATGAAATCCTTGGTCATGCTGACGTGGGGCTGTCCGCCGCCGTATAGCTTGCTCTTGCGGTCCACGGTGCCGAGCACCTGTTCCGGGTGCTGCACGTAGTACTCGTTGATCGGTATGTCTTCGCCTCGGCCCGGGTCTTTCACCGTGCCCAGGTTCAACCAAGCCGGACCGCTGGCCGGCACGCCTTCTGCCCGCCGCTTGAGGATTACCACATCGGTTACCACGTCGGTACCGGCGTTCTTCAAGAACGCGCCAGCAGGCAAGCGGATTGCCGCCACAAGGTCGGCGTATTCCGCTAGAACTTCGCGCACCCTGCTGTCCTGCTTGTCCATGGTTCCAGTGCTTGTAATCGCAATCAGCAAACCGCCTGGACGCACTGTTCTGATGCCCTTCAGATCGGAAGAGCACACGAGCACGGCGCCGATCTTGTTGTACTTATCCGGCCGGATTCTGATGTCGGCAAACGGGAAGTTCGACACCAAGAAATCAAAGAAGTCGTCGGGAAGTTCGACTTCCTGATATGGCCGGTTCTCTATGCTGGCCCCGGGGTGCAGCAGTTTGGCGATATTCGCGGTCAGCGTGTCCATTTCCGAGCCATGGAGTGACGACCGGTTGCGAATAGCCACTGGCATCGTGCTGTAAAATATCCCAGTGCCTATCGCGGATTCGTCAACCTTGCCGCCACGGAAGCCAAGGCGAACAGCCATGCGCCATATCGGATCCGCCATTTCCGGCGAGGTGTAGTGCGCGTTGATCGTACTGGCCCGCGCGCTCTCGTATTCCTCATCGGTAAGCAGCGACCGGAGTTCTTCGCGCTCGGCTTCCCATTTCTTCGCGGTTTCGCCATAGGTGGCAAACAAGCCCTGGGCGTAAGACGACCGACCCCAGCCAACGTATTTCGCCAATATCTCCTGTTCCTCTGGAGTGGCCGGACGCTGTTCCTCAACAATGGCCTTCATCAGCCTGATGGCCTTGATGTTGTCGATGAACTTGGCCTTGTCGCCGCCCTTCTCGAACAGCGTCAAGTCGGTGATCGTGTAGCTACCCGCGTTGGCCGGTGCTTTTGCCTCGCGCGGGGTCTCTGATTCTACGGGACTTCCAGCGGCTCCAGATACTCCTGGGGCTCCTGGGAGTCCTCCGGCGGGCTCGGCTGTAGGCTCTCCAGAACCTCGGCTACCGCGAGTTCCTCGGCTTGGAAGTGATCCATCCCCAGGCTTTCCTCCAACCGGAGTTTTTCCTTGATCGCGTGTTGCTGGACCAGAAGGAAGGCCGGGAGTTGGCCCTTGGACACCAGCGCCACCCGTAGCCCCTGGAGGCTGTGCTTGAGGTGGTCGTCCACCAGGTTGCCGTACCGGCCTACCTTTTTCTCCGGCACCAATAGCGCCAACGCCTGCCACGTCTTCATCTGTACCGCCTTCCCCCGGTGGTATTGATACCCCGGCTTGCTGTTGCTGTCCAACGCCATCGGCCTGCGACTTTTTGGATATAGGCTCGCCAACGGTGTTATCGGTCAGAATAGACCGCAAGGCGTCGATTACCTCGTCCCTTGGGTAGCCCAGCTCGTCGGCGGGCCCGCTGATGTAGGTCCACGCCAGCCCGGCACCGCGTTCCATGGCGCCGCCGCCGTCGAAGGTAAGCCGCTTGCCGTCTGGGGTTTCGACTTTGAACGCGCCGTAGCCCATGTGCTCTACCTTGCCCACGCCGGACACCCAAGACAGGTCGGGCAGCCCCCAGTCCTTGCCGCCGGCTACCATGATTGCGCCGCCGTCTACGACGTGGTTCAGCAGCTTGTTGAACACGTCGTGGTGTTCCTGGGTGAACACTGGCGCCGCTGGCTTGGATTCCGTGGTCTCGGCTTCAGGCTCCGCGGCGGGCTTCGCCTCGGCCTCGAACCGCTGTATTTCCTCTGCGGTGAGGTAATCCGTGTTTCCGCGCCGGTAGAGTTCTTCCGGGGAGACCACGTTGATCCCGGTAGGCGAGACCCCCACGGGCTGCGTGCGGCGTATGCCGTTCTGCACTACGGAGCGAGCGCCCTTTGCATCAACATGGATGTCCAGGCCGTCGGGGTTCTTGCCGATGACGCCGGGCTTCGACGTGGCTTTTGCCTCGGCCTCGATTTTGGCGATCTGCTCGGTGAGGTCCGCGATGCTCTTGGTGAGCCGGCCCACGGTTTCCTTGGCCTTCTCGCGCTCTGCCGGCGTGCGGGACGCCGATTCAGAGTAGACCTTCTGCGTGGACAGGCTGCGTTTGGATTCCTCGAGAAGCGCCTTGGCGTTGTCCATGCGGTCCGGGGTGACGACAAGACGACCGTTCTCAACCTTGACGCCAGACACCCATTCCGGCGGCTTGGCCTCGCTGGGGGATGGCGCCGCGGCCGGCGCGGCAGGTTGTTCGAGCTTCACCCTGGACGGCGCGATGTATTTCGAGTATCCGCCAGAGTCGAGAAGTATGCGGACCTGCCCATCGACTACATTGGCGACCGTGCCGGCGCCCTCGTCGGCGACCACTCTATCGCCTGGATTGAAAACTTGTTCTCCCGGCGGTGCCTTGGGCGGCGGCTTCACCGGCGCCGTGGCTTGCGGTGGCTCGGCTGGCGGCTCTTGGTCCGGCGGCTTGATTTTCTTGCCGTTCAGGTCGGTAACGAAGGATTCCATGTCCTCGTTGTCCGCGGTGATCTTGGCCGCGATTTCCTGCGCTCTCTCGGCTTCCTTCACCGTGGCCGCGTAGACCTTGCGCGTGGTGAGCTTCCCGCTGGGATCGAGGAAAAACACCTTGCCGGACTTCTTCTCGCGCACCTTGACGTAGAAGTTGCCAAGCACACGCTCCGATGCGGCAGGCTTTTCCGGCTTGGCTTCGGCTGGCTTCCCGGCTTCCGGCTTGCCGGGCTGCAACCCGTATTTCTCCAGCACGTCGTCGGTGATCTTCCCGGCCTTGATAACGTCGCGCACCATGCTGATCTTGTCGTCGTTGGACAGCGCATCGGTGAGCTGCTCCAGCCGGTCGATGTCGGCCTGCGCGAAGTCGTCGGACTCCTGAAGCTGCTCCTGCAAGGCGTCCCATTCCTCGGCCTGCTGGCTCTCCCAGTCGTCGGCCAGCCGCTCGGCATCGGCTTTGGTGTAGGGCACCCTAGGCACCCTCTTGTCGCCCGCCATGATGGCCTTCACCAGATCCACGTAGGTCCGGGTGTCGTCAACCGCGTCGGAAAGCAGTTGTGCCGCCAGTTTGCCATGCTTTTTCTCAAATCTGAAAAGCAGGTCGTTCAGCGCCGACTGGTCATTGGCGATCTCATGGCTCCGCTTGGGCGGTTTCGCGGGTTCCTGGACCGCCGCGGATTGCCCGGCTGCTGTAGGCGTAGGCTTGGCCTTGGCGTCAACGGCGGCTGGTCCGGGTGTCGGGGGCGGCTCTGCCGGTCGTGGCGTGGCGGGCGTTTTAACCGCTTCCGGCTTGGTTGTCGGTTTGTCGGGAATGTCGGGTACGTTTTCCGCAGGCGGGATTACCGCTTCCAGCCCGGTTCCCAGTGTATCCCGTCCTGCTGGTGCCACTCCTTGCGGTCCTTCCGCGGTCCCCGCTCGTGGGAGTACGCCGCCGCGTTGGCTATCCGCTGGGCGTGCTTCTCGTTCCGGGGCTGGGCGTTGCCGATCTTCCCGGTCTCGTGGTAACTGGACATCAATTCCGCCACGTTGGCCGAGTGCGTCTCCGGGCTGTTGCCTTTCTTGAGCGGCATTTTCCTGCGCTCCTTCCTTGGCTGAAGTAGTGGCGGGCGCCTGGACCGCTGTGGAGGCCGACGGGGATGATGGGCGTCGGGTTGGTTGTGCGGTAATGTCCAGGCCCCGCCGAGATTGTGGTTTGGCTTGCGAGGTCACGTAGTCCCGCAGGGCGTCGGCGTTGTTCGCCAGCCAGAGCAGCTTTTCCGGCTTCATCGAGGCCACGTCCTTGGCCTCCACGCCCTGCTGGAACAGATAGTCGCGGGCCGCCGGCATGTTTCCCGAGGTGAACGTCGCAGGAACCACTGGGCTGGGTTTTGGCTGTGTCCCAGATTCAGGTTTTCCTTGAGGCTGCTGATAGCCTTCGGCCTCGAGTTGCTTCACACGCTTCGAGGCCTGCTTGGGCTCGCCGTAGAAGTTCCTGACGTACCACCGCGCCCACCCGGTAAGGTTTTCCTTGTTCTTGAATAGCTTGCCCGCGGCGTCCATGGGATCCATTTCCTGAACCATGTTGGCGAAATACGCCGCGTCTTGAGGCTTCATTCCGCCGGCTTCAAGTCTGGACTGCGCCACTCCTGCGTTACCTGCGCGGATCAAAGCGCCCAAGTCCAACAGAGTGAACGCGACCACGGACTCCGCGACTCCGGCCGGAGATATTTCTTCACCGAAAGCAGGTTTAATGGCCTCCAAGGCGTAGGACTTCGATACGATTCTCGCCATCTGGTCGCCAACGCGCTTCGCAAACCCACCCGATGTTACAGGGGTTCCTTTTGCTCCAAGAATAGCCGCAGTGGCTTGGCTCTCCACTACCCCAGCAACGTCGTATGATTTTCGTCCGCCGAGCCCGATGTCAGCGGTTTGCCTTGCGTATTCCGACGCCGGTAACGATGCCCCCATGGGGAGCCCTGACATCCGTGCCGCGACCAGCGGGATGATATTGACCCCAAGTGCGGCGAACCCAGCGGCGCTATTCGCCAGCACGGAATCCGATTGCAGCATACCGGCATCACTAGCCACGGCGAGGCGGCGCTCGTAGGTCTTATCGGATATTCCCAACAATCGTTGTGTGGAGTCGCCCAGCGCCATGGCGACCCGGCCGGGCACCGTCATGGCGAGGATGTTAAGCGCCTGTTTCTCCATGGGTCCAAGCGTCTTAACCCAGTCCTGCGCTTCTTGGTATTCCACGGCGCTCGGCGGCTCCACGGTTTTCATCCGTTGCGCGTTGATCTGCGACCTGATTTTCTCCGTGGCGTTGACCGTCCATTCCACCGCCTTGGGGCCGAGATTGGTGACAAAGCCAGCGGCTTCTCCCATGATTTCGCGGATCGTTGGCACCTGCGCCTTGGCCTGTTCAGGTGTGATTCCGGCATACCCTCCGCCTTCCGGGCCGAGGGTAAGCGGCTTCGTGGCCTGACGCTGCTCCGGGGTCTGTAACAGGGCTTGTGTTATCGGCGCCGTGGTTTCAGGAAGGTCAAGATCAAGCCCACCCACCGGTCTGGGCTTCGCAACCGGCGCGATTAGCGTGAACCCGGACTTCTTGGTATCACGCTCCGGCGCCGACACTGGCTGTATCAGCGTGAACGGCATTGTTATTCCATGACCCCGTAGCCCACGCCAACGATGAACACCGGCCCGGTATGCCCGGCGGTTTCCGCGGCTTCCACGGACTCAAACACCTTCACGCCCTGGGCTTCGGCTTCGGCCTGCGTTACCGGGTACTCCTTCAATTCTTCCTTGGGCTTCTCTGCCATGGGCTCTGGCTTGGCTTCCTGCGGCGCCCCGGTGTCCAAGCCCTGCTGGCGCTTCGGCTCTGTCGGCTCGGCTGGCGGCTCGTCAATGGCCTGCATGGTGTACGCCGGCAGAGGCTTCCCGGTTTTCGTGAGATAGTCCTGCGCCACTTTGTCGCGCTGCTGGAGAAGATATTGAAGACGCTCGCCAGCACCTTTTACGCCTTCGATCTCTTGCTGTCGGGCTGCGCTGATCTTCTGCGATAACTGCGCCGCCCTGGTCTGCGGGTACGCCAGTTGGCGTTGTTCCTCGGCTTGGTCTTCTTCCGGCTCGTAACCCAATTCGTAATCCGCATTGTAGGTTTCGATCAGCCGCTTCTCCCTGGAGTTGAGTTGGCGAAGTTGCGCTGCCAGCGCGGACTGCACGGCTGGCTCGATGCCAAGACCGTTCATTGATGCCTGGATGTTTCTCCGCTCGTTTCTGATACGCGCCAGTTCTGCGTTGACTTCGGGAGCCGACATACCGAGTACAGAGTCACGCTCTGATTTCAGCACGCCGATGGCTTTCAGCGTATCGGCACTGATGAACTCCGGCTTGCCGTTCTCGATCTGATATACGAGACTGCCATCGCCTTGCCAGGCGCCGGAAGTCACAGGCTTTCCGATGGCTACTGACATCAACTGTAGCCCCTGTGGATCGTCCGGCTTTAGGCGTAGCAGTTGCCCAGCGGTAGTCAGGGCGTCCACTCGGGACGCGGCATCGTTCTGCTGCTTCTTCACTTTTTTGTACTTGAACTCGCCGCGGGCCACCTGCATATCGCCAAGGTCAATAAACTTCTTCGCGTACTCCGTGGCCCCCTGCGCCGCAGCTTGTTCTGCGGCGTCGTACCAGATTTCCGCCTTGTCCGCCCAGGGGTCCATGCTGGCGGGTTGTGTTGCGTCGGTCTGCAAGCCAGCGGTGCTTGGCTTAACCGGCCCTGTGGCATCAACGGGCTGCGGGTCCAATGCCTTCACGCGGGCCATCGTGTCAGCCATAAGCTGCTCGCCTATTCGATTCTGCCTGATTTCGCGTCCGGCTTCCATCACGCGCATGATGTTCAAGCCGGTGTTGAGCCCCTGGTTGAGGCCCTGCATCAACCCGCTGGCGATGTAAAGTCCGTTGCCCATAGGTACCTCTATTTTTTATTAGATGTCTGCGCTCGGCTCGCCAGCCATGAGTATCCGCGTCTCTCTCACAATGTTGGCCAACAGTTCTGGATGATTCGACAAAATGTTACAGGCCAACAATCTGGAGTAGTATTCCGGCGGCAGGTTTTCTGTATTTTCGGCGTGCGGATTAACGATCCATTTACCGGCACCCTCATACAAGAATGCGGATGGATACCAAAACGTGCTCTGGAATTGAGTGCCAAGTTGCGTCCCCCAACGCTGTGCGCCAGCAAATCCCGTCACATCAACGATGATAGATCGCTCCGATGGCCCCTCTCGCCCACATCGGGCCTTTAGCACATCCAACACAAACCGCGGACACGACTCTCCATTGGTTACAATAGCTTTGGAAAAGTCCGGCAATTCTGCCAGCACATCTTCAATACATTCCCACTGATTGAAAGCAAATGCCACAACTCGATTGCCGCAGATCGGCAGAGTTCCATCGTACACATTTAATGAATCATGCGGCATGTTGAACGATGCCCCAGGAAGCCAGTTTTTGCATGTGTGCAAGAGCCCATGGTTTAGTGATGGAATAGTTTTGCCAATGAAAACAATGGGTGCAGCCGTGGCGGGCTTATTGAGAGTCAAATCCATGATGGCTGCCGATGTCTTTCCACAGGCTATAGGACCAACAAGCACCCGCATTATCGCTTTGCTATCGTGAAATTGCTGTGCAATCCTCGTTGGTGTATAATTTATGTTCATGTGACCTTTCTTTTAATACCCGAAGTCCCACGGATTCAATCCGGGCGTTGTTTTATTACCGCCAAGTCCTCCAAACAGGAACAATGGCCCCGCTGTGCCTACCACGCCACCGAATAACTGCGCCCACATCGAGTTTTCCTGGTTCTGCAACTGCTGTTGCTGCAACTCGTAGTTCATCATGAACTGCTGCTGGTCCTGCGCCAGGCTGGCGTTGAACTGGTTTTGCCCGATTTGCTGTGCGGCCTGCTGCAAGGCGTAGTTCGCCGCGAACTGTTGCGCGTTGATTCCCAACTGTTGCTGCGTCGTGTATCCAGACGCAAGATTTGTCGCCCCGGTGTTATACGCCGCGCCGGATGCCGAGGCCGCGCTGCTTGCGCCGCCCAGCGCGGATAACCCTGATCCAACGGACTGCCGGCCTAATTGCGCCACCTGATACCTGCGGTTCCAGTTCACGTCACGAACGCGGTCCCTTGCCGACGTGCCGGCTCCAGCCATGGCGGCCGCCTTGGCGATCTGCACGTCACGCTCGAGGCCGACGTAACGCGGGCTCGTGGCGTCCACGCCCAGCCTGGCCAAGTTGCGGCCCTGCACCTGGCGGGCCTGGTCGTACTCGGTACCCACCGTGGCCCGGGCGCGCGCGGCGTAGTACTCCGGGTCAAGGCCTACCTTGGCTTCGCCCGCCAGTCGTTCCTCGATGGGCTTGTAGTTGGTCTGCCAGAACCCGTACTGCTCGTTGGCGATTTCAAGATACCGCTCGCTGATAGCAAGTTGCCGGTTGGCGATTTCTTCCTGCCAGCCCATGTTGGCCAGCAGGGCGTCAATAGCTGACGAGCCGTAGCCGCCGTAGTCCACGTTGATGTTCATTCCTGCGGCCGGCGCAGCTACTTCTTCGGAGCTGCTGGAGCGCGCAACTCTTAAAAAATTACCAGGTTGTCCTTCGACAGGGATAAACTCATAACGGCTTGAGTCTACAGCAGAAGAACCTTGATTCCTGCGCTTGTCGATTTCGTGTTGTGAATATATCTCGTCACCGGTTCTTGTGTTTCCGCCACCACCAGACGAGTACGGCTTTCTTTTCCTCCCCTTGCTTTCCCCGATCCCGAATGACCGAAGTGCGGCATACGGGGCCGTTGCTGGAGTGGTCCACAACGCATCTGATGGCTTGAGTTTCTTTTCCATAAATGCCTACCTCTCGGTCACGCAGTACGCGAAGTACAGTCTAGCCCGGCCCGCCGTTACTTGGTTTCCAGCCACGGTGTACACCAGGTTTCTTGCCGCCGTGGTGATCTGCGTCGCCGTAGCCACGGTCCACGCCGGCGTACAGGCCAGTCGGGCTCCGGTGGAGAACGTAGCTATTGGCGTGGCCGCCTTGATGCCGTCGGTGTCATCAGTAGCCACGCCGTACTGCACCGTGGCCCCGGCGCCCCCGGTGAAGCCCTCGATGACATCCACCATGGCCCACAAAACGTAGGCGTCCTGTGGGAGTTCAAAGCCCTCCAGAGGATACTCGCCGGGGGCTTTACCCGCACTCATGTCCTGGTACGCCGAGACCAAAGAGATAGTGCCGGGCACAACCTCGCCCGCTTGAATGCGCTGCGCGGCT
>LAHU01002697.1_pt1 | contig 10016 bp, 4 predicted proteins | sample 329631 | NCBI WGS metagenome assembly LAHU01 (sample SAMN03275698, study PRJNA271635) | activated sludge metagenome | isolation source: sample C-0 Zero hour mixed sludge faded in reactor as a methanogenic...
AAAAAAAATCCCACCTGAAAAGAAGACAATTATGAATATGGTGCCCATTAAGGGAAGAGGTTATGTCCGTGTTCATGTAGCCAAAGTTGAAAACTCATTTATCATGGATCTGTTAGAATTTGTTCCTTATCAAATCATCCATAAGTATTGGGGACTGGGATTTGGGAATGTTAATATTAATGATTTTATATTCTATGAATTCCATTATACCACTGACAACACAAAATTCCGGGGTTGCATTAAGAGATAATTCTATCAGATACCATACTTAAAGAGTATAACATTCACAACTGCGGTATGCAAATCGTATGCAATTAAAAAAGCACTTACTCGAAAAGATCGTTGTAAGTGCTTCATTTTCAGCGTGGGCGATGTAGGGATCGAACCTACGACCTCCTGCTTGTAAGGCAGGCGCTCTGAACCAACTGAGCTAATCGCCCTATTTCAATCTCAGTGGACCTACGACCCTCCCGACACTTGCGTGTCGGGACGCTCTGAACCAACTGAGCTAATCGCCCGGAAAGAGAGTGCAAATATAAATTCAATTTTTTATTCCGCAATAGCGGTTTTAAAAATAAAACACCCTTCCGGAACAAATCAAAATCGTCTTCGTACAACCATAGGGCCACACTGTGAATCATTTTATTAACCCTGTTAATTATACGCTTTACCCACATGATTCCGTTTATAGGAATATATTTATATTAGCTTTTGGTACTTTTTGACCATAAATGAGTTGCAATCCGGGGGTAAGTGCTTAAAGATTGCAGACTCAACTGTTTGATAAGTAGTTTGATATGTTGCCTGAACGCTGATCCTGACCGATATGAAACAAATACACCTGTCAACCCTGGTGCTTGCACTTCTTCTCGCCCTGCCTCCGCAGTCCGCCGATGCGCAGGTTGGCCCGGGCGGAGTAGGCACACTGACCAATACACAACTCTGGCTCAGGTCAGACAGCCTGATTGCGATACAGCCTCTGTACTATGTCACCAGCTGGCTTGATCTTTCAGGCCATATGCGCGACTTCGGGGCGGTGATCATGGGCCAGACCGTGCCTACACTTTCGCTGAATACCATTAACGGTTATCCGGCTGTCACATTCTCTGATCAGGGCGGTGTCGGGGGCGATTTTCTGGGCTACAACGGATCCATCGGCATTTCAGGATCAGACGGAGCCACAGTTGTGATCGTTGCCCGGAATACCACTGCTGCCGATGAGCAGAACGGAGGTCTGTACATGGGCCAGAAGAATGCCGGTGGCATAAATGCAGTAAGAAGCTACGGACTTGAACATGCTGATGCTGTCAGATTCAACGGCCAGAACCAGGTCTTCAATGACGGGCATACGGCAGGCAACTGGAAAATAATCTACTATTCCAACCCTGCGGGGGCGTCTGTCTCTGCCTACGGTGCGTTTCTCAACGGTACTCAACTGACTGGTAACTCTGCCTCAGCCTTTGTTCCTTCACTTGTTTCCAACTTCGCTCTTGTGGGAGCAACCCAGATGAACGGCACCTATAACCCGGCCGGTTATTTCAACGGTGACATGACAGAGATAGCCGTCTTCTCAGGCCAGCTGAACGATGCTGAAAGGGTTGTGCTTCAGAATAACCTGGGCGCAAAATACCTGCTTCCGATAGCAGATGACCATTATGCCTGGGAAACAACCCATTCTCATGATGTGTCAGGTATTGCAGCTTTCAATGGCACTACCTTCACCAATGCCTGGTCAACAGGTATGCTTTCAGTTACTTCTCCTTCCGGCCTCAGTGAAGGCGAATACCTCTTTTTCGGACATAACAAAGCCGGAGCTAAGACATGGACAACCACAGAGGTGCCTGCTCCCGGTACTTACCGGCTGCCCAGGGAATGGCGGTTTGACGAGACTTCAGATGTCGGCACGGTGACAATCAGCGTCCCGGCATCCTCACTGCCGGTATTGCCATCAGGCTATGCGACAGTTGGCATACTTATCGATAATGACGGCGACTTCACTTCCGGAGCCACAATGTACCGCCCAACCCTGTCAGGAGGTAATTACACTCTTGACGTGAATATAACTGACGGCCAGTACCTGACAATAATTGCATTCCGCCCGGAGGTGAATTTCACCGTGCCGGCAGGATCAGGACTTGAAAATGTTACTCCCGCAAGTGTACAGGTTTCCCTCAACTATCCTCACACGTCTGATGTCACCGTCAGCTATGCCGCAACCGGCGGAACTGCAACAGCAGGAACTGACTATACACTTGTTCCCGGTCCCGTGACAATTCCGGCAGGATCTCTTACTGCCACTTTTGCAATCAATGTCATAAATGATGCCATTGTTGAGCCTTCAGAAACAGTCATTACAGGTCTCTCCAATCCTTCCCCGGGGGTATCTGTAGGAATGCAGAACAGTCATACATACACCATCCTTAATGATGACACCGTTTACGCTGCATTTTCATCGGCCACTGCTTCAGGTCCTGAGGGTAATGGCCCCGCACCGGTCTCATCGCTCAGGATAGTGGTCAGCGGAGGAATTACCACCGTTCCGGGAAGTGTTATCGTGATAGTTTCAAACGGTACGGCCTCATCGGCCGACTGGTCTCAGACCGGCAATATGATTACCATACCTGCAGGCGATTATACAACACCGGTTTCATTGCCGATACCAGGAGCTGTCCTGACCATTCAGGGAGATCTCACGGTGGAACCTGATGAGACCGTTAACGTCAGCATGAATACATTTGTGACTGTTGCTGCAGGTCCTGTTGTCAGTTCCGTATACACCATACTCAACGATGATAACTCGACAGCAAGCGTCAATGCCGCAACAACAGTCATTCCTGAAGGCGGACCCGGTGCGGCAGGAACAGGCACCTTTGCATTTGCTTTCAGCAATCCTGTTTCAAATGCAAGGACAGTATCGTACACTGTGACCGGAACAGCAACATCCGGTACCGACTTTGTTGCCCTTCCGGGATCCTTTGTGATGCCTGCAGGCGCACTGTCATACAATCTTGTGCTGACTTCCGTTGCTGACCTGCTTATCGAGGGAGATGAAACTGTAAGGGTCACCATCACGGGAGTCTCAGGAGCTCCGGCGGTTACTGTTAACGCCACACCGGCTGTTATTACAATCGATGATGATGACCTTCCTGTCATTCTGTTCTCCCCGGTAGCAGTAAACATGGCTGAAGGGTCAACGGCTACCATCGAGGTCTGGCTACAAAATGCGCCCGCCGGCCCGGTGACAATCAACGTCTCCACCATGATGGCAGGGCTGCTGAATATCAGTCCGGCTTCACTTACATTCAATTCGTCGAATTTTTCCACTCACCAGGTGATTACCCTGCAGGCGATTGAGAATGCATTCCTGGGCGATCAGACTGACAATGTAATACTGGCAGTGAATGACGCTCTTTCGTTTGATCCCTTTGATCCCTTGCCTGATATTATTATTCCGGTCACCATTGTCAACAATGATGTAGCGTCTATAGTGGCTAATCCCACGAGTGTAATGGTTGCTGAAAACGGAACGGCAACCTTCACCGTTACTCTTTCAGCCGCACCTCCATCCGGCGACGTCGTGGTTGATCTGGTCAGCAATAACACCGGGGTAGCTACAATCAATATTGCACAGCTCACCTTCTCAGCGGCAAATTATAATGTTCCACGGACCATCACTGTATCCGGCGTAAACAACAACACGGTGCCGGATGCATCAACCACTATCTCCCTTGCCGTAAACAATGCACTGTCATATGACGGGTATGACGGAGTGACCGCCACCGTCAATGTCAACGTCACGAATGATGACCTGGCAGGGTTTACGGTCACGCCTCTCACGCTGACCATCAATGAGGGAGGCCCTGCCGGCCAGTTCACTGTTGTGCTGAATGCCCAGCCGCTGACTGACGTGGTTTTTAACCTCGTCAATGCTGCGCCGGTTAACGTCACCCATGTTTCGCAGGTGACCTTTACACCGGCGGACTGGAATGTGCCGGTTGTGGTTATGGTCACTGCAACAGAGGATCTCCTGGATGCTGACCGTACTGATGTCATTGCAGTCACAGTCAACCAGGCTTTGTCCGACAACAGCTTCGATGCACTGTCATCACAGAATGTCACCGTCAATATCGAAGACAATGATCCGCCGGTTATTACCGGTTGTCCGGGCAATTTATCGGTCAATACATCCCCGGGCGCATGTTCAGCCACAGTCAGCTGGACGCCTCCCGTGTCAACAGCACCTATGACATCCACCCACCTTCCGGGTTCGGTCTTTGCTTCAGGTGTGACTACTGTGACCTATACGTCGACGGATGCTGACGGAATGGTTTCGACCTGCAGTTTCACGGTAACCGTGACTGATGCCGAAATGCCAGTTGTGAATTGCAAAAACATAACGGTTAATCTCGATGCTTCCGGTAATGCAACAATTGCCCCGTCAGACGTGTTGGTGTCCGCTCCCGCGGACAACTGCGCGATTGCCGGTGTCACGCTCAGCCGTTCAGCCTTCACCTGTGCAGACCTGGGACCTGTTACCGTAACGGTAACTGCAACTGACGCAAGCGGCAATGCGGCATCTTGCGATGCAGTCGTTACCATTGCAGATCCGTTTGTCACATCGCTGAATGCCGGTCCTGATGCGGAAATATGCACTACGCAACCGTCCTATACCATCACCGGGGCATCAGTCTCCAATATGACCCTGTCATGGAGCACATCGGGCAGTGGTACATTCAGTGACCCGGCAGCGCTCAATCCGGTTTATACCAGAGGTGCAACCGATCTTACAGAGGTGACTCTGACACTGACCGGGACGAAGCTGAATGGGTGTCCTGAGACGCTGACTGACGCCATGACGCTGACCTTTGCCGGGGTACCGGCAGCCGGTGCGGGAGCCGACAAGGACCTCTGCAGCGGAACCGCCACTGTTGCCCTTTCAGATGCAACGGCAACAAACGGAACGATATCCTGGACCACATCGGGCAATGGTACCTTCAGTGATCCGTCCATTGTCACTCCGGTTTACACTTTCGGGAGTTCTGACACCGGCCCTGTCACTCTTACCATGACGGTCACAAGCGCCTCATGCGGGACAGTGAGTGACAATCTTACAATAACCTTCACCCCTGAGCCTGTAGCAGATGCCGGTCCGGGTGGATCAGTATGCCGCACCGAGGCCGGATTCCAGGTAGCCGGTGCTTCCCATGCCGGAGGCACTGTGACATGGAGCACCAGCGGGAACGGCACCTTCAGTGACAATACTGCAGACAACCCCTACTATACATTCGGCACGGCGGACTATGCCTCAGGATCAGCAACCCTCACAATGACAGTTACAGGTGGCGGAACCTGCGGCACGGTAACTTCTTCAGCCACTGTTGCAATCAACGCTCTTCCTGTGCCTGAGGTAACCAGCCAACAGCAGATTACCTGTAACGGTCTGACTGACGGCGCAGTGCAACTGGCCGCATCCGGCGGACTTGCTCCGTATACATACAGCATAAATGGAGGACCATTCCAGGCTTCCGGTGATTTCACAGGCCTGGCTGCAGGAACCTATGGGTTCGAAGTGATGGACGCCAATGGCTGCATTGCCGGAACCACTGTGGACATTACTGAACCAATGCCGTTCACGGCTGTGATTGACGGTACTGATGATGTAACATGTCATGGCAGCTCTGACGGTGCAATCTACGCAACGCTGTCCGGAGGAACTGAACCTTACAGTATCAGCTGGGCCGGACCGGACGGATATACGGCTTCCACCGCAACCATTACCGGCCTGGAGGCAGGGACCTACACACTTACTGTCTCAGACAGATATAACTGCATAACACTCAGCTTTATAGAGGTGATTACCCAGCCTGATGCAATTAAGATCATCTCTGCTGATATTTCAGATAACAATGGTTACGGAGTTACCTGCCCCGGGTCTGCAGACGGTTCAATAACCGTGGTAGTTCAGGGAGGAACGCCTCCGCTTGTTCTGGAATGGACAGGTCCTGCCGGATTCACATCTGACCAACCTTCGATCTCCATGCTCGGTGCTGGCGAGTACATGCTGACAATTTCGGATGCGGCAGGGTGCATCCTCACTGCAGACTATACACTTACCGCGCCCGAAGCATTGGATATTTCGGCCGTAACGGCCGATGCCTCCTGTCCTGATACGCCTGACGGCGACATTGACCTCACGGTATCAGGCGGTTCGGGAACACTCGCCTTCCTCTGGAATGACGGTGCCACTGTTGCTGACAGGACAGATATTCTGTCGGGAGACTATTCCGTCGATGTGACTGATGTCAGCGGATGCACCACAACCTTTGAGATCACCGTTGGGGTCAGGGGACTCGACTGTCTGAGGATATATGAGATAATAACACCAAACGGTGATGGCAGGAATGATACATGGCAGCTGCGCAATGCATGGCTCTACCCGGATGCCGAGGTCTTTGTTTATACCCGCTGGGGCAAGCTGGTCTATCACTCAGGGAATGCCACTGACGAATGGGACGGCACTTTCAACGGAGAGCTCCTCCCCAATGACTCTTACCACTATGTGATTCACCTGAACGACGGCTCTGAGCCGCGGACGGGAATAATCTCGATCATAAGCAAGTAACCAGATAACCGGAAGGAGATATGAAAATTTTAAAAATAGCAGCAGTGGTTGGCCTTCTGGCGGTTATGCCTGTCATCAGAGCGCAGCAGTTCCCGATGTACAGCCAGTACATGATGAACGGCTTCCTGCTTAACCCATCGTATGCCGGAAGTGACTATTACACCACATTCGGCCTGACAGTCCGCGAGCAGTGGCTTAACCTCCCCCACGCGCCAAGCACCTACGCTGCAGCCTTTCAGACCAGGTTGCTGAATGACAGTTACATCACGAAGTCGACTGCAGTCAGGAAGAAGATCAGCAGGCCCACCAAGGGTGGAAGGGTAGGAGTAGGAGGTTATCTCTTCTCAGATCATAACGGCATCATGCACAGGACAGGCATTCAGCTGGCATATGCGTATCATCTCCCCGTAGGGGATGAGCAACAGCTTTCTCTCGGGCTGTCACTCAGCGCATACCAGTATTTTGTTGATATCAGGGGGGCAGTGATGCCTGATGACGTGCAGGATGAGCTGCTGAACAACTATGATCAGGTGGTTTATATCCCCGATGCCAATTTCGGGGTCAGTTATACCACAAGGAGATACTATGCAGGTTTTGCAATGACCAACCTTTTCAGGGGTACGCTGATGTTAGGCAATGGAGGTGAAAACAGCCGCTCCGAGCTTGGCCATTTCTTCCTGACCGGAGGTATGAGATTCTACCCCGGAGCCGACTGGATCATCGAACCGTCTGTTATGCTCAAGTCATCGGACATGGTGTTCAAATCGTTCCAGGTTGACCTGACGGGAAGGGTTTATTACAAGGAGGATTACTGGCTTGGGCTCTCGTACAGGACCGGCGACGCAGTGATAATGATGGCCGGAGTGAAGGTTGACAGGTTCTACCTGGGTTATGCATTTGACTTTACTCTTTCAGAGATCCGCAGCTATACCTACGGGACACATGAGCTGACCCTGCTTGCCCGCTTTGGTGACAACCCGAGGCGGTACAGGTGGATCAACAAATACTGATGAGGCACATCATACCCTTTTTACTTATTGTCGCAGCCTGCATAAGCTGTGACCCGCTTGCCAATCCTGTCAGCGGCCGTCTGGCCTTCTCATCAGATACCATTTCATTTGACACCGTCTTTTCCGGATATGGCTCGGCCACCCTTGAACTACGGATAAAAAACCTTGAAGATGACCCTCTCCTTATTGACCGCATCTGGCTTGGCGGAGGCTCCGGTTCACCATTCAGGATAAACATTGACGGCCAGCCTGCAACCGAGGCTCAAAACGTAACACTCGCCAGGGATGACAGCCTCTTCATCTTTGTCATTGTGACAATTGATCCGACAGGAGCTGACCTGCCTCTGGCCGTTACTGATTCTGTGAACTTTATTTCAGGAAGCCATTCCGGGAGAGTTATCCTTGAGGCCTGGGGTCAGGATGTACGGCTTGTTGACGAGGATATTCTTACCCCGGCGGTATGGACCGAGGGTAAGCCTTATGTGATCAGGGACCACTTGCTGGTTGACACCCTCGCGACCCTGACACTGGAACCGGGAACAAGAGTCTACATGCACCATGGGGCCATGGTGACGGTGGCCGGATCACTCGTGGCGGCCGGTACGGCTGAAAAAAGAATAACAATTGCAACTGACCGCCTGGAAAAGGAGTACAGGGATGTGCCAGGACGGTGGAAAGGGCTCAGGTTCCAAAGCTGCAGTCATGGTAATATACTGAATCATACTGACATACGCAATGCTGAGATTGCAGTAAGAATTGATGGTCTGCCATCGTCAGTCCCTGATCTCAGCATGAACAGCACAACCCTGATGCACAACACTGTTGCCTCACTTGCAGCCAAGCATGCGGATCTGTTTGCGGTCAACTCCCTTTTTGCCCATTCCGGTTTCAGTACTGTCTCACTGGCTGAAGGCGGCAGTTACGAGTTCATCCATTGCACAATCAGCAACAGCTGGGAATACAGTTTCCGCTCTGAGCCGGCGCTTCTTATCAGACAGGGCACCGGGGTGATGGCGACCGTCTCGGTGATAAATTCAGTTGTCAGTGGGAGCCTGGGTGACGAGCTCATGATACAAGCTCCGGTATCGGCTGTTGCTGCGGCCTTCAGGGCTGACAGCTCACTAATAAAGGTTGACACCCTGGCTGCTGACTGGTATTCAACGGCTTTGTTCACGAGGGTGATCACCACCCGGCCTCCCCTTTTCATTGATGAGAATGCCTGGGATTTCAGGCCTGATACGCTCTCGCCCCTCCTTGACCGTGCCGGGAAGACTGAGATGAAGTTATGGCCGGCCGATATCAGAAACAAGCCGCGGCCAGCCTTCGATGGTCCCGATATAGGGGCGTTTGAGAGGCAGGGAGGAGAAAAGCGGAAAGAGGAAGAATCCGGCATGGCCGGCATGCAGGTCAGGCATTGACAAATCTGACTATTAGCTGTATATTTGTCCTGCTGCTATTTTAATCTGTGCTTTATTCATCGTGTGATGAGGGTGACACTCTCAATTATGGCATTACTTGCAACGATGCTGTCGCAGGCATCCGGGCAGGATTTCACCGTGATGTTTTATAACGTCGAAAACCTGTTTGATACTGTCGATGATACCGCAAAGAATGATGAGGAGTTTCTCCCCGGGGGATCAAGGAGGTGGACAGCATCGAGGTACCACAGGAAGCTCAACGCTGTTGCGAGAGCTGTGGCAGTTGCCGGGGAGTGGGAACTCCCTTCCCTGGTTGGTCTCTGCGAGGTGGAAAACGAAGAGGTGCTGAGAGATCTTGCTTACGGTACTCTCCTCTCAGCCGGCAATTACGGAATTGCCCACAGGGAGTCACCCGACCCCAGGGGAATTGACCTGGCGCTTCTTTACCGGCGTGACTGTTTTTCAGTTGCACATACTGATGCATGGCTACCGGCAGATGCAGACAGCATGCCAGTACTGACGCGGAATATTCTCTATGTGAAGCTCACCGCAGGAGCTGACACGCTTCATATTGTTATCTGTCACCTGCCGTCGCGGAGAGGAGGCGTGCTGGCGGCAGGTGATCTGAGGGAAAGAATGGTCAGGCTGGCAGCCGCCGGGATTGACTCCATCATGAGCGCCTCTGGAGGGATAGCTTCGGTTCTGGTTATGGGCGATTTCAACACCGCTCCCGGGAGCCATTGCTGGAAGGGTTTGCCCGGGAGACCGGTCTGGTCAATCTCTCAGCTGAGATGGCAGGGCAGGGCAGGGGCTCCTACAGGTACCATGGAACCTGGGAGATGATTGACCAGCTTCTTGTTTCAGTGCCGATGACAGACAGCACAGGGGTCTTTTATGCATTGCCCGGCAGTTTCCGTGTAGTGGATGCCCCCTTTCTCCTGACAGCTGACGAGACTTACCCGGGCA
>LAHU01001257.1_pt1 | contig 9985 bp, 5 predicted proteins | sample 329631 | NCBI WGS metagenome assembly LAHU01 (sample SAMN03275698, study PRJNA271635) | activated sludge metagenome | isolation source: sample C-0 Zero hour mixed sludge faded in reactor as a methanogenic...
TCATAAGAAATTCTTCAAAATATTTCAATGCCGTCCTGTATCCTGAGAGGGTACTTTTTGTGAGCCTACTTTTCGTTTTTTTGTTGATTCTCCCGGTTTTGCTGTCTAAGAATTCTTGCTTGTATTCAAATATTGACGCTGTGCACTTTACGTTAAGTGCAATAAAGTTTTCGACATATGACTCAACTTCAAGTTTTGTGAAATTACTTCCAGTGAAGTGCTTGCTGAGTTCATACCTAATAGTGAAGGATATGTTTTCTAACGTATCATATGACCTGTCACCAAGTCTTCTCCGAATTCGACCTTTGAAATTAGGGTGCGTAACATAAAGCCTGTAGTACTGACTTTCTCGGATAAGTTTTACCTCAAATGGTTTGTCATTAATTTGTCCCATAATTTTATCGCATTAAAGTAACTGGTTACTCATAACACGACAAATATAAGTAAATAATTACTCTTTGGGACTAAGCATTTACTCAATTTTGACCAATAAAAGTAATGTAATGACTAATATTACAATAAAATAGGTGATTTAATCCTTTTTAATTAAGAAAAAGAGTAAATAATTACTCTCCGCCACCGACCTCAATTCAAAGACCCATCATGCTGATAATCAGTAGTGATGGGTCTTCATTTTTACAGCATTTTCACAATTAAAGACAAAACTCGTATGATTTACCTGTTCAAATAGGAGGGTGTTAATTCCTATGACTTGTCTGATGAAAATTACTCGTATTTACTTTGATATTATGACTTTTCCCTGGTATAATAAGGCATTATCATTCCTGATTATTAGGCTATATACTCCGGAAGGTGCATTCAGTATTATATGGAATATACATCCACCTGCCTGGCAATCAATATTACCATTGTCCAACAAAGCGCCTTTGATGTCAAAAATTTCATAACAGGTATTTAAATAGCCACTTGAAATCCTGATTTGAAAACTTCCGTCATTGGGGTTAGGATAAACCTGGACTCCCTTTTCGCTGTAGGTGTCATTAATTTTGGTTGTACCCTTTACCTGGATTGTCACGCTATCTTTATATGAGCATCCCAAATCATTGTTTACTATCAGGTAAAAAGTCGAATCCTTAGATAACGAAACAATTTCATTTATGGCAATCAGGTTACCGCCTTCCTTTTTATTCCATGTGTGTGTGTAAGCTGTACTTCCTGTTACCGTAAATGTCGTATCGAGGTCGACAAGGCTTCCATTATTTGCCTGGAGTCCTTTTCTTGTTGAAACGAAGCTTGTCTTTCCTGTCATCAAATTAATTATGGGTGGCTGATAGCTTACTGTGTCATTTAAATCTTCCAAACGACATGTAAAAACTGTCCCAGCATCAGCTTCACCACCTTCAGTGGTAATGCCAAATAAAGTATCATTTCTGAAGATTAGTTCCGCTGTCTCATACCCATTGAGCGAGTCTGCAAAATCGAATATCTTTGAATAACCGGATCCGTCGGTATTGACCCTGAAGAGGGTTCCCAGATCATTGATTCCGCCCAGGTCAGTGGCACCATAGAATGAAGAGCCGTTCTGAACCATTGTACTTGTCACATCCCAGCCATTTTCTTTTGTAAAACTATACAGGTTCTTAAACCCTGTGCCGTCGGTATTTATTTTAAACAGCATACCGCTGTTGTTAATTCCACCCCTGCGTGTGGTTCCGTAGAGAGTAGTTCCTATGATATTTAAAGAGCAAAATGGGAATTTCCCGTTCTCGTTGGAATTAAAATCATGCAGTTTTACGTATCCCGTGCCATCAGTTTTTATCTTGTATAATTTTGCAGGTTCTGTGGTTCCCTGATCAAATGTTAATCCGTACAGATAATTATTGAACAGAAGCGGTTTACCTGAAGAAATAGATCCTTCGTGTATCTTCAAAGCAGTATATCCTGCTCCGTCTGTTTTGATCTTAAAGGTTACACTGTTGCTGCCTGTTTCAAAGTCTGTGGCATTACCATAAATCATATCTCCTGATATAATAATATAATACCGGGGATACTTAAAAGAGAAATTAAAGTCATAAAGGACCTGGAATCCCGTGAAATCGGTGTTGATCCTGAAAAGGACTCCTTTTTTATATGCTCCTCCGGCTGTCGATGTACCGTAAATCACATTATCCGAGATAACAATAGACCAGGGATATGGGTATGGGTAATTAAAATCAAACTCCCAGGTTTCAAATCCGGTGCCATCGGTTTTCATCTTATATATCAGACCATAGGGGAACGGATACCCTCCTGTCATTGCAACTCCGTAGATCATGTTCCCGTAAATGTCAAAGTCGACAGGCGCTGAGCCACGGTCAGAATTGTCAAATGTGAATACTGTAGAGAAGTCTTTGTCCTCACTAATGCCTTTCTGATAATTCCCTGACCGTGTAGCTGTAAGCTGTGGTTTAAGGTATTGCGGGTAGATCATAATAAAGGGGAAGCAGAACAAAATCATTGTAAATACAAGAATCCTCATTTGACAGAGGCAGAAATTTGTGGGAAAATTTAATGATCGTATCCTTTCATTAATTTGGTGGTGCTCAACTGCCAGATTTTTCATTGTATTCTCATTTAAAACCATAGTTTCCAGACTGATTTCCTGTTTACCAGATTAGTGCAACACTCCTGTTATTGTAACGCGCCCCACACATTCCTCTCCAAGCCAGTCACCAGGAGTTGCTGTAGTGTATTCTATGTCCCCTGCACTGTTCATCTTACAACTCAACGTAGGGTAATAAGATCCGTATCCCGTGTCATATAGGACACAATCATGGAATGACAGTTCAAACCGCTTCCCATCCAGCACATCCTGAGTTGAACATGGGGCGTAATAATCTGCGAGCACTGCCCTTATCTTCCACGGATCATAAGTATATGTAAAACCTAAGTACCCACCAAAGAATGGTTCTACAGGCGAGGTATAGTTCCGGCAATATTCGCTGGTGCTCGTATATGCAAAACTATGTTCGCCCTCAATTGATCCAAAATTATTTTCACCAAGATTTGTGTAATGCTCATATAAATGTAATCTTATAAGCCCTTCGGCCCAATATGACATGAGAAACCACTCGCGGACGGTCAAATCGGGATTTTCATCACAGTAGCATCTCCGGACATTGGCATTTTCCATGCTAAACTTGAATGAACCCTCGAACGGCACACGGATCTCAAGCATGTTAGATTCTATGTCTGTACCTTTAAGTCTTGCCTTAACATAGGCAATCCCTCCACCTCTGGTAGTTACAGTTTCATTTTCAGGATCAAGTTCTATAACATTTTTACCCTCAGGGACCGTGTGGTCAATATAATACTCACAAAGGCAAGGATCTACCTCGTGTTCTCCAGTATTGTCACTATAATAACAACCTGTTAAAAGATAGTAAGTCTCATTTTGCTTAATTCTGCGCTGATCATCCCAAGCGGACCAATTTAATCTAAGTCTCGTGACCTCAGGGCAGGTTTTTATCTGCAGGGAGTCTGTCAATGCCACAATCCTTTCCTCCTGGTAATTTTCTTCTGAACCAGCTGCTCCTGATACTTTCTGTATCCTCAGGTAATAATCTGCTATAGCTGTATATTTTACGGTCCCCTTTAGGTTGTCCACAGTACATTCTACTTCCACGGAAATGCTTCCATTGTCTTCAGTAATAATATCACCCGCTGGCGATTTTTTTTCGAGACCTGATGGCAGGTCCAATATAATTTCATTCTTGGCAAGTGGTAACCCGGCTATCTGCATATGGAAAGTAATGTGTGCCTTCGCCCCTTTCCCGTACAGACAATCACCTTCATCCCAGGAGGCGGTCACAGTCGGCTTGCACTGTTCGCCTATCTCCTGCACGAAGTCTTTTGATACTGGCTGGTCTTTACAACTCAAGAAAGTTGCCTGGGCTGAATTTGTTGTAGCCTGGCATGTCCCATTTGCTAATTTGCCCATGTAATCATGAGAACTGCTCATGATTTCAACAAGGCCCCTCTGGCAAATTCGACCCCCCGGATCCTCTTACCCCTCAAATGATCCAGCTTTTCCAAACGCATCATGAATCAATTCAACTCTGGCTGGATAAAGATCCTCCGTTGAGAACTCTATTGTGCGCCTTTCTTCTGAGCATAATAAAGTACCGAAGTGCTGATCCCACAACTCCGAATCAGGATTGTAAATATAGATACACTGCAAGTCGGTGTATTTATAATTCGCAGCCGGCATAACAAGTCTGACCGGTTTCTGAAAGTGAATGCCTGCAGGATTGCAGTACATCCCGGCACAAAATTCCCTCCCTGCAAAAATGCCAAAAGGGATCTTAATGTCTGCCTGGTTTTTATCAAGTAGATCCATTGATATGGAGGCCGGTTCACTTACCGCCCCAGGCGGCACGATGATTTTTATTCCTGATGGCAAAATGTAGACTCCTCCTGAAGGATCAACAGTAAACGTATTCCCTGAAACCTCCGATGACTGAAATGCAACCCGGGCAACATCTGATTTCAGAGGGTAACAGGTACCGTCGGTAAGTACTGCCCTGTAATACGCGCAACTGTCAATCCTGATTAACAGAGAATCGTTGGTCTCATCCAGTGAATGCCACGTCACAGAATCATTGCTCACCTGCCACTCGATATCAGCTGCTTCAGCCTGGATGGACAGGATGACCGAGTCTTTGACAAAGCCTAAAGAATCTGATTTGAATTTGACATAATATTGAGAAAAGACGCTTTGTCCGGTCATCATGCCAATCAAAATTGTGACAATAAACCTGGTTGATCTGGTCATCTTTGGAATTATTTAGAATTTAGTTCGATTGTCATTTCAAATGTACATAGGTATATAGGCAACGTAAAGTTCAACTATAGTTTTGTGATTCATTTTGCTATACGTCCCAAAATTTGTTCTATGTGTGCCAATATGCGAGAGATTATGATGAAATAACTGTTGATGGCTCTGGTCACAACCCCGGCTATGCGCCGGGAAAGATCATCAGGCATCTGATCTTGAGCATAGTACAGGCGTGAGGCGCTATGGTGCCACCACCACGGGCTTCACCCGTGGTTGCCAATTCCTCCACTGCGAGCTGACCCCTTCGCTAAAAATGCCCACAGGGCATTTTATTAACGCTCGGTCCTCTCTGACATCATTATAACCAGGCAGAGTAATCCTTCATGTTTGAGTAATTCTTATTAAATTAGATAAGGCAATTTTCTTTAAGTCCTTAATTACCATGAAATGACCATTCAAAGGATCTCTAACCTTATTGTTGTTCTTTGCGGGATTGCTGTATTACCTTCGTTCAGCCAGGAAGATTCACTGAATATCCCGTATGCCGTTTCAGATACACTCGATGGAGATATTAGGCTTTTTGAAAGCGATGAACTACTGGAAATATCTCTGATGTTCGACATTACTAATTATCGAAAAATCAGGCACAAAGATGAATATCTGCCTGCAATCCTTGTTTACCATACGAGCCCCGCAGATTCGATGGTTAAAAAGCTAAGAGTGAAGAGCCGTGGCGTAACCCGACGTTCTATATGCAGTTTTCCTCCACTGATGTTAAACTTCCAGAAGAAGGATTCTGTTGCAGGGCAATTCAGCAGGGTTGACAAAATAAAAATGGTAACCCATTGCAATGCCGGCGGAGAAGATTATCTGCTGAAAGAATTTCTGGCATATAAACTTTATAATGTCCTTACGGATTACAGTTTCCAGGTCAGGTTGCTGAAAGTCAATTATATAAATACGTTCAGGGAAAGCAAGCCAATAAGCACATTTGCATTCGTAATTGAACCGGTAGAAAACTTATGTAAACGATTGGATGCGGTTGAAGTAAAAACCACGATGAACATAACACAGAAGCAGATAAGACCGGAGGTAATGGACCGAATGGCAATCTTCCAGTAAATGATCGGAAATACTGACTGGACGGTTCCGGTTTTTCACAATAACGTTCTGATTATTTCACAGGGTAATCTGCAGGGACTGGGATCAGGCATAGCAGTACCATATGATTTTGATTATTCCGGGCTTGTTGACGCAAATTATGCGGTTCCTTCAGATCAACTTAATCTTCCTTCAGTTCTTGACCGACGTTACCTTGGCATTTGCAGGAGCGAGGAGACGTTTATCAGTGACCTTAAGGAATTTGCGGATAAAAAGGAAGATTTTTACAGTGTCATAAATGAATTTGAGTATCTGAGCCCCAGGATTAAAAAACAGATGATTTCATATCTGGATGGTTTTTACAGTGGTTTTGACAAACGAAATTCAATTGTCAGGACACTCCTTAATGAATGTATAGATTTTTGAACGCTTTGTTTGATTTAGATTCATCTTCCTGTTCAATGCCGGCCTACTGAAGGTGCCTCCGGATCCATAATATTTCCTTTGCTCCATACAGGCCCACCTTGGCGGATCAGGAAATAATCTGCTTCTGCTTATGAAGCGGAGGGATGAAAACTAAAAAGACCCTGGAGCGCCGCAGGCGGTCAGGGATTTTGTTGCAAAGGTCACCCATATCGCGGCTCACGCCAGTAATCCTCTTATCTCTTTCCCAATAATAATCCTATTTTTGTCTGCTGCGCACGCTGATTGGCGTGTTCTGTTATGGCCGGGAAACGAGACATTACTAGAGCGCTGGGACTGGGATATGTCATTATCATAGTCATATCCAACATGCTCGGATCGGGCGTCTTTAAAAAGATTGCCCCGATGGCCGCTGAGCTGCACTCGTCCGAGTGGATATTGCTCGTCTGGCTTGCAGCAGGATTAATAACCCTCTTCGGGGCGCTGAGCAACGCCGAGGTCGCCGGCCTGCTTGCCGACACCGGCGGTGAGTTCGTATATCTACGTACCATCTACGGCCGCTTCTTTTCGTTTCTCTACGGATGGTCACTCTTCACCGTTATCCAGACAGCTGCAATCTCAGGCGTGGCATACGTCTTCACCCAGTCGCTCAACAGTATCATACCCATCCCTGACCTGCTTCCGTCAATGCAGCACCTCAACATTGGCGGTATATTCTATCCTTTCCAGGATTTCGGGATAAAACTGACCACCATCCTGCTCATACTGTTCCTGACATTCCTGAATATGTCGGGACTGAAGAGCGGGGCATGGGTCAACAAGGCCATTCTGATCATTGTGGGTGCGGGTCTTCTGGTGATTGTCATTGCCGGACTGACCGGTGGCCAGTACTCTGCCGCAGGGAGCATGGCAGCAAGCCAGTCACCCGTTCGCCACACTGTGACCCTTTCATCGTTCTACACCGCAATGCTTGCAGCATTCTGGGCGTACCAGGGATGGGTGTCGGTAGGGTTCATCGGAGGGGAGGTAAAGGATCCCCACAGGAACATACCAAAGGGAATCATTGCGGGTGTAGCCATAGTCATTATCGTCTACCTGGTGGTTAACTATACCTACCTCAGGCTGCTCTCGATCCCTCAGCTTGAAGAGATCAACAATTCCGGAAACCAGATAGCCGGCATCGAAGCCATCAGGGGCCTATGGGGCAAAGGAGGGGTGTTGTTCATTTCGCTTCTCATACTCATCTCAACCCTGGGATGCACCAATGCCAGCATTCTTACCGGGGCGCGACCGTACTATGCCATGGCCCGGCAGGGGCTTTTCTTCCATGGGACGGGAAGGCTGAACACCCGTAATGTACCATCTGCATCACTGCTGTGGCAGGGGATATGGGCATCGATCCTGGTTCTGTCAGGTACATTTGACCAGCTGACTGACATGCTGATCTTCGCTGTCTACATCTTCTACGGAGCCACCGCCATGGGTGTCTTTATCCTCCGGCGCCGTTTACCCGATGCCCACAGACCATATAAAACATGGGGGTACCCGATTGTGCCGGCAATATTTGTCCTTTTCTGCGTGGGACTCTTTTTCAATACTATCATTACCAGGCCCCGCGAAGCCGGAATAGGCCTCTCCCTTATCCTGCTTGGAATACCTGTCTATTTCCTTCTGGTAAGAAGAGCCAGGAACAGGGATGATTCCCGGGGTCAGACCTTTCAGAACTGAATCTTCATTGACAGGCCGCCGTACCTGATTCGCAGGTTCATGCTGGTAAGATCCTTTACCGGCAACTGCACGAACGGTTCAAAAAGCATATGAGTTCCCTTGCCGAATGGCATTGAGTATCCGGCAGAGAAGTTTGCAAGCCCCAGGAAATCGACCCGGTTCATCAGTTCATGCTCACGCTCAACCTGTACGGTTGTGGTCATTGTTTCTAAAGAGACCCCGCCATAGGAGTCTGTCGTTGTTTTTGTGTAGGTGTTATTGAAGCTCCCGGTCATGTGCTGACTCAGATAGATCATAGTCGATGCACCTGTGGATACGAAAAGGTTTTTCTCCGCCCGCTTCCAGACCGAGAAAACGAAGTTCACAGGCACCTCCATCGAAACCACATCGATATCTGCTTCATAAGAGGAAGTGGTGCCTGACAGGCCATTCAGTTCCGGCGCAGCATAATCAAAAGCAATGTTTCCTCCTGCGAGGATTCTTTCAGGTGTGCCTTCCATTCCGTAATTGTGCCTTGCCATAGCCAGGCCGGGACGAACAGAGATCCTTCGTGTCAGCTGCCGCTCCACATAAAAGCCGATTGAAACACCCCGGGCAGTGGTTGTTGCATTGTCAACACTGGCCATCATCCCTGAAAAGCCGGTCATGATGGTGGTGGTCATCCTTTCACGGGGCAGAACAAGATAATCATTGAGGGCCTTTTTGGGTGGCAGGTTCAACCTGGAATCAGCTTCATCAGTCAATCTTATCTCTATCGGATTTGCAGCAAGATTCACCCCGGCATAAATCCCGTCAGGCTTAACGCTTTCAGTCAGAACAGGACCCGTAAATTCATTTTGCGGGGTTTGGTCTCCCGCGATAACGGACTCCCGCGTCTGTCCGGCAAGGCTGCCAGTATTCCGGGTTTGTTCTGTCCGGCTTCCCGTAGCCCGCGTCTGTCCGGCAAGGCTGCCGGTTCCCCTGGCCTGCCGTGTCAGGCTGCCTGTATCTCCGGTTCGCCCGGCCCGGCTTCCCGGATCAGAGGTCTGCCCCGCACGGGCAACCATTGCCCTTGAACCATTTTCACTCTCTGTGCTCACCGGAACTGATGCGGTGATTGCAGGTTTTACTGTATTTGTGTCAGATTTGGCCTGAATTGAATCAGTCATTTCACTCTGGCCCTGCTGTGCTGTCAGATCATCTGGTTCGCCACCCTGCCTGTTGATCAGACGGTTTATGAGAAGCACACCTGTAGTTACCAGAATAATTATTGACGCAGCCCTTGCCCAGAGCGGGATCACAAGCGCCCGCCTCCGTTGCCTCCCGTATTTCGAGGCAAAGGAGTCCCATCCATCCCCCGCGAGATGGTCGGCATTATAGTTTTCAAATGCCTCCTTCGCCTTCCGGCTGAATATGTCGTCAAACTTACTCATGACTCTTCCTGGCCGAAGAAATTTGCCTGTAATAAAGTTCGCGGAGCATCTTTTTGGCCCTGGCAAGATTTGCCCTGGATGTGGAGGCTGTCACTCCCAGCATCTGCCCGATCTCCTCGTGTGAATACCCCTCAATCTCGAACAGGTTGAACGTTACCCTGCAGCTTGCCGGGAGATGGCTGTAGAGAGCGAGAATATCACTGGCGGAAAGCTCTGCCTCGATCTCGGGCTCATTCTCCTCTGTCTCCGTTATTGAGCTTATCGACAGGTAATCATTGTGTTTCTGGTTTTTCCGGTAATTGTCAATGGCAGTATTTACCAGTATTTTTCCATACCAGCTTTTAAACGCCCTGGCCGGGTCATACTCCGAGATTTTGTCCATGACTTTCATATAGCTGTCATTAACTATTTCCATGGCTTCGTTTTCATCTCTTGCGTACCTGATACAGACTGACATCGCAAAGGAGAAATAGCGTCTGTAGAGAAGTTCCTGTGAGCGGATATCGCCACCGACGCATCCCCTGACAAGCTCTGTGTCTGAATA
>LAHU01005215.1_pt1 | contig 9973 bp, 5 predicted proteins | sample 329631 | NCBI WGS metagenome assembly LAHU01 (sample SAMN03275698, study PRJNA271635) | activated sludge metagenome | isolation source: sample C-0 Zero hour mixed sludge faded in reactor as a methanogenic...
AGAATAAATTCTTTATGCAGGTCCTTCGGCCATTACAGGAATTTGTCCGTCTTGAATCGACTTCTGGACTATTACTTTTCATTTGCACGGTTATTGCTCTCATATTGTCAAATTCTTTGTTGAGTCAGATATATTTTGAATTATTGACTAAAGAAATCTCTGTTGGCTTTGACGAATTAACTCTTAAGAAAACAGTATTGCATTGGATCAATGATGGCCTAATGTGCCTTTTCTTCTTTGTTGTTGGACTTGAAATTAAAAGAGAGCTCCTTATTGGTGAACTTGCAGAAATAAAGCGTGCTATGCTTCCGGTCATTGCAGCACTGGGAGGGATGATTGTTCCTGCCGGAATTTATATTCTTCTGAACAGTGGAACTGAATCCTTGTCAGGATGGGGAATTCCAATGGCTACAGATATTGCTTTTTCTCTCGGTGTCCTGACAATCTTGGGCAGTCGCTTACCGAATCAGCTGAAAATATTTCTTACTGCATTTGCAATAGTGGATGATCTTGGTGCGGTGATTGTCCCTTGGTTTCTGTGGATTTGAACTGAGAGATTTGTTTTACTGTCTGAATTCAGAGACACAGGAAAAATTGAAGTCGCAGGGTGTATTTTACAATTCGTTCGTATAAATCTCCTTCGTACCGGAGTATTAAGGCTGTCCTTTAAATTGTAAAAGTGTCCCCGCAGGGTGATGTCATTGGGACTTCATAATTTACGCAGAATACTGAAGATCCACCCACTATTCCTCCAATAGGCGGCATTCATTTGAAAAATGAACCGCAGGAACAAACTAAGCGGTTCCTTGATCCTGTGAAGAATTATGGATATGGTTCGATCAAGATATATAAGCTTGTAAGAATATCAGCCGTAACTCTGTAATTTCATCAATTCTTATCTAATGTTTCTCGCAATTTTCTTAGAACCTCATCAGGACTATAAGGTTTTTGGATGAAAGCTTTAACTCCTGCGTTATAAAGTTTTGATTTTAAATCCGGTTCAAAAAATCCGCTTGCAAATATTACAGGGATTTTTGGTGATATTTCTTTCATTTTTTTTAACATATCACACCCTGCTATCCCAGGCAAACCTAAATCAGATAAAACTATATCGATTTCATTCTTGTGTTGTTCATACATCATAATTGCGTCTTTGCCGTCCTGTGCCGTAAATACTTTATAACCTTTTGATTCAAGCATAAAACGTACAATTTCTATGAGAACCTCTTCATCCTCGATAAGCAGGATCGTTTCCGTGCCACCAATATCAAAAGATTCTGCAGATTGTGTTATATCAGCGACTTGAACGCTTTCTTGAGGTACCGGGAAGTAAAGCCGGAATGTTGTTCCTTTGCCTACTTCACTTTCTACATCTATGAAGCCGTGATGTGACTTAACAACTCCATAGACGACAGCAAGGCCAAGCCCCGTTCCTTTCCCAAGTTCCTTCGTCGTGAAGAAAGGATCAAATATCTGCCGTCGTATTGCTTCTGTCATTCCTTCGCCAGTATCTATAACGCTTAAACATATATATGAATCCTGGTCTGCTTTAGGGATTCTTTCCTGCACTTTCAATTTTTTCTCGACTTTCGCTTCTATTGTGATTGATCCGCCTTTCGGCATAGCATCTCGTGCGTTCACGCATAAATTCATTAGAAGTTGATGGATTTGTGTACGATCTCCATCAATAAATGGAAGGTTATTATCAACAATTTCTGTGAAAGTTATGAGCTTGGAGAAAGTTTGCCTGAGCATAGAGATTATGTCCTGAATCAAATCAGCAAGATTCAAAGGCATTAGGTTAACCTCAGATTTCCGGGCAAATGTCAGAATCTGACGGACTAATAATGCTCCTCGGTTTACAGCTTGTGCGATTACATCGCTGTATTGAATAACTTTCTCTTTATCTGCAGCTGATTTTTTTATAATTGAATTATATGAGAGTATAATACCAAGTATATTGTTAAAATCATGTGCTATGCCTCCAGCAAGTGTTCCTACACTTTCACTCTTCTGCGCTTGCAGGAATTGATTTTGCAGTTTCTTTTGTTCTGTAATATCCTGTCCTTGGGCAATAGTGGAAATAAGTGTCTGACCGTCAGCTGTGTATATATTTGCAGTATTCCAGATAACATTACGTATGCTGCCATCCTTACATAAAATTGGAATATCAACTGTTACTAAATGATCGCCCTCTGAAGTCTGTGCAATAAGAGCTAAAGAGGATTCTTTAGTTTTTAACGGAAACAACATATCCAATTGCTGGCCGTTGCATTCATACATGGTATAACCTGTAAGCCGTTCGCAAGCCATATTAAACCGGGTAATCTTATAATCAACGTTCCAGACAAGTATCGGCGCATTAGCAAAACTTAAAAGACTGTCGAAATAATCACGTGTTTCCCTTAGTGCTTCTTCTGCTTGTTTGCGAGTAGTGATATCTCTTATGCTGCCTATAATTTTTTGAGGCTGTCCGTTTGCATCATAACAGATTTTTGAAGAAATCGAGCAAGGAACTAATACTTCATTGCGATTTATCAATGTTATCTCATAATCTGAGATCGAATCTTTTTCATGTAGCTGCTTTAGTAAATCCTTCCGTTTTTCAACATCAGCATAGAAATCGTATATGGATTTGCCGATTAAATCTTCCCGTTCATATTGTCCTTCAGACAATATCTTGATAGAAGGACTGACTTCAAGTATTGTTCCATCCAAAGATGTTTCATAGTAAATATCCTGAATGTTTTCAAAAATACTTCTATATTTTTCTTCACTTTCTTTCAGCGCCCTTTCTGCTTGCTTGCGTTCAGTAATATCTTGAGCTGTACCGAATACGCTCTTTAATTTCCCGGTTTCATCTACTGAAGCAGAGCTTTTACAGAAAATCCAGTGAATTTCTCCATTCGACCAAATAATCCGAAATTCAAAATCAACTGGTTGAGGCTTTTCTATTACTTTTTGGACTATTCTGTTGACCATAGCACTGTCATCCGGATGGGGCAGGCTTAAAAAATCTTCAAGTGAAAATTTAAATGATTCACGGTCACGATCAAAAATCCTGAATAATTCATCAGAACAAGTTGTTATTCTATTCGCAGCGTCCCATTCCCAACTGCCGATTTGGCCAATTCGTTGAGCTTCGTTAAGCTGATATTCGCGTTTTGTAATCGCATCTTGAGCTTGTTTACGTTCTGTAATATCCTTTATAATCATACTGCTGTGTTCTTTGCCGTTTTTATCTTTAAAGATAACAGAAAAAACCTCGCCTTCGAATTTAGTGCCATCTTTCCTGATAAAAGTGAGTTCTCCTTTTGCCTTGCCTGTTATTTTTCTTTCTTCCAGTAATTTTGGTAAGCGCGGATCTGTAACATCAACTATGTCTTCGCGTCTTTTATTACGGAATTCCTTCTCTGTCATTCCGAAAAGTGTACATGCATGATCGTTTGCTGAAAGGATACTTCCGTTAGGAACAGTAAGTAAAATGCCAACACTGCTGTTTTCATAAATGGAACGGTATTTTTCTTCGCTTTCGCGGATACTGTCTTCAATGCGTTTTCGATCTGTAATATCAAAGTATAACGAGATAAAGTAATCTACTTTCTTGTCTTCCAACCGTACACAACGAACAGATAGGCTTATCCAAATTATTACTCCATCCTTTCGGATGAAACGCTTGTCAAGAGAATAACTTTCAATCTCTCCTTTTATTACTCGATTGAATTGTTCAATGTCCTTATTAAGATCATCCGGATGAGTTAATTTGGACCAAGTTGTCTCAAGTAGTTCTTCTCTTGAGTACCCAAGCATAGAGCATAGATGGTTATTGACTTCAATCCATTTTTCATTTGGTGATGTAATAGCTATACCGGCTACAGGTAATTCAAAATAGCTTCTAAAGCGGGCTTCTGCGCGCCTAAGAGAATCTTTTTCCTTTGCTTCATCAAGTGCACGTTGGATAGCAACAGGGAGCCTTACCATTCGATCCTTTAAAACATAATCAACAGCTCCTTGTTTGATAAGTTCTATTGCAGTTTCTTCACCTATTGATCCGGATATGCAGATGAATGGGATTTCCGGACAGATATCTTTATGTATTTGTAGCGCGCTAAGTGCATTAAATCCAGGTAGAGTAAAGTCACTTAAAATTATATCGTACCTTTGATTATTAAGCAAAGAAATATATTCCTCTTTCGTCTTAGCACAATTTAAAGTAAAATCAAATCCTGATTCAATAAGAAGTTCACGTATAATTTCAATATCTTTAGGTGAATCTTCAAGATACAGGACTTTTAACGGTGTTTTCTCTTCAGTATTATGATTCATGTTAAACACTCATTATTGATATGTATTAAAAGTGAAGCACTTGGCTGAAATTAGTGGTGAGTTTGCCCCCGGTCTATATATTTTCATATTGAGTTCAATTTCTATTTAATGTCTGAAATGACCCAATTTTCTGGTTATAAGTTAGGAATATTTTTCGTATTAGCAATAATATAAAATCCTAGAACTTAATTTAACGTTATAAAAGAGTTATTAGGACATTCTGTTTTAATAATGACAGCTGTTATATTCATCTTCAGTTTTTCACATTGCATACTATGGTCAATAAAATTCCTATATCTTTAATCTGAAAAAGATATTCTGATCTTAACGCACTTTCTTTACTATCCTGTTCATAACGTTAATATCCATTATTCATCATATTCGCGTTTGTTTATTCCACGATCAACTTAATTTCCTGTCGAGGTTTTCTTGGCATAGGTGTCCTTTCCTGATAAAAAAAGCTCTCCTTGCTTTTTATTACGATTCTCTATACGTTTTACATAAGTAGTTTCCGCACCAATATATATCACATTAATTAGAGATAAAATGCCTCCACCATATGTAAATACAATTCAAGAAGAAATTCTTTATGAGTATGGAAAACTCATTTCTCGTTCAGCATATGGCACTCTGCAAAGAGGATTCATAACTGATCGATTTAAGAAATTACGTGATGGCGAAATAACTATTTCTGATACGATTAGAGAATGGGAAAAAGAACAACAGCTTCCAAAAGAATGTGTTTTTTGTGGAGCTTCGGATAACTTAAGTACCGATCATCTTATTCCGAAGAATCGAGGAGGTGATGATAGTGCAGATAATTTGGTAATTGCCTGCAAATCGTGTAACTCATCTCGCGGTGACAAAGGGATTTTTGAATGGCTTGGACTTAAAAAGAAAGATAACCTACACCGATTGGTAGCCGGAAAATATTTAAAGGAATTGTTGCGGGTCCACGAGGTTGCTGGCACATTAAATGTCACAAAGAAGAATATTGGAAGTTTGTGCGGTAAATGTCCTCTTCCAGATGTATGTAAAGAGTGGGATTCAGTTGGAAAGCTTTCTTGTTTCTGTCTTGAGAGTATATTACCAAGAAATCAAGGATAAAACTCCCAAAAGTATCAATGAATACCTTGGGAGTTTATCTATTTAGTAGAGATGACTAATCCCCATTTGTCCCAAATTTCACGGAATCTGTCTTTCCGGACGGCACATCCTAAACTTCCCACTCCATCTTCCGTGAAGTCCAGACTTGAGTTCATAATCCAGATATGAGTAGCGGAATAGCCGTATATTACGGCATAATGTTCCGAATCATAAAGCGTGACCAGAACAGGATGTCCGTTGTTAATAGCGGTCTTCAGATTACGAAGTCTTCGGCATTTGAGATCATATCGCTTGAAAACTCTTTTGATATCTGAAACGTCTGTTCCATCTTCATCGGTATGTAGTTGTTTCTCGATATTTGCATATGTGCAACGCTTACGGAAATATTTAAGAATGGCATATACAGCGTGAGCTCCGCAGCTGTAAGTATCCAGTTGAATACTACGGGGGAAGGGAAGTATAACCGCATCTGGATGTGCCAGTGCTTCGATTCTGGCAGCGATTGTTGCTAATGTATCGATGATGTTCTGCATATAGATCTCCACGCCGCATTATTCAGCATAAGTTTTTTCTGAAATTCAGTATCGGATAGCTTTGGAATCGATCTGATTTCATCAGAAAGCTTCCTGATAGTTTTTGTTTTATCCGCAAGATATTCATCCGGCACATCTATCCCGTGGAGTGTTTCTAATAATGATACTGCAATAATGAGTTGGTCGTCGGTTATTTGGCTTATCGGACTATTGATATCGATGGTTTCTATGCCCTGATAATACAGGAAGAAAAGCAGGGTAAACAATATGTGATTATCGGCTTGTTGGCTGTTGAGTGTATTGAGCATAAGAATGTTCCTTTCGTTATACTCTTATACCCATAAAATCGCTAATTTTCCTGTAACGAAATCGCTACAGCCGGTTTGTTAAAATACGACAAAGAATAAATTGATAATATTATTGAGTATGGTTACATTAAAAATAGATTGTAATATTAATATCCGTGCCAAAGTATATTCTTCTATGTATAATAAAGATTGGAAATAATTGCATTAGATGAAGAATATATCTTGTTTAATAAATTACACACTGTATCGCTTTATTTGTATTTTTTTATCTATGCTATTATTTGACGTGTATACAATTATGGCAAGAAGATGAAAGAGTAAAATAAAAATTATTCCAGCAATAGAAATTAGTTTAATATGATATAGTCGAAAAAAGGAAGATATATATTTTTTAATTAAGCAAAATAATATTAGTAAGGGAATTAATATGATACGCCGAATAGTTATATTATTATGGATTTCTTTTTCTTTTATTTCAAGAGCTTTTACACAATATTCTAATAATGGATCTAAATTTTTAGGAGACAAAATTAGATTTGCTATGGTTTATACTCATACGGATTCTTTAAAAGATACGGTGAAGGCTATTGTTTTTACAGATCATAAAATAAAAGAAACACGAAATTCAAGCTATTGGATCAGTATAGGTATAGGTAAAAGTTACGCTGGGCCTACATTTAATGGAAGCCTTTCATATGCTTACAATGAAAACATATTTACAGTTAGATATTTAAAAGCCGATGAGTTTCAATTTAATGTGGAGGGACATTATGATAATCCAACATTAAGTTATAAAGAAATAGGAGTTCTATATGGACGATGTTATGACAAGGATTATGTTGTTTTAAGCTTATTGGTTGGAATTGGGTTTGTTGATGGGATAGATCGAGGTAAAAATATTGAATATCACGAATATGAGAAAAGAATTGTATCAACGTATGGAGTTCCATTTGAGGCAAAAATTAGGATCGAAATCACTAATTATTTTGGAATCGGTAGTTCGTTCTTTGGAAATCTAAATTCTGAAAAATCATTTTCTGGTGGTTTGTTTGAAATTTATGTTGGAAAATTCTGAATAGGAAAAAAATATTGAAAACAATCTCTTTTATTATTTCTGAACTTAAATGCAGGAGGATGATATGTATATAAGCAGGTTTTTATGCACTGTCTTTTTGGTTATTATAACATATTATAATTTGTTTGCCCATGATCAGTTGACTCATCAGTACATAACTCGTGAAGCTTTTAAACTGCTTAAAAAATCATTTCCAACTCAATTAAGTGAGATGGAAAGTTATCTTGGTAACAATGAAATATGGGGTGATGGTAGTGCAAACGGCTCTTTTGGTGCATTAAAAATTGTTTCTGGTGCTTATTTGGAGGACGAATATGATCCAGTATATGGGTATGGATTAGTAAGAAATCCAAATTATAATCAAGATATCCCTGTAAATGATTTGCTCAATCTTTTTGGTTCATTGAAAGCAGCTCATACAAGCATTACTCATTTTTGGGATGCCGATAATGGTGGGGAAAATGCTTCCACGTCATTATCTGACTGGTCTAACTATGGATATTGGAGTTTTACTATTCCTGAGAATCCAATGCAAAAAATGCATAAATATGCAAACGGAGATTACAATTTTATTTGGGCATACAATAACAATATTATGTCATGGACTTGGTGTGGTATGAATAGTCTTCAATTTATGACAAAGTTTACTAATCAAGGTGTAATTAATTTCTATAAAAGTTTAGGTAATTTTCAAGCTTTTGCATATTTAACTGAGGATGGAAACACCTGGTCTGGTACGAATTGTCCTAATTGGGATCAAACCTATATCCTTTTTCACAAAGCTCATGCTTATGAAATCTTTGGCAGAATGTGTCATTTATTACAAGACATGTCAGTTCCTGCGCATATCCATTGTAATCCGCACGGTTGTAGCGAAGGAATGTATTGCGATTATTATGAGAATAATACTCCTTACTATCATATGTGGACAGCCGATGAAATATTCACGTCTGGACAAACATTTCTTAATCCATACAACTCATGGGAGGATCCACTTTATTATTTGATGTATTTTATGAATCAGGTTACAGATCATTATGCATCCGGTCGTTCAGATGGGGATGATAACTATAACACTGGCTGTCCTGGATTGTCACAGATAATGTCTACTTTAGGGCTACCAGTAACACAAGTTCAAGTCAATGATCAAAACTGTAGAGCGATGCATGACAAAATATTCCCTTTGGCAGTTCGAGCTACAGCTGGTTTAATGTATTGGTTTGCGGTGGAAACAGGCATGTTGAACAAAATTACAGGTTCCGGTACTTTGATTTCCAATGAAACATGGTCAGGAACGACTACACTCATGGGCAGTGTAACTATTCCGAATGGTGTTTCCGTTGTAATTCAGCCAGGGATTATAATCAAGTGTCCCAATGGTGCTTCTCTTTATGTCAACGGAACATTAAATGCGCAAGGTACATCATCTCAACCAATAACTTTTACATCAACTGCAGGAATATCACCCAGCAGTTGGGGATCTATTAATTTTAGTGGTTCAGGTGCAAACGGTTCAAATCTAAATTATGTGAATATGCAATATGGGACAGAGATTGATGTAACTAATGCGTCAAATATTACTATTCAGAATTCAACAATACAAAATTGCACAAACGGAATTGTGGGCTCCACAGCATCAGCTTCTATTTTAAACAATAAAATTACAAATGTAACAAATCATGGAATCAGTTTGAATAATTGTACATTCACTTGTAGCCAAAATGTGATTAAGAAAACATCGGATTTTGCATATTATCATACTGGATTCGGTATTTTATATAACGGTGGTTCTTCTGGGACTGTCTGGCAGAACGATGTTCGTGGTTTTAATCAAGGTATTGGTGCTCTTTGGGGATCTTCACCGACATCATATGGATCTTATTCAATTCCGAAGAATAATAGGATTACAAATTGTCTTATAGGCTTGTTAGTATATGCACAAAGCTATCCTATCTTTGGTACAAATCCTCCGAGTAATTATATGTGGAACAGCATTTACAGTAATACTAAAAATGCTGAAGTAGGCATTCAAAATCCATCATATAATAACGGACTTTTAGCTTATGGTAATTGGTGGGGTAATAATCCTCCTAATACGTCATTATTTTCAGTCGGGGCGAATTCTTGGTTTTATTATAATCCGTATCTTACAAGTGATCCTTGGAGTGGTATCCCTTTACCTTCTGTAATAGCAAGCAGCAATTCTTCAAATGAAGTGTCAATTTTACAGAAAATGTCCATAAACGATCAAAATATTATCCAATCCAATTCAGCAGATTTAGCAGAGCCTTTGCTGAATGGCATAGAACTTCGGTATCAAAATAAATATAAGGAAGCCAAGGACTATTTCTTGTCCTATCTATCCAAGCATCCAGAGAACCAAGCAGCATATATAGAATTATATAATTGTTATAATGAAGAAACAGCGAAAGAACTTATTGACTATTTTAATGCACTTCCTACTCAAGCGTCAAATGTGCATAAACTGCTTTTATCAAATCTATATCTTAAACAGGGTGATATCGATAAAGCAAAAAAAGTGAATAATGATATAATTCGTGGCAATCCTAATACACCGATCGCTGTAAGAGCAAAAATGAATAATATACATATTGCTTTGAACA
>LAHU01001769.1_pt1 | contig 9923 bp, 7 predicted proteins | sample 329631 | NCBI WGS metagenome assembly LAHU01 (sample SAMN03275698, study PRJNA271635) | activated sludge metagenome | isolation source: sample C-0 Zero hour mixed sludge faded in reactor as a methanogenic...
AAAATATCACCTTGAATTTTTAGGATCAATACGAGGTATGAGACCTTATTACAGATACTTAAATGCAACCCCATATGCTGCTGCGCCCAGCGATCCTACCTTCGATAAGGCCTTAGAATCAGAACGTGGAAACTTCAAGACTCGCACCATGACCCCAGGAAAAGAAACTATATTGAGGGCGGAGGGCGATTTGTTCGGCCATGAGCAAAGTGGATGAGGACCTGTTCTCATTCCTGCACAGCTACGGTTTTTCTTTGGAAGAGCTTGATTCTGCCTTCTATGAGATACAGTCCTTTCGCAGCATTCCCGGCACCACATTGCGCCGCTATATGAACCGGATCATAGGGAGCATCAAGAAGGAAGACCGGCCCGCCCTTCTCAAGGGAATCATTCTGGGAGTAGCCATCCGGAAGGCGGCAGAGAGCATAGAAGAGAGGGCCCTGACGCAGGAGGAAGAGCAGATCGATCTGGAGATAGAGAGTTTGGGGCGAGGCCGGTAGCCGGATATGATGCCGGTCAGGGCCTGGCCATGATCCCTCTATCACCAGAGCCACTGCACGCCCAGCACCGTGGCCGTGACAATGACTCCCGCCAGGAGCACGCCTATGGATATGGCGGCGAAGGCGGGCCAGAAGCGGAAGCCCACCAGAAAAGCGATGGCGCAGCCGGTCCAGGCTCCGGTAACCGGCAGAGGTACGGCCACGAACAAGGCCAGGGCGGTGAGGCTGAAGCTCTCGTGCTCCCGGATGTACTTTCTTCTGGTGCGGGAAAAGAGCCAGGTGAAGAATTTATCCCAGAATGTGAATCTCCGTAGCCAGTCGGAGACCGGCCCCAGAAAAAGAAGCAAAGGGACCACAGGCAAGAGGTTTCCCAGCACCGCCAATAGATACGCCTGCCAGGGATCATAGCCATATACCCCTATGGCCAGGGGTATAGCCCCCCGCAGCTCGGAGACAGGGAGGGCCGCCGCCAGCAGGACTACCAGCCAGGCCGGAAGAATGATCTGCACCTCATGGCGGCGGCAATGCCGCCCGGACTTATATTGATTTCCTACTCCCCGACAGTGCCCTTGATCTCTACCTTGAATACAGACTCGGATGTGGGGGAGGAGACGGATATGGTAAGGTCCACGGGTATCTTGCCCAGGGAGACGGACAGCGGCGCAACCGAGAGAGGCGAGGCGGAATTGCCTATCTCCACCTTGACACCCTGGGATAATTTGGTGATGGCACCGACAAGGGCTCCGAAGTCCATGCTTTTGGCTGCCTCGGAGAGGTCGGGGATGACTGTTATGGGCGCGACCTCTACCGGTCCCAGGAAGATGGGATTTTTCTCGTCGCCGGATATGCGGGCGGATATGGGGCTGGACTGCTGGCCGGAGACCTGGACGCTCAGGCTTCCATCGGCGCCGGTTCCCTTCACCTTGGCCACTATGGGGCGCTGTTCCTGGTCCTCCGATCCGCGCACGATTGCTTCTGCTTCTACTTTCATGGTCACCATGGTATCATCGGGAGAGGGTTGGATTTTATGGGATATAAAGGTGGGTAGGGCAAAAGAGACTCAGAACTTCTCTGTTCTTGCAGAAAACTATTTAATGTTTGATGAAAGTCTATTGGGCGGAGGGAAATTCCAGGCGTATACCTAAGCCAAGAGGAATCTATCCATGGCAAGCAAGCTCTATTTTAGAAGGTCTTTAGTAGTTTTATTGGCATTTTATTTCGCCTTACTAGCGTTTGATGCAAAAGCCTCTGAAAATGAATGTCTCATCTATTATGACTTTAATAATGAATCAGATATCCCAGATAAAAATAGATCGTTCTTTAGTGAGGGGTGGCAATTTGATGAAACGAATAGATCTTTACAATCAAATAAAACAGGCGGAGAGAGTAGCTTTTGGACAAATCGAGACGGTCCATTAGATGTCAATTTTGAGTGGAAAATTAGCTCAGAAAAAAATGGGATTGGCGTTTTTCAATTCCAGATAGATGGAATTCCATTTGATCGAAGTAGTAATACTAGCTGGAAACAGGTAACAAGAACTATACCTAAGGGAAAACATGAGCTAAAGTGGATCGTCTATAGCGGCGAGGATAACAATCCATTTATTGGGTGGATTGATTCTCTATGCATCAGATCGCCTTCATGCAAGGATGATTGCCCGCGAGTGATCAAGGCTAATCAGACATTCATTAACCAGAAGCCGAAAATATTGAGCTTGTCTTCATATCAAGATGGCCCTATTGAAGCCGGGACAATTATTATGTGGGCTGCTATGGCATCTGACCCTGATAACGACAAAATACTATACAAATTTCTACTAAATGGCAATACAGTTCAGGATTGGTCTCCAAATAGGTTCTGGAATTGGTCAACTGATGACAGCAATTTAGGCGATAATACAATTGAAGCAATGGTTAGGGATGGAAAACATGCTGATATTGGAAATTTTGATGATAGATCAACAGCACATTCCGTTATAAGCGTATCGAATAAAAAACCAACAATCATAAACTTCACTTCTGATCATGAAAGCCCAATCGAAATAAATACGCAAATAACCTGCATAGCGGAGGCTTATGATCCTGAGAATGATAATATTCTTTATAAATTCTTTATTAATGATTCTGCAGTTAATGACTGGAATTCAGAAAATTTTTTGACATGGACGGCAAATCATGCTGGATTATGTCGAATTGAGGTATGGATCAGAGACGGTAAACATGCTGGGCCTGAAAGCGCAGATAATATGAAGTCATTGAATATTCGCGTTGGAATCTCTAGTCAAGAACCAATTCTAATCATGCCAGGACAAAATAAGCCTCCATTCCTAAATTCTCTAACAACAAATAGATCTAGTCCTCAAGAAGCAGGTGCTATAGTGATGTTAAAGGCCGACGCCAAAGACCCCGATAATGATAGGATTTACTATAAATTCTTAATTAATAACGCTGATAAAACAGGGTGGATTGATAATGATTCATGGGAATGGGTCACATCTAGTAATGACTTAGGATTGAATAATTTAAGGGTATGTATTAGAGATACTTATAACGCGGGAATCAGAGGAATGGATGATGAGAAATATTTAGTTTTTGAGATTAATAACTGTATTATCAATATTTCCGAAATCATGAGTCCGGATGAGGTTTGTTCTGGTTCTGTGAATAATGCATCAGTCAAATATGACAAAAATTATAATTATTCATGGAGCATAACAAATGGATATATAATTTCTGATAGCGAAAAAAATAGTGTGATCTGGGTTGCGGGTTCAGGGTCATACACCGATTTGGAGGTGGCGATTTCTAATAATAATTGCGAATCTAGCTCAAAAAAAATCAAAAAAAGATTGCGCGTTAATTTAATTGACGCTCCTAATAATATTCTAATTTTTGAGCCAAATAGCACTTTAAATTTAACAGAGGAAATCAGCAGATGTGACTGCAAAACAATTCGCTTAGAACGAGGCAACTACTCAGGACCTATAATTATAAAAAATAGCAACATAAAGCTCACTTCTATTTATGAACATGAAGCGATAATAAATGGATCAAAAAATTCGAGAGGTATTGAATTAATTGGCGTTTCAAATGTTGAATTGGATAGGTTAAAGATCAACGGCAGTTATACGGGAGTAGCATTATATAATAGTGAATATTGCAAATTACTAAATAATAATATTTCAGCTAGAAACCGAGGGATATGGATAGATAAATGCCATAACAATTCTGTCGAGGACAATGATGTTGCCATCTTTTCGGATAACGATTATAGAACCACCGAGGTCATTTCATTAAAAAATTCTTTTAATAATACTATAAAGAATAATCGCAATGCCTCCCAATGCGATTATATATATTACCTAGATGAAAGTAAGAACAACATTATATCATATGGAAATATAGGAGATATATATTGCAATGGATTGGACTGCAAATCTTCCGAGATCAATACTATATGCAGCCGTGGAGAAAATATTAATAACAGAGGAAATGAATGGGAAAAGTTAAGAGGCTAGTTTTATTAAGCTTAGTTTTGTTGTTATTCTTTATATTAAATAGCGTCTGCCAAGAAAATATTACTGAAACAGAGGCAATAACAGAGGAGTACCATCCAAAGCCGCCTGCAAGATTAACCCCACCGGATGATTCGAAAGGAGAAGGAAGAGGAGATCGTTCAAGACATGAAGGTGTTTTCACGAGTACCCCTGATTCTAATTCACGCATAAAGATAACAAAATTATTGGACCCAAATCTAGGGACGACATACCTTGTGGGAGATGAATTAGCTGTGATTGTTGAAATACAAAATCTCAATAAAAAAGATATTTATGGTTTGTCAATATGTGAACGAATTGATAATAATTTAGAAATAATCAACGGATCCAATACGAACTGCTATCTAACAAAGTTTGCAAATAAATCTTCTGCGATAATAAATAGCTTACAGAAGGGCAAGGAGATAACAAATATAAATAATGTAACAACAAATTTTGTTAAAGATCATGGAATAATCGAGATATATATTGATCGTCTCGCGACGAAGGGTCGAGCGATTTATTCCTATAAAATGAAGCCAATAACCGAAGGAATCTTTTCTGCAGCTACCATTATTTCCTTCAAAGATAATGAATATGCTGATTATGAATATTATTTAGAAGACGAATGCGAGAAGCTAGATACGATAAAAATTATAGTAACCCCTGAAAAAACCAAGATCTATACAGCACCTCTTGGAGCAGATAGCTCCACAAGAATCAACTATCAAATTACATACTTGCACCAGCTTCCGAATGAAAGCGGGAAAAAATTGCTCGGAAAATTCTATGAATATAGCGAATATTACAGCATAGATTATATCTCGTCAAATGGCGTCACCTTTAAAGATCCAAATCCGAGTGACAATGAAAAACCATTTGAAATTGAATACGGACATAATTGCATTATATCTCTAGGAATAACCTACAAGAAGGAAAATTCAGCAAGAACACCGATTATGTATTTAGATGATGTTCCTCAAGAGACAGACTCCCAAATCATTGTTATTGAAAGCTTCTTTTGGTCACATATAGAATTTTTTATAGCAATGATTTCGCTCATAGTAGCTATATCTTTAGAAGTTTTTCTCTTTTTTAGAGAAAAAGAGTTTATTAAGGAGCTGTCAAAAATAAACGGAACACTAGAAAAGATCTTATATAAACCCAAATGATCTGATTTTGAGCGATCCAAGTCTATCGCAAGATTAAATTATATCCGATTCATTGCTCCCAAAAAAGGTGACCCCTATTGCAATTGCTCTTAATCCACTCTGATTTCATCGAGTTCGAGGCCAAGCGGCCCACCAAGATGGCGGAAGAAATAGATGACCTGGCCAAGAAAGGCCGGCTGGAGGAAGCCCTTTGCGCCTTCATCGCCGTGGAGAAGTTCGACGAGGACGACCCAGATGCTGTGGTGGCTGAAAGCGCCAAGCAGATCAGCGACGTGGCCGGGCAGGTTCATGCCGACCGGATCATGATCTATCCCTATGCCCATTTGAGCGCCCAGCTCTCCACCCCCGCCACGGCGGTCAAAATTCTAAAGGGCCTGGCAGAGACGCTCTCCGCGGACTATGAGGTCATGCGCGCTCCCTTCGGCTGGTACAAGGCCTTCACCATAAGCTGCAAGGGCCATCCGCTATCTGAGCTGTCCCGCTCCATCCGGCTGGGGGAGGGCGAGGTGGTCTCCCAGGCCCTCAAGTCCGAGGCCAAGGCCGTCTCCTACTGGAAGGTGCTGGACCAGGACGGCAATCTGATCGACGCAGACAAGTTCGACTTCACCGGCCACCAGAACCTCCAGAAGTTCGCCAACTATGAGATCTCCAAGGCCCGGGCAGTGGACCGGGTGCCGCCTCATGTAGAGCTGATGAGGCGCTTGGAGCTGGTGGACTATGAGCCGGGCTCCGATCCGGGAAACATGCGCTACTACCCCAAAGGCCGCATGATCAAGAGCCTTCTGGAGAACTTCGTCCTGGAAAAGGCCCAGGACATGGGGGCCATGGAGGTGGAGACCCCCATCATGTATGACATGGAGCATCCCACCCTCAAGAAGTACCTGGACCGCTTCCCTGCCCGCCAGTACCAGATCGAGGCGGACAAGAAGAAGCTCTTTCTGCGCTTCGCTGCCTGCTTCGGCCAGTTTCTCATGGGCCATGACATGACCGTATCCTACAGGTCCCTGCCATTGAAGATGGTGGAGATCACCAGATACTCCTTCCGCCGGGAGCAGCGGGGCGAGCTGGTGGGCATCCGCCGCTTGCGGGCCTTCACCATGCCCGACATGCACACCCTGACCCGGGACATGAAATCAGCCATAGAGGAGTTCAGGAAGCAGTATCAGGCCAGCATTGCGCTCTTAAAAGAGGTGGGACTGGATGTGGCCGACTATGAGGTGGCCATCCGCTTTACCAGGGACTTCTACAACCAGAACCGCGAATTCATCGAGGGCCTGGTGGACATAGTGAAAAAGCCGGTCCTGATCGAGATGTGGGATGAGAGGTTCTTCTACTTCGTTCTCAAGTTCGAGTTCAACTTCGTGGATACCCTGGACAAGGCCAGTGCTCTGTCCACGGTGCAGATAGATGTGGAGAATTCAGAGCGCTACGATATGAGCTATGTGGATGAGGCAGGAGAGCGGCAGAGGCCCATCCTTTTGCACTGCTCGCCATCGGGAGCCATCGAGCGGGTGATGTACGCCCTTCTGGAGAAGGCGGCCCGCCTTTCCGAAGAGGGAAAGCTGCCCATGCTCGAGACCTGGCTCTCCCCCACCCAGGTGCGAATCATACCTGTGGCGGAGAGGCATCAGGCCCGTGCGCAGCAGATCGCCTCAGAGCTTGGACTGCGTACGGATATCGATGATCGCGACGAGACGGTGGGCAAGAAAATCCGCGATGCGGGACGGGAGTGGATACCCTATGTGGCGGTCATAGGCGATGAGGAGCTGGCCTCGGGGGAGCTGACTGTGACCGTGAGGGCGGACTCCACACCCAAATCCCCGGCCAAGGTCAAGATGAGCCCGGCGGATTTAAAGGCCAGAGTCTCTGCCGAGACGGCGGGCAAGCCCTGGCGCAGACTGCCCCTATCAATGCTGCTCTCCGAGCGGCCCAAGTTCATCTGAGGCGGATCGGATCATTTTAGGAGGATCTGCCGGAGCATGGCCGGGGGGGGCCTGCAGGCCAGGCTTGAGGCTGCTGCCTCCTAACGCTTCCTCTTTTTTTCCAGGGATGGAAAAGGGCCTGAACTGAACAATCCGTCAGATCCGGGCCTCGGCCATGGGGTGCCTGTCCACAGCCGTTCCACCCGGAATGTAATACGTCTCTCCCAGTCCGCTGTAGCTATTTCCGGTTGTGCCGTTGTCCCATCGATTGTTCTTTCCCAGGTCATAGGCATTGTAGTCGTTGTCGATGAGATGGTTGGCGAATACGGCATTCCAGCCACAGGAGAAGGATAGATAGATGCCGTATCCGTTCTTTATCGCCGTGTTATTCTCGATGGTGTTGTTGCTGCTGTGACTGGCCAGATTCACGCCCTTGCCGTTGGAGGCGAGACGGTTGCCCTGCAGGAGATTGTCATTGCTGTCATAGGAGAGCAATATGCCCCGGGAGTTGTTCCAGGCGGAATTGTCTTTGATGATGTTCTCCTGCGAGCTGTCCAGGTATATGCCGGCGTCTTTGTTCTCTGAGGCATTGTTTTTCTCGATAAGGTTAAAGTTGCTGGATTCGGCGAGGGATATGCCGTACCAGTCGTTTGAGCTGAGGTGGTTGGCAAGGATGGTATTGTTGACCGATGAGCGCAGGGTTAGAGATGAATCGCCGTTGTTGGTCAGATGGTTGTAGCGGATCGTATTGCCGCTCGAGCAGACCAGGGCGATGCCGCAATCGCTCTCCTCATAGATGTGGTTGTCACGAATGCTGTTGTTGGAAATGACATTTCCATTTGAGGAGAATAGAAAGATGCCGGCGGTATTGTTGTTGATATCATTGGAGGCGATGTGGTTAAAGTTGGAGCCATCCAGAAAGATGCCGTCCAGACAGCCGCTGAAGGTATTGTTCTGGAGGACATTCCCATCCGAGAGAACATAGATGCCCGTGCGCCTTGTGGACTTGATATCAAATCCGGAGATGCTCACCCCATCGGCATAAAGGAGAACGGCGCTATCGGCGGACCCCCCATCGATCTGGGGATGGCCGATGCCGATCAGAGACAGCGGCTTGGTTATATTCAGGCTCTCCTGGTAGGCGCCGCTTAAAACCAGTATGCTGTCTCCAGCTCCGGCTTGATCTATCGCCGCCTGTATGCTCTCTCCCGGCCTGACCTCAATTGATGCTGCCTGGACCATGGAAAATGATAAGAGCATGGCCAAGGCCAGCATGCTTGAAAATTTCAATCCCTGATTCATTGCCCTTCCCACTATGCTTCTATCTCACTACTGATCCTTAAAACTTGTCCAGGCTCGAGCCATGCCAAAGAACATTTGGCTCGATCTTGCCTGGACGATTGGCTCATTACCCTGGAGCCCTGGGAAGGCTTTATGGCCGCCTTGACCCTTACTATAGAGCATGATAGCGCAACCGGCCTTCCTGCCCATGTTCTGGTCGGAGGCAGAAAAGCAGGGCATCGATCAGCTGGACGTCATACTCATCAGCGGAGACGCCTATGTCGACCATCCCTCTTTTGCCGCCGCCCTTGTGGGCCGGGTGCTCTGGGATGCCGGCTACAGCGTGGGCATCATCGCCCAGCCTGCCCAAAAGGAGGACTTCCTGCGCCTGGGCAAGCCGCGACTGTTTTTGGGCATATCCTCCGGCAATGTGGACTCCATGGTCAACCACTTCACAGCCAACCTGAAGCGGAGAAGCTCTGATGTCTACTCGCCGGGCGGCCGCCTGCTCCGGCCGGACCGGGCGGCCATCGTATATGCTAACCTGGCTCATTCCCTCTTTCCCGGGGTGCCGGTCATCCTTGGTGGGATCGAAGCCAGCCTGCGCCGCTTTGCCCATTATGATTACTGGTCGGACTCGGTGCGGCAATCAATTTTGGCCGACGCCCCGGCGGATATGATCATCTACGGCATGGGGGAGAAAGCCCTGCGGGAGGTGGCCCGGAGGCTGGAGAAGGAACAGAGGATCTCTGAGATCAAAGATGTGGCCGGCACTGCGGTCAAGGAGGAGTTGGCCCGATGGAAAGGCCGGGCCAAGGGCGATGATGAGCTGGAGATTCCGGGATTCCCTCAGGTAGCGGGGGACAGGCGGGAGTACGCACGGGCCTTTGCCCTGCATTATCAGGAGCAGGATCCCTTTCATGGCCGCAGCGTGGTCCAGCCCCACCCCAAGACGGTCATCATCCAGAATCCACCCGCCCGGCCGCTGAAAAGCGAAGAGCTGGACCGGATCTATGAGCTGCCCTTCCAGAGGGCGGCTCATCCCTCTTACCGGGAGAGGATACCAGCTCTCGAGCCGGTGCGCTTCTCCATCACCAGCCATCGGGGGTGCTTCGGCTCCTGCTCTTTCTGCGCCCTGACCCACCATCAGGGCAGGATTGTGCAGAGCCGCAGCCAGGAGTCCATACTGAGAGAGGTTAAGAAGCTGGTGGGGATGAAGGGCTTTGCCGGGATCATATCCGATGTGGGTGGGCCGACGGCCAATATGTACTCCCTGTCCTGCCCCCGATGGAAAAATGGAGCATGCCCGGACAAGCTCTGCTCGGCGGACTGCCCCAGCCTGGATAAGGACCACTCCCGCCAGGTGGAGCTGCTGCGCCGCATAAGAGAGGTTCAGGGAGTCAAGCGGGTCTTCATCTCCTCCGGAATCAGGCACGACCTGATAATGGCGGACAGCTCACCCTATCTGGAAGAGATATGCCGGCATCATGTCTCAGGGCATCTCAAGATAGC
>LAHU01026605.1_pt1 | contig 9892 bp, 7 predicted proteins | sample 329631 | NCBI WGS metagenome assembly LAHU01 (sample SAMN03275698, study PRJNA271635) | activated sludge metagenome | isolation source: sample C-0 Zero hour mixed sludge faded in reactor as a methanogenic...
CTTCACGTACATTCGGTGTTCTCGGAACATCCCTCTGACTGGTTTCTGCAGAAGCTGGGCGCACGGGAGTCCTACACCGACCCCGAGACGGTCTACACGACCGCCCGGGAGCGCGGGATGGACTTCGTGACGATCACCGACCACAACAGGATCGACGGGGCGCTTGCGCTCTGCAGGAACCATCCCGCCGACACCTTCACCGGGGTGGAGTTCACGACCTACTTTCCAGAAGACGGATGCAAGATCCATGTCCTCGTCTTCGGCCTGACCGCAGAGCAGTTCGAGGAGTTGAACGTACTCCGCCAGGATATCTACCGGTTCTCCGCCAGGCTTCACGAGCTGAATCTTGCGCATTCGGTGGCCCATGCCACCTACCCTGTGAACCGCGCCCTCGGGATCGGGCACCTCGAGAAGCTGCTCCTCCTCTTCGACGTGTTCGAGGGGATCAACGGGGGGCGGAACGCGGCCAACAACAGAGCCTGGAACTCGGTTCTCGAAGGCCTCTCGGACGGATGGATCAGGGAGCTGGAAGCCAGGCACTCCATCGACGCTGGATGCGCCGATCCCTGGATCAGGGGCACGACCGGCGGCTCGGACGACCACGCCGGGCTCTATGTGGGAAGGACCTTCACGGTGGCGGACGCCTCTTCTCCCGGCGAATTCCTCGATGCCGTCAGGGAGCGGAGGAGCGCGGCGGGAGGGAGGAGCAACGACTACAAGTCCCTCGTCTTCTCTGTGTACAGGATAGCCTACGACTTCGCCAGGCAGAAGAGGTCGGGATCATCCCGCGGACTCGTGGCAGCGATCGGGGATCTGGTCTTCGAGAGAAAGGACCTGAAGCTCAGGGACCGGCTGGTGCTGAGGCGCAGAGCCTCGGGCGGCGGAGGAAGGACGGGGCTGTACGCCCTGCTGGATGAACTGATCGAGGAACTCGGCAACGCAAAGGAAACCGGCGTCGACGAAAGGCTCCGGATCGTCTATGAAGCCCACACCGCCCTGTCGGATGAATTCCTGCACATCATGGTCTCGTCGATCGAGCGTGACATAGCGGAAGGGGACCTTGCCGCCCTCGTCTCCAACCTGTCGGCCTCGCTGCCCGGGATCTTCATCTACCTGCCGTTCTTCACCGCAGTGCGCGAGATGTTCTCGAACCGGGAGCTGCTCGATTCTCTCGCGGTCGAACTGCCGTCCGGGCCGGGCATCAGGAGCCGTCGAAGGCGCATCCTGTGGTTCACCGACACTCTCACCGATCTGAACGGAGTCTCCGTGACCCTGGGGAGGGTCGCCGCACTCTCCGGCGCGCAGAGCGGAGATGACGGCTTCGATGTGATGATGGTCGCCTCACTCGACTCCATCCTGCCTGCAGGCATCCCGCCGGACAGGGTGGTCGACCTCCCGTCGATCGCCTCCTTCGAACTGCCTGGTTATGACAGATACAGGCTCAGGGTGCCATCCATACTCAGGAGCCTTGACAGGATCGCCGCCCTCGAACCAGACGAGATCTACATCTCGACTCCCGGTCCCGTCGGACTCACCGGCCTGCTGGTTTCCAAGCTGATGAACCTGAGGTGTACTGGCTTCTTCCACACCGACTACGCCCTGCAGGCGACCAGGATCATCTCGGACAGCACCGTCACGGCGATCATAGAGGAGTACACGCGCTGGTTCTTCGGCTGCTGCGACGAGGTGAGGGTGCCCACGGACAGGTACATCTCCGTTCTCGCAGCCCGTGGGTATTCGTTCAGAAGGGTTTCGAGGTTCGACCGCGGGATCGACACCGAAGTGTTCTCCCCCGTTGGAGATGAGAAAAACACTCTTTCCGCGAGGTTCGGCGTGCCCGACGGCCCGGTTCTGCTCTACACCGGCAGGATCTCGAGGGAGAAAAGCCTGGATCTGCTGATGGATGCCTACAGGAGCGTGCTTGCGGGTTACCCGGACGCCAATCTCATACTCGCAGGAGATGGCCCGTACATCGGAGAGCTGAAGGCGTCCGCCCTCGGCCTGGAGAGGGTGATCTTCACCGGCGCGATGAGCAACGAATTGCTGCCTGCCCTCTATTCGCTGGCGGATGTCTTCGTATTCCCGAGCGAGACCGACACGTTCGGCATGTCGGTTTTGGAGGCGCAGTCCTGCGGCCTGCCGGCTCTGGTCTCGCACATCGGCGGGCCGGCGGAGATCGTGAGGGACGGCGAGACCGGTCATATCGTATCCGAACCCGAACCGTCAGCTTGGGCCGCTGCGATAGTACGCATCCTCGGGATGAAGGAGGCCGACAGGGTTTCGTACGACAGGATGCGGACCATGGCGCGGAGACGGGTTCTGGAGAGGTATGACTGGGGCAGCAACTACCGCGCGCTGTTCACCAGGACTGATAGGACCGGGAGCCAGTCCCGTGGCGGGGCAGGCTCCCGGCTAGTGATCGAGGAGGCGCCCGCAGCAGCCGGCCGATGATCCCGGCCATGCTCCGGCGAGCGGCTCGATGATGCTACTCGGGCTTGACGACCCTCACGTCGTTGGGGTCGAGAGCGACTCCCTCGAGGTCGGCCGAGGCATGGATCTGATACGTCGACTTCTCGTTGCTCGTGATCGAAGCGACCTTTCCGATGGCGCCCAGCACCCCGCCCTTGTCTGCGAGAGCCTGGGTGCTCGAGAGCTTGAGGGAGAACGGCAGCTTGAACTCGATCTCCTTGCGCTCGTCGGCGGCCAGGTCGAAGGGCTGATTCAGGCTGAGCTCGCCGAGCTTGTACTCCTTCGTGGTCCTGTTCTCACCCGTGCCGGTGGTGTAGTGCTCCGTCATCCTGATGGTGATGGACTTCACCTTCTGGGCGCTCTTGCCGGTCAGGACCACCTTGCCCGCGAACTCGGCCCCGGCCTTTGAGAAGGTCTGGGGAATGTCCAGCTCCAGCGATGCAGTCCCGATTCCGAGCCCCTGCTTGATCTTCCCGAAGAACGACATCTTCCCTCCCGTCGGTTGTCGGTCGCCTTGTCCGTCCCGGGAAGATAACGACCTCCCCTCCTTGGCCCAACACCCTCCGCGATGCGCGGGCACTTGTTTGTCCGTTCGCGGCAGGCCTGCATATTCGGTGGGTCGGAATCGCTCCGGCTACGTCAGGAATGGAGGGATCAGATGCCCTGGGTCTTCTTCGGGATCATGTGTCTCTACGGGCTTCTCTCGATACTCTTCGCGTTCGTCAGGCCGCCGGCCGGCCTCGACCACTTCTTCAAGGTCCCCGCGATCTTCACGTTCCTGCCCGACCATCTCGTGATGCCGGTCGGCAGGGTCTTCGTGGGGCTGCTGTGCATAGGGGTCATGGTCTTCCTCTACATCAGGCTCGCCCCTACGCTCTGATCCCTCCCCCGAGAACGCTTTTGACATGTTTGACTTTCTCCGACCCCCGGGGCAGGCCCGAATTCCGGTCCGACCGCCGGGCTCCGGCGCGGGCTGCCTGCCGCTGATCCCGGAATTCGACAGCCAGGACGGAGACAGGGGGGGATCGTTCCGGAAGCCTGAGATATTCCGCTGAACTGGGCTGCCGCCTGACTCCCGGCGGGGGAGGCCATGGGCGACCTACAGGTTGACTGGGCAGAGGAGAAGCGCAGGAAGGTCGTGATAGAGGACCAGAGGCGCTTCCTCTGGCGTGACGACACGGTGGCGATGCATGCCCGATGGCTCGGGCTGAGGCCCGGAATGTCCGTGCTCGACGTCGGGTGCGGCCAGGGATACATCGGGTACACCTGGTGGCCCTTCATCGGAGGCGGAGGATCCTACACCGGGGTCGACAGCTGCGCCGGGCTGCTCGGGAAGGCGGCCGCCCTGAGTCCAGGATGGATGCGCGACGGCACCGCCGGGTTCGTGAGGGGCGACGCCCGATCCCTGCCGTTTCCCGACGGATCGTTCGACTGGACGGTTTGCCAGACCGTCCTGATGCATGCCGCGGATCCAGTTTCCATCCTCTCCGAGATGGTCCGCGTCACCAGGCCAGGCGGCGTGGTCTCCTGCAACGAGCCGGACAACCTGGCGGGGATGAGATCGTCAGCCTTCTGCTCGGCATCCGCGCCCACCCTGGAGGAGGAGATCCTGATGGTCAGGGTGCTGCGATGCTGGGCGGAGGGCAGGCGGAGGCTCGGGCTGGGCGACTGGTCGATCGGGCCGAAGGTGCCGATGATGATGCAGACGCTCGGTCTGGTGGACATCGATGTGAGGGCCGACGACAGGGTGCCCTTCGTCCAGCCGCCTTACGGGACCCCGGAAATGCGGTTCGGCATGGAGGGCGTCAGGAGGAGGATCGCCGACGCGCGGGCGGGCCGGACGGTTGCGAGGAGCGACGATCCGATGAAGGCCGGCTTCCGTGAGTGCTTCTTCGCCGGAGGCGGGACGAGGTACACCTGGCGCAGGTTTGTCGGGATGTCGGCCCGGCGGGAGGCGGAGTTCGCCAGGGCGGCCCGCAGACAGTCGAAAAGCGGGAGCTACTACCACTGCGCTACCTGCTGCAGCTTCTTCAGCATCAGGGGAACCAGGCCGTGACATCCATCCCTGCGGATTCAATGCTTGATCCCTGGGGGAGTCGAGGGTTCATTGGCATTCCGGAAGGAGGTGCGTGATGAGGATCGTGACTTCAGTTCTCGCGCTTGCGGCGCTGACCTACGGGGAGGTGCCGCAGTTCGCGGCCCCGTTCAAGATCCAGGCGAACGGCAGCGACCTGACGGTCTCGCTGATCTCCGATCCGTACATGGTCGACTGGGACGGTGACGGGCTCAACGACCTGATAGTGGGGCAGTTCACGGAGGGCAAGATCCGGTTCTATCCCAACTCAGGCACCAACGAGGCACCGGTCTTCACCGGGTTCACGTATCTGCAGGCCGACGGGGTGGACATCACCACGACCTATGGTTGATGCACGGGCTGCACGAATCCACAGGTCGTGGATTGGAACAACGACGGCATCCTGGACATCGTCTTCGGCGAGCGCGAAGGCCATGTGAACATCTACACCGGCAACGGAGACGGGACGCTCCACTTCGTAGCGCACCTCTTCGACGACGAATCCTCCGAGATCATGACGGGGTACAACTCCTCGCCCTACCTCGTCGACTGGGACGAGGACGGCAAGCTCGACCTGCTCCTCACCGGCCATCTCACGGAGACCACCTACGGCGGCATCGTGAGGGTCTACCCCTGTTCCGGCGACAACCCCGACTCACCCGTGTTCGACGCCGATTACATCGACTACACGAGCTTCTACAGCCTCTGGCGCACCACCGCACAGCCCTTCGACCTGGACGGCGACGGCGACAAGGACCTCGTCCTCGGCTACGAGATGGGCGACGTCTTCTTCGCGGAGAATACGGGAACCGACGAGGCGCCGCAGTTCACGGGCTATGTCCCGCTGCAGTGCGCATCGGGTCCGATGAATGTGTACACGACGTTCCCGGGCGGCGGCCGGGCGCGCGAGAACGTGTTCGACTACAACTCCGACGGAATCCCCGACATCCTCTCGGGCTGCAGCAACGGCTGGATCTACGTTTTTCTGGGGAGTTCGACCGGGATCGGCGGAGGCGAACCAGGCGCCGGGCTCTCGATAGAGATCCTCAGGACTCCTTCCGCGGGGCTCTTCCCGTATGAACTGACCGTTCCCGCGGGCGGCGGAGCCGACATCAGCGTGATGGATCTCAGCGGGCGGACGGTTCTGTCCGTCGAAGACGCGGCAGCGGGCGGCGGAACGCTTGACCTCTCGGGCTGCCCGTCGGGGGCCTACCTGGTGACGGTGGAAGCCGGCGGAGGGATCGCGACCTCGCGGCTCGTGAAACTCTAGCATCCCGCTTCGACATTTCTCCGGAGGGGGCCGGATCCCGGCCCCCTCCCCCTTTCCAGACCGCTTTTAACTCCCGTTCCTAACTCATCCCATATGATACCACATTGCATGAGTGCAAGAATGCACTGCAGCAAGGGCAGATCCACCCGATGCCTAACCGCTCAAATACAAGCTCATATCAAGTCGTGATCCTGTTCTGCCTCAAGAACCGTGCGATTCATCAGAATATTGATGAAATCATGTGAATTCGGACCGATAGGTAAAAGCGGTCTGGAGGGTGGGGTTGACAATGCGACAGTGAGCTGTCATGATACTGTCATGAAAGACGGAGAACGCTCTGAGAGATACTCTATAGGAGAGCTGGCGGGGCTTGCCGGAGTCAGCCGCCGAACTGTCAGATTCTATGTCCAGACCAGGCTGATCCCCCCGCCGTGCGGAGCGGGCAGGGGCAGCTACTACACCCGCGCCCATCTGGAAGCCATCCTCCGCGAAAGGGCCAGGCAGGCCGGGATTTCCCATCCTACGGCAGCCATCCGCCCACTGCCCGCCGGATCGGCTTTCCATCACGATACTGTCACGATCGTCAGGCTCGCGGAGGGGTACTCGCTGCTAGTGGAAGGCGGGCGGGCCGAACCTTCTCCGGCCGTGCTCGAAGAACTCGCCGAAACGCTGGGTCGTCCCGGGGGCCGGGCCTCCGGTGGAAAGGGAGAGGGCGTCGATGAAGAAGAGTAGGAGAGCCCCCAAGTGCGGGGATTGCCGGATGGTGACCCCGGAGGGGGTGGTCGTACCCCTGAAGGGTGTGTCCATGGACGTCAGGATCCGTGGCGCGGCGGTACTCACAACGGTCTCCCAGAGGTTCAGGAACGACGAGAAGTCTCCAATAGAGGCCCTCTACAGCTTCCCTCTGGAGGAAAACAGCTCGGTCTGCGGCTTCGAGGTCGAGATGAGTGGCCGCAGGATCAGAGGTGAGGTCGAGGAGCGCGAAAAAGCCTTCGAGCGATATGACGAGGCGATGCAGAAGGGAGATTCGGCCTTCCTGCTCGACCAGAACAGGCCCGACATCTTCTCGGTTTCCGTCGGGCGCCTGCTCCCCGGCGAGGAGGCCGTGGTCCGCATTAGCTACGCCGGGAGGACGGAGCGCTTCGACAAGGGCTTCCGGCTGAGGATCCCCACTACGATCTCGCCGCGCTACATCCCCGAGGAGAAGGCGGCAGAGATCGACCCGGCAGAGCTCGATGCCATCCTCCCCCCGACTGTGATCGGAGGAGTGCCCTACGGACTCTCGATGTCGGTGGACATCGAAGCCGGGTCGGCGATCGGTGCCGTATCGTGCCCATCCTACCCCGTCACCGTATCGATCCACGGGAGGAAGGCACATGTGGGCCTGGCCGCGCGCGAACCGCAGCTCGATCAGGACTTCGTTCTGGACGTCGAACTCGCCGAGCCCGGGAAGGCTGGTGCGACCGCATGCCGCGACGGTTCGTCCGTAGCGATGATGCTCAGGTTCAGGCCCACCCTGGCGGAATCCCGCAGGGAGCCCAGAGACGTGGTCTTCGTCGTCGACAGGTCGGGTTCGATGGCGGGGGAGAGCTTCGAGGAGGCCAGAGCCGCGCTTCTGCTCTGCCTGAAATCGCTCGAGGAGGGCGACAGGTTCGATGTGGTGGGCTTCGGCTCCTCCATGGAGAGGATGTTCTCGTCACCCGTCCCGTATGACCAGAAGAACCTCGACTTCGCGACCGCGCTCGCCGGGAGATGGATGGCCGACCTCGGCGGCACGGAGATCCTCGCTCCGATGAAGGCCGTGCTCGAGAAGGCCGACAGGGGCAGGAAGCTCCATGTCATGCTGCTGACAGACGGCGAGGTCGGCAACGAATCTGACGTGATAGAACTCGCGCGAAAGCACGGCAGGAACGCCCGCGTCTTCTCGTTCGGGATCGGCCGCGGGGCGAGCGGCACGCTCGTGAGGGGAGTCGCGAAGGCCTCGGGCGGCATTGCCGAGTTCATCTTCCCCGGCGAGCGGATCGAACCGAAGGTGATGCGACAGATGGCCAGGCTCTCCGCTCCGTATGCAGCCGAGGCCAGGCTCGACTGGGGCGGGCTCGAGCCGTCCGTGGCAGTTCCCTCGGAACTGCCTGCGTTCTGCACCGGCGACGAGATCGACATCCTCTGCCGGGTGCCGTCCGTCGTCGACTCCGTGGTGCGGATCCTCGCGGCCGACGGTACCGTGATCGCCGAGTGCACCGTCGATGGTTCGATGCCGGTCTCGGACGACCGCACGATCCCGCTGCTGCTCGCCCGCGAGCTGATCTCGTCCATCGAGCCGGGAGCGGGCTCGGGAGGATCCGCGCAGTCGGCGAGGAGGAGGAAGGCCGAAGAGGCACGGATCCTCTCCATCGCCCTCGAGTACGGCCTGGTCTCATCGAAGACGAGCTATGTGGCCGTCGAGGAGCGGGAGGGCGACGAAAATGGCGGCCCGGTCAGCCTCAGGCGCGTCCCGGTGGCGCTCACCAGAGGATGGGGCGGGTTCGGGGCCAATATGCCGTCTGCGGCGCCGCAGATCGCGTTCTCTATGACGACAGGTGCCCCCGTCCGGGGCAAGACGAAGGCGGCACCCTGGTTCCTGGGTGGTGCAGGCGGCGCGGCGCCCGTGTCCACGGACGGAGCAGTCTGCGAGTTCTCCGACGGAGGTGCGGTGTCGGACGAGGCCCGAACCCCCGACCGCTTCATGCAGCTCGTTGGCCTTCAGATGGCGGATGGCTCGTGGGGGCTTACCGGCGAACTGGCGGCTCTCGCCGGAGTTGGCGACCTCGATGCGTTGAAAGGGATGGCCCCTGAACACCCTGGGAAGGATGACGTCCTTGCGACGCTCGTTGCCTTGTTCCTGCTCCGCAGGGACTTCGCCGACAGATCGGACGAGTGGGCCCTGATAGGCGGGAAGGCGCTGAAGTGGCTGGCGGGTCATGGCATCGCGAGGCCGCCCGATGCCCCGGCCGGCTTGGATCTCACAGGCTGGCTGAAATCCCTGTAGCACCGAAGGGGGCCGGGTGACGCATCTCACCCGGCCCCTCTCCCTTTTTGAATGCCATTCCGACCTCCCTGGCCTTCTTCATCCGGGCTGGAGACCCTGAAACTGGGCAGCCGCCGTCGGACCCGTGCAAGAAGAAAGTCAAAGGAGTTAAAAGCGGTCTGGACTCCGGGGGTCAGTCGAGGAGGACGAAGCGTGCCGGGGCGACCTCCGATCCCGGGCAGACGACGGAGTAGACACCTCCCGGAAGCCCTCCGAGATCGATCACCAGTTCGCCTGGTCCGACCGGTCCTGTCTCCGCCACGATCCTGCCGGCCAGGTCGACCACGGACAGCGCCGCGCCGGGCTGCAGGCCCTCAGGAACGAGGATCCCGAGCGAACCGCCCGTGCACGGGTTGGGTGACACGGCGATCTCCATGCCGGCGGGGGCTCCCCCGCCCTCGACGGTCGAAGGGCCGAGGGGCTCGGCCAGGGTGGCGAGAAGGGCCACGGCGGCTCTGGCTGCATCAGTGCCGTACGGGAAGCTGGGCATGTAGTTGATGAGCAGGTCGTCGGGCTGGTGGTAGTAGGGGTTGTAGCCGCCCCAGATCTCGTCCGCGCTCCCCTCGGCCAGCTCGATGGCCTTGTATCCGTACTGCCAGAACGAGGCGTGGTCGCTCGGCGCCCCGGGGTCGTACACGATCCTCGGGAATATCGACGGGGCGTACTCCGAGAAGGCCTCTCCCGCCGCGAGCGCCAGTTCCCCGGATGCGTCGTCGTAGGGGATGAAGACCGAGTCCGGATCGTTCGGAGCCCACAGGATCATGTCGAGGTTGATCGCCCCGCGTATGTCCTCGCCGGCCTCGAAGGCCTGCTGGACGTAGTACTCGCTGCCCACCATCCAGAACTCCTCGGCCGTGAAGAGCACGAAGCGCACGGTGTTCCTGAACTGGAACTGCGACATCACCCTGGCCGCCTCCATCACCGTCGCGCTCCCGCTGCCGTCGTCATCGGCCCCGGGGGCGGTCGACGGATTCTCGCAGTAGGAGTCGAGATGGGCGCAGATGATGTAGAT
>LAHU01001000.1_pt1 | contig 9876 bp, 8 predicted proteins | sample 329631 | NCBI WGS metagenome assembly LAHU01 (sample SAMN03275698, study PRJNA271635) | activated sludge metagenome | isolation source: sample C-0 Zero hour mixed sludge faded in reactor as a methanogenic...
ATTTACTGCGGATTGTGGGATCGAATACCTTGGAGGTATTATACAGAACACCCGGTTGCCAGGACTCTCTTCAGCGGAATAACCGGAGGAACGCACAGGATGAACCATTGAAGTTGATATCAGTATACTGGTACATCGGGTACGACCATACCCGTCCCAGGGCTATGGAGTGATCAGGGTGCAATACAGGACGGTTCCCAAGACGGGGGAGCGGTTGTCCGCTCTCGGGTTCGGGGCGATGCGCCTTCCCACGAGGCGGATAAAGATCGACGAGGTGCGTGCTATCAGGCAGATCCGGTACGCTATCGAGAACGGTGTCAACTATATCGACACGGCAGTACCGTACCACGGAGGGGAGAGTGAGAAACTTGTCGGGAAAGCGCTGATGGATGGCTACCGGGAGAAGGTGAATATCGCGACCAAGCTGTCGCCTTTCATGATTGAAAATCGGGAGGAGATGAACGCGATCCTGGATATGCAGCTTCGAAAACTGAGGACCAATCGCATCGATTACTACCTTCTCCACGGGCTTGACGGGGGAAGCTGGAGGAGGATGCTGGAACTCGATGTGCGGGAATTCCTTGACAACGTGAAGGCATCGGGAAAGATCAGGTTTGCCGGTTTCTCTTTCCACGGCGACAGACGGTCCTTTAAAGAGATAATTGACTCCTATGACTGGACGTTCTGCCAGATCCAGTACAATTTCCTCGATGAGGAGAACCAGGCAGGAAAGGAAGGCTTGCAATATGCTGCATCCCGGGACCTCGCAGTCATGATCATGGAGCCGCTCCGGGGCGGGACACTTGCCGCGAACCTCCCTGTAAAAGTGAAGCAGATCTACAAGGATGCGGAGACACAAAGGACCGCCGCAACCTGGGGTCTCCGTTGGGTATGGGACCACCCTGAGGTGACGGTCGTCCTCTCCGGGATGAACGACGAGGCCCACATCAGGGAGAACATCGAGACCTGCGAATATGCCTGCCCGGGCTGCATGACACCGGAGGACCATACCGTGATGGACAGGGTGCAGACGGCCTACCGGGAGATGATTAAAGTGCCCTGCACGGGATGCTCCTATTGTATGCCCTGTCCACAAGGAGTCAACATTCCCGGCTGTTTCCATTTCTACAACCAGTACAACATGCTCCCCGGGAAACTGATGACACGCGGTTTTTACGGGGGACAGATGATGGGGATCATGAGCCGGCCCGCCGACGCTTCTCTCTGTATTGGCTGCGGCAGGTGCGAAAAAGCCTGCCCCCAGCACATTGCCATCCCGGATGAACTCCGGAAAGTAGACCGCCAGCTCGGAGGGATGCGGACAAGGATCCTGCTCCCGTTGATCAGGCTGCTGTTTCAGCGGAAGATCTCAGATGATTAAGGAGAAGAACAGGCAGGAGCCTTCCTCCATTTCCTGATACTCTGCAGAAGAACCCCTTGTTCGACAGTTCACCTATACCTGCAAGGTCGAAATCCTCCCTTTCCCAATACCCAGCAGAAGAATCACACGGCCTGGTGAAGTTCTTCTTCCAATCCACAATTAAATATAGGCATGGGGCAACTCCGCGTGTTTTTTCCGGAGAGGGGTTCTTCGTTTCCCTCATTCCGGTTTTATCGTGTGAAAAGGCCATGTTCATCATGCGGTCGGATAGAAACCATAAAACACATTTCACCAGAATCGCTAATGGACGCAGTGCGATAGAGTATAAACCATGAATTTTTATTTCATTGGAAACTACTGGGAATCCAGGGACTACCTCCAATTCGTCACACAGCCGTAACAACAGGCAGGCACCAGCGGATCCCGGATGGAAGAGGTATCCAATCTTTGTACTCGACAGGAAATCCCCGGTTATTGTAGCGGTTATCCGGTTAATGAAATCTCTGCTGTTCTCTTTTTAGGACTTCACAAATAGTCGTATTATTAATTAGGGTGATGCTGCACGAGAGATTGGAGAGGGAATGGTCAGATTATTGTTCAGGAAAACCGTTACAGACGGGGTTGCCAGGGATGCATGCACCGGGCATTATAAAATGAATGGTTGAGGTAATGGATTGATTATTTCTCCAAATTTTAATTCATCTTGTATTTTACAATGAAATCCATCTTTTCCTGGTTTCGGATTTGAAAGGCGTACTATTATGACAATTATTACTATTATTCATTGATATATTCCGATGTTCTCCACCCATTGGGCCCTGCCTGAACCGGGGCAGGTCTGCCGCAGGTATTGAACCATCTGCAATTCCTGCCCTGACCGCCTGGTGAAAAGCCCGCATGGCATCCCGGAAGGCAGTGGAATTCGATGCCTGGTGGGCTGCCCGCGCATCATTCAGGGCAGTAGTCAGGAGGTTAACCGCAACTCCCTTTCCCTGAAGGGCCTGTGTGAGGTTCTCGGCATACTCGAGGAACTTCTCATCGGTTGTATAGTTCCCGGGGAAATTCCCGCTCTTTGGGAGCGGCTTTGGATAGAAATCCTGCAGATCCGCCTGTGAGAGTGAACCACTCGTTATTGCTGCCCTGACCGCCTGGTGAAAAGCCCGCATGGCATTCCGAAAGGCAGTGGAATTCGATGCCTGGTGGGCTGCCCGTGCATCATCCAGGGCGATATTCAGGGGAGTAACATCAACTCCCTTCCCCTGAAGGGTATGAGTGAGGTTCCGGGCTTGTTCGAGATTTTTTATTTGATTGAAACCTTGACTTCCATGATTCAGACAAGGGCCGGAAGATATCTGCCCGGCGAATACCGGGACTGCCATAAGCACTATCATACAGCCCACAATCAGGATTACACATCTTTTTTTTGGAATTTCCATCTTTTTCATCTCCTGATGGCGCAGTTCTACTTCATCCCACAAGGGATTGTATAGTATGTTGAACTATATGTATGATATATTTTACTCTTAAAGATGGAGGGTTCTTGTCTCCTGTCCTCCCGATAAAAATGAGGCCAGTCGCCTGTTTTATAGCAAAATAGGCTTCAGCATAATAATATATGAATGATGAACACTCCGTTTGTCCTGCGATCCCCTCAGCGTCACGGTATTCAGAGTTCAATGCAGTTTTGGTTTTTTGAGAGTTAAGAGGGATTGAAAAGAGGTTTTCATGCGTCTTGATAGTATACCCTCATGTTGTATGATGACACGCCGGCGATGCCAGACGTGGATAAGAAATCCGGTTTTCGATTAATATAAACCAGTAACGGGCCAGGAAAAAGGAACGAAACAGTATACATCCCTGGCAGCAGGCACCACGTGTTCCCAGATATGAAGTCCCCGGTACCTGGACCTGCCTAAAAGGGCAGCATACCAGGGGATTCATGCTACAAAGGAGAACGGGCACTCCAGGAAAAAAAAAGGATGAAAAAAGAAGTATCTTCCCGCCAGCATGCGCCGACCGGGATTCGAACCCGGGTTTAGGCGTTGGCAACGCCTAGTGATAACCACTACACTATCGGCGCTCGTGCCTGGATATGTGCGGTGCGAAGAGATATAAGGGTTTGGGAATCCTTCTTCGGAGGTTCTATGGAATTTCTACGGCCATGGCCATGGCGCGGAAATATGATCGCCGGTACCAGTACAAAAATGCTCTATTGATCTTCGTATTTTGTATTCCATCACATTAATGTGAGAACATGCACTACCCGTACGCATGGTCCCCCTCCTGATTGACCTTCGCGGACGATCCATTGTCATATTCGGAGGTGGCGAGGTCGGGATGAGAAAAGCGGCTTTTTTTGCAGGGGAGGCAGCGGTCCGGGTCGTCAGCAGGTCCTTCCACCCGGTCTCCGAAGACCTGCCAGCAGAGCGAGTCTGCACGGACCTGGCTTTTGCTGATGACAGCCACCTGAATGCGCTGATGGATGGTGCGTTCCTGGTCATTCCTGCCACCGGTGATTCCTCCCTCAACACCCGGATCTGCAGGCTGGCACGCGCCCGGGGGATACACTGCAACAATGCATCCGGGGAGCAGGGGGACGTCCTGATCCCTGCGGTCTCCCGGGGTGACGGGTACCTCCTTGCGGTCTCCACCGGGGGAGGGAGCCCGGCAATGGCGCGGTATATCCGGAGACTCCTCGATACTCTCCGCCCCGACATCGGCGCGATGACCCGCCTCCAGGTGCGCCTCAGGGCCGAACTGAAAGGGCGGGTTATTACCCAGTCCCGCCGCAGGGAGATCCTCGAGGAAGTGATCGAGGACAAACAAACCTGGGAAGCTCTTCGCGCCGGGGAAGAGGGCGCATGGAGACTGGTGGAGGGTCGCTGGCTGCATGAATGAGATAATCCTCCCACCGGTATCGATTGCCGGCCGGAGCCACCACGAGACGAACTCCATCGCCCTCGAATCATTTCGTTTCCCTGACGAGAAGGATCTACTTAGTGTCGCCCGCGACCGGTTCCGCGGCACAGCCCTGCTCCAGACCTGCAACCGGGTCGAACTGATCGTGCACGGCGACGTCCCCTCGCTCGTCACCTTCCTCCAGGACACGGGAAGGGAAGAGTTCTCCCTCTATACTGGCATCGACGCGCTCCGCCACCTCCTTGAAGTCGCCTGCGGGATAGACTCCCTCATCGTCGGGGAGGACCAGATCCTTGGACAGATGAAGACCTCTCTCCTCGCGGCGCAGACTGCAGGGACGGCTGATCACATCATCGAGATGTGCATGACCAAGGCGATCCATACCGGGAGCGAAGTCAGGCGGAAGACCGCTATCAACCGGGGAGCGGTATCCGTCGGATCAGCTGCGGTCCGCCTCGCCGAACAGGAACTCGGATCTCTTGAAGGACGCCATATCCTTGTAATCGGTTCCGGGGAGATGGGGATGCTCGTCGCACAGGCCCTCGCGGTCAAGCACCTGACCGCTATATATGTTGCAAACCGGACTTTTTCCCGTGCGGAGACCCTTGCCCGGAAGATTGGAGGCAGGGCCGTCAGGATGACTGACCTTACGCGCTACCTCACCCTCTCTGATGTCGTGATATCCTGCACGTCTGCACCCCACCCGGTCATCCGCATGGAGGAACTCACCCGGGTCATGAAAGCCCGGTGCTGGCCCCTGGATGGCCACCCGCGCCCGCTTATCCTGGTTGACATCGCCCAGCCGAGGGATGTGGAAGAGGGGGCAGAGTCGATCGACGGCGTGAACCTCTTCTCCATTGACAACCTCCGCCGCATCAATGACGAGAGCCTGGCGATGCGCAGGGAGTCTGCAGAACAGGCACGAAACCTCATCGAGCAGGAACTCGGCCGCTTCACACGGCTTCTCAACAGCAAGGCGGCGGGTGAAACCCTTGCCACCCTCCATAGATGGGCAGAGCAGATCCGGATGAGGGAGCGGGACAAGGCGATCACACGCCTCAACAACCCCGGAGTTCACGAGATCCAGGTGATCGAGGATTTATCAAGGGTCCTCGCAAGCAAGCTCCTCGCCGATGCCACCCTGGCTATCCGGTCCTGCGCCGAGGCAGGAGACATTCCTGCAGCAGAACGCCTGGTTGCAGCTATCACTCGCGGGGAACGCGTTTGTTTCGAGCAAAAAGAGATGGGGATACCAGGGCCTGAACCCTGATATGTGGTATGAATGAGACTGGAGTCATTATGTTTCCCATGCGAAGAATGAGGCGTGGGAGGCGGGATATCCTCCGCCCCATGCTGACCGAGACATATCCTGAGACAAGGAGGCTCATCGCTCCGCTCTTTGTTGATGAATCTGCACAATCCCCTGTCCCGGTCCAGAGCATGCCCGGGATCTTTCGATACCCCGTACACGGGGTCGTGGAAGAGGCCCGCCGGATCCACGGACTGGGGATCCCTGCAGTCATCATCTTTGGGATACCGTCAGAGAAGGATGCCGAAGCCTCCCAGGCCTTCGATCCCGCGGGTGTCGTGCAGGAAGCCGTCCGTAGTATCAAGCAGGCCATCCCGGGTCTCGTCGTGATCACCGATCTCTGTGCATGTGAGTACACGACCCACGGGCACTGTGGTGTCATTGGCATGACGAGGGATGGTCCCGGGCTCCTGAACGATCCCTCCCTTATGCTGATGAACCGGATTGCAGTCAGCCACGCACAGGCAGGTGCCGACATCGTCGCCCCCTCCTGTATGCTTGATGGAATGGTCGGCTCCATCCGGAAGGCACTGGACGGGGAAGGGTACACCGATGTATTGATCCTCTCCTATGCGGTAAAGTTTGCAAGCGCCCTGTACGGTCCGTTCCGGGATGCAGCCTGCTCGGGCTACTCCTTCGGCGACCGCAAGGGCTACCAGATGAACCCTGCCAACCGGCGGGAAGCCCTGGTGGAGGCGGAACTCGACGTGGAGGAGGGGACCGATATCCTGATGGTAAAACCGGCCGGTTGGTACCTGGATATCATCTCTGACATTTCCCGCCTCGGCCTTCCGGTCGCGGCGTACCAGGTGAGCGGGGAGTATGCAATGGTGATGGCAGCAGCGGAGAACGGGTGGATCGACCTGCGCTCAACAGTCCTTGAGAGCCTTGTTGCGATCCGGCGGGCAGGGGCAGACCTGATAATCACGTACTTTGCCGCACAGGCCGCGGAGTGGATCCATGAAGAGCCATGAACTCTACCACGAGGCCCGGCGCCTGATACCGGGCGGGGTGAGCAGCCCGGTCAGGGCTATCCGCCCTTTTCCTTTCTATACACGCCAGGCACGGGGCTCCCACCTCCTCACCGAGGATGGAGATGAGCTGATCGACTGCTGTATGGGCTATGGCCCCCTCATCCTCGGGCATGGGAACGAGGTGGTACAGGGTGCCATCCAGGAACAGCTCGGCAAGGGCTGGCTGTATGGGACCCCGACCCATCTCGAGCCGGAACTGGCCCGGCTGATCACCGGTGCGCATCCCGGCATGGATATGATCCGGTTCGTATCAACGGGCGGTGAGGCCACGATGTCTGCGATCCGGCTCGCCCGGGGTTACAGCGGTAAACCCTGCATCATCAAGGCGGAGGGCGGCTTCCACGGGGCCCATGACGGCGTCCTCATCAAGGCCGGGTCGGGGGCGACCACACTCGGGGTGCCCGATTCTGCCGGGGTTCTCCCGGAAGTGGCGGCAAAAACCCTCCAGGTCCCCTATAACGACCCGGCTGCCCTCGAAGAACTCGTCTCATCCCGCGATGACATCGCGGCATTCATCCTCGAACCTATCATGGGGAATATCGGCCCGGTCCTCCCAGTGGAGAATTACTTGACTGAGGTGAGGCGGATCACGCGGGCCCACGATGTCCTGCTGATATTTGACGAGGTGATCACAGGATATCGCATCGGGATCGGCGGGGCCCAGGTCAGGTACAGGGTCCGCCCCGACCTGACCACCTTTGGCAAGATCATCGGGGGTGGGCTGCCCATGGGTGCATTCGCAGGGAGGAGGGAGATCATGGAGCTCGTCGCTCCCCAGGGCCCGGTATACCAGGCAGGGACCTACAGCGGTAACCCGGCGAGCCTGGCTGCAGGAATTGCCACGCTCCGGTGGCTCTCTGAAAACCGGGAGATATACGACGACCTCGATTCGATGGCCCGCTCGATCGGCAGGACTATCGGCGATCGCAGTGACGGGTGTTTCGTCTCGACGGGTTCCATGTTCAAGTTCTTCTTCCGCCATGAGCCTCCCAAAAATTACCAGGAAGTGAAAGAGTCAGACACCCATGCATTCTCCCTCTTCTGGAAGAGGATGCTCGAGTCTGGAATCTTTGTTCCCCCCTCGCAGTTCGAGACGAACTTCCTCTCATCAGCACACCGTGCAGGGGATATCACGCAGATAGGAGCGGCGTATAACGCATGCCTGTCAGGATAGGAACGCGGGGAAGCCGGCTCGCCCTTGCCCAGGCAGACCGGGTCTGCTCGATGCTCGCCGCGAAAGGGATTGAAACAGAGAGGGTCATCATCACCACTGAGGGTGACACCCGGTCCAACGTCCCGCTCCACGAGATAGGGGGGCAGGGAGTTTTTGTTCGTGCCCTGGATGACGCCATACTGCACCGCGAGATCGATGCTGCGGTTCATAGCATGAAGGATATTCCTGCCATCCGGCCGCGGGGTGTCCTGACGTGCGCAGTTCTCAAGAGGGACTCTCCCGCAGACTATCTCGTCCATGCTGGCCCCCTCGAAAAAATCATGGCAATCGGCACGTCGAGCACGCGGAGGCGGGCCCAGCTCCTCCGTCACGACCCCTCCCTCACGATCAGGGATTTAAGGGGAAACGTGGATACCCGCCTGCGGAAACTGGGGGAGGGGCAGTTCGATGCGGTAGTCCTTGCAGAAGCAGGCCTCGAACGGCTTAACCTCACCCTGCCGGGAAACCGCCTCCCGACCGACCAGTTCATTCCCTCACCGAACCAGGGGACGATTGCCGTGGTCGGCCGGAACGATCCTTCACTCTGTGAGATCCTCAGTGGGATCGATGACCCCGGGTCCCGCCGCGATGTGGCGATGGAACGGGCCGTGATGGAGCAGGTCGGGGGTGGCTGCTTCACCCCGCTCGGTATTTACTGTGAAAAGGAGCGTCTCCTCGCCGAAGTACTCGCCCTGGACGGAAGTTCCTCGGTACGGATCGACGAGGAGGTGCGGACCCTCTCCGATGCACGGGAGCGTGGCAGGGAACTGAGAGTCCGTGCCCGCGACCTGATAACAGCAGCGTATTCAGCACTTCAGGAGAAGAGACCATGAGAGGGAAGGTCTTTTTAGTCGGGTCAGGGCCGGGTTCTCCGGGGCTGATGACGATCCGGGCACAGGAGGTGATCCAGGATGCCGATGTCATCCTGTTTGACCAGCTGCCCGGCCCGGAGATCCTCTCATCCCTGCCGGAACGATCTGAAAAGATTGACTGCGGCAAGTGGGGCGGGGACCACACGCGTGAACAGGAGGAGATCGAGGCCCTGATGGTCCGGCGTGCACGGGAAGGAAAGACCGTTGTGAGGCTGAAAGGGGGCGATCCCTTCGTCTTCGGGAGAGGGGGGGAAGAACTCGAGACCCTGATGGCAGAAGGTATCCCGGTCGAGGTGGTCCCGGGTGTCACCAGTGCCATCGCCGTCCCTGCATCGGTCGGGATCCCGGTCACTCACCGGAGATGGGCATCCGCGGTCACCATCATTACTGGCCACGAGGACCCGGCCAAGGAGGAATCGGCGCTTGACTGGGGGGCACTGGCCCGCCTGCAGGGAACACTTGTCATCCTGATGGGAGTGAAGAACCTCCCTGCAATCGCACGGGAGCTCATCTCCCATGGAAGGGATCCCATGACGCCTGTTGCCGTGATCGAGCGGGGGTTTCGCCCCGACCAGAGGGTAACATCAGCCCCGCTCGGAGAGATAGCAGAGACCTGCTCTCACGCCGGGGTCAGTCCCCCTGCCATCATCGTGATAGGCGAGGTAGTGAACCTGCTGCACGAGGGACCGCCATTCATCACCCCCCCGTGATGACAGGCTGCCGATAACCGGCCCCCAGCCAATGGGGACCGGTCTTGTTCTTATTGTGTTCCACCGTTTTACGGGCACCGGCTCCCGCCCCAGATTGAATGGCCTCGGATGTTCACTCGTTCCATCACATTCATTCCAATGTCTATCATCACGCCGGGTAATCTATGACCAGTAGTACTGGTTTGTCATTATACCATCAAAACCAGAAAATGGAGAATTAGATGTGTCACTATCCTCGACCGGCCCTGTAGTTACCTTTTCATACCCGGTTCATAGTCAGAACCAGATCAACCGCTGGGAGATGATGCACATAGGCAGATAATCCGATGGGATTGTACCAGTTCGTTCCGGACATTGTAGAACGTATTTCACACGGTCTCCAGGTATCCCTGTGCCGTGTATATCGTGTATATTATCCTCAGTAGTTCACTAATTTTT
>LAHU01004636.1_pt1 | contig 9874 bp, 13 predicted proteins | sample 329631 | NCBI WGS metagenome assembly LAHU01 (sample SAMN03275698, study PRJNA271635) | activated sludge metagenome | isolation source: sample C-0 Zero hour mixed sludge faded in reactor as a methanogenic...
AAAGATTAACAGGAGTTCATGAATTTACTAAACATAAACCGGAATCACAAATGGTGCGAAGTCAGTTTCCGGCTTTCCTGTTCCTTTTTCGCTCCTGCCTCCGGAGTATCAGGAATGTTGTCAGTCCGGCAACGGATGACACGATCAGTGCCATGACAAGACTGCCGGTAACGAATTGAAGCATCCCTTCAGTGATGTCTCTGAAGTCTTTGATACTGTTATAATCCGGGTCAATTGCCCCGCTGCCGAGGATTAATCCTCCGAGCCGGTAACTTCCGTAGATAATGACGGGGATCAGAGGGGGCAGGCTTATGGCACTGGAACCTATGGTCAGTATCTTGTTAAGCCTGAAAAGATAACTCGCTGCAATTGCAGTCACCGTCTGAAATCCCCATACGGGAGACAGGCCAATGAATACACCTGTTGCAACGGACAGTGTCTTGCACCTGACAGTGCCCGAGGTTGAGAATAACTCAGCCATTACCTTCGTGAGGTTTTCCTTCAGGCTGCTCCTGTTTCCCTTTTCATTCATGAGCCGGGAATTTTAAGTGCTTCACCTGAAAACCGCGGAGGTGTTAATCTGATCCTTCTCAAGAGGTCTGTTATGGATTTAAATAAATTCTCCTTGAAATTGTCCTGTCTTCCCTATTAAGAGCATTGTACAAATATAAATCAATCTGCAGGTTCAGGCAATCGCCTATTTGGTACCGGTTCCTGCATTCAATCCACAGGACAAGGCACCTGCCGCTTTCATTGACGAAAGTGCCGGAGAGGCTGCAGATGACAGTGTGCGGACTGTCGGGCAGCCCTTTCAGGCTGCCCCGGGTCCGCACTTCGCTTTCCTGACGGGGATCAGATATCAGCTTGCCGGTCTCTGATGACAACGCCAACAGGAAAGCAACTGCTAAAAAGGTGATTGCAACATTCTTCACGGCTGCCGGCATTTATTTGTTCCCGGTGACAACAAACTCGCATTTGTCGCTTTCCCACAGGGTGGATCTGACGTTGAGGCGGTAGCCTCTTTCAAGGCCTTCTACCTGTGCCCTGACGGGATTGATACAGTAGATGTTGCAGGGTTTGGGCAGGTTCATCTTCTTCGCGATAGCGCAGAGGAGGCATGAGTGACCTCTGGCTGTGAGCTTCTCCTCAGTCTCCTCGATGTTCCATGAGATGCAGCCAAACACCTCTGAGAAGACATTGAATATTCCGGACGGGTCGGTGATCCGGAGCTGTGCCAGCTGACCCTTCGCGGCCATTTTCTGTTCCTTTTCCTTCTGAGCTTCAACGTCGGCAAGGATGCCGGCTTCGGAGTAGCGTCTCACTGAATCTGCAAGTACTCCGGCATAGAAGAGCTGCAGCATCTTTAATCTTTTTTCGGTTTCCATTTTTTTATGGTTAAGTTTGTTATGCAAAGTACGGGCGGCCCGGAATGCTGCTCAATAGTGATCATTCATCATTTTTATGGACGTACAGTCACTGCAGAACAGGATGACCAGGCTTCTCGACAGCCAGAAGCCCTCCCCTGAACACACAGATTATTCCATACTGAACTACCATATGCGGTTGCTTGAGCAGATAGCCCTCATGGAGAACAGCTCAATGACGATATACGATATTCTTCAGAAGAGGTACGTCTTTGTCCGTAACCGTTTCCGTGAGCTGATTGACTATGACGAGCAGGCTGCCGCCGAACAGGGTTATGCCTTTTTTTTCAGGCTGATGCACCCGGATGACATCTCGTTTGTGCTTGACACAAGCATCAGGGCAATTGAGCATATTATAGGGCTGCCTCCAGCAGAACGAAAGGATTATAAGACCATTTTCGAGTTCAGGCTGAGGAACAGGGAAGGGAAGTATATCAGGTTCATACAGCAGCTGGTAAACCTGGAGCTGGATCTGCAGGGGAATATGTGGCTGATACTGATCGTGATGGATGTTAACCCGAACCAGCAGGGCAGCAAGCAGATGTTGCGCAGTACGGTGAACATGAAGACAGGGAAGGTGGTGTCTTTCACCGAGGAAGTTGAAGAGAGGCAGTCGCAGCTCACCAAGCGGGAGATTGAGATCCTCGGTTTGCTTGCCAGGGGCATGGTCAGCAAGGAGATTGCCGACGAGCTATTCATCAGTGTCAACACGGTGAATAATCACCGCCAGAGGATCATTGAGAAAATGGATGTGGCCAATACCTCGGAGGCGCTGAACTATGCAACGAGGATAGGAATAATTTAATAGAAAGATATGTGATGAGTGACTTTCAGATGTTGATTGACGAGCTGGTTAAATTCAGGGATGCACGGCAATGGGAGCAGTTTCACAACACAAAGGATCTGGCCCTGGCCTTGTCAATTGAGACAGCCGAGCTGAATGAGCTCTTTCTGTGGAAACCGGTTGACAAATCAAAGGATACTGCAAGGAAGTACAATGAGTTGTGATTGTTTTCAGAATGGTTGGCATACCTCAGTAAACTCATATGATTGAATGATGATAAAACTGTTACTTGGCGACATTACAAGGATCGAAGTTGATGCAATTGTCAACGCAGCAAATTCGTCGCTTCTCGGCGGGGGTGGGGTGGACGGCGCAATCCACAGGGCAGGAGGCAGGGCCATTCTGGACGAATGCAGGAGGATTGTTGAAAGACAGGGCGGTTGCCGGACTGGTGAGGCGGTGATAACCACGGCCGGGAAGCTGCCGGCCAGGTATGTCATCCATACGGTGGGTCCGGTATGGCACGGCGGAATTAACAATGAGGATCAGCTGCTGACGAACGCCTATTCCAACTCATTGCAGCTTGCAGCGGATAACGGAGTAAAAACTATTGCATTTCCCAATATCAGCACCGGAGTCTACGGCTTCCCGAAAGAGAGAGCAGCAAAGATTGCAATCGAAGCCGTCAGGAAGTTTTTGAAAAATGACAAATCGCTGCGTGAAGTGGTGTTCGTCTGTTTTGACCGGGAAAACCATGAAATCTATGAGAGGCTGCTGAATGCCTGAGCATTGATTTTACAGTTAATTATAACAGCGAAAAATCCTATGGAATTATGCAGATGCAAATTGAATAATTCCCACATTTGGGTTCAAATCAAAACCTGATTACCATGCAAAGTGCAGAAAGCCTGAGAAGGAAAATAGAGATGGAAAAGAGGAATGATTCAATAAGGGAATCTCCCTCCGGAACAGCAACCATAAAAATCGGGGACGATTCAAATTCAGGAGAGATCCTTGTCTTTACCACCCTGTGCAATGTTTATAAGGTTCAGAAAAAGGAGCTAATGGACAAAGTACAGGCGCTTCAGAAGATTGATGCTGAACCGGGTGAAAGACCTGTATATCTGACCGGAGAAAAGAGATATAAAGGCTTTCTGATAGTCGCATTTGAGAATGGCAAAATCGGGAAGATCTCAATGGAAAGCTATAAAACCGAGTACACAAGGAAGAAACTCAGAAGTGCCTTCAATGGCGAATCGCGCCTGGTTTTTATTGAACTCATCGAGCATGATATTGACCTGGTTGCCGTGAGCAGCATTAAAAAGGTTGTCCTGTTCAACACCTCCCTGATCAATGCGGTGGATAGCAGGACAACAAAAGGAGTACAGGTTATGAAACCTAAGGATGGCAGCGTTATGATAAAGGTCACCAGGCTGGAGAATACGAAGTTTGCTGATCCTGAATATTACCGTAAGAGTGACTCCCTGAATGCTATCGGATTCTACCTGAAGCCGGGAGATGAGATCTGATACCTGTCCCCCTTCCGGCTTTCTGCTATTTCCTTTGCCATTTGCTTTCGGTTGACATCCCGTTCAGATCAACGGTTGCATTCCACCTGTAAGAAGCCGGCCATGTCCGGAACATCCGGACGATGCCGGTAAATACCCTGAAACTGAACGGGATATTGCGAGGCTTCCAGTTTTTTGTGACATCGAGCTCAATACATACCTTGCTGCCATCTCTCAGAAGTGAATATGTACCTCCGAAAAGCTCTTCGCCGGAGACGGCATACTGCCAGGAACCCCTGACTTCCCTGTTCTGTGGTAATGTCAGAAGATTTGGAAAACCGTTCGGGAATCTCAGCTCAATTGTGTCAGAATTCGCGTCGATCCAACAGCTCTGCACCTTACCCTCCTCATTGATCAGCATTCTCATATCCCCGGTTTTAACTACTCCCCGTGAAATATTTTCAATGACATAAGGTTTTGTTACAGATGCATTTATTTCACCGATGACAAGGCTGGATGCATAACGCATGAGGTACACTTTTTGCCTGTCTCTCGTGATTGGAAAATTTGCGGGTGTCAGTTCCCTGTCGCCTACTGTAACATGTACGGTTGTTCCTTTTCTTCTCACGAAATCGAATCCCTTCATATATACCGCGAAAAGCTTAGCGGGATCCTTTACATTGTCGCCCACGGGAGCAAGAAACGGAAAGGGGCGCACATCCCGGGTGTTTTCTTTTATCAGGATTTTTACATTACGGCCCGATTTATCCCTGAAGGCAATATCGATATCAACTCCGCTTTCTGATATGGCAAATTGTGACGGTGACATCTTGGTCTCAGCCGTATAACCAAGGCCCTCGCCAAGGGTGAATGTCTTTTCATCAAAGCAGACCCCCGGTTCATAGTACACATCGACCTTCTTGTCTTTTCTGTACATAAGAATCTTTAAGCCTTTCCCCGAAGCATTGTTGTCAAACAATTGCGGTTCAATCCCCTCGTACTCGGGATCATCTTTAAAACTGGCAACAAGCAGACGTTCCATCGGTTCCTCATTTAAGCTCAGCGGAAAAACGAACCTGTTGTCAGGCATGGGGCTCTTAGGACTAACCTCAGGAGTCTGACCATGCGCTGCCCCGCCCTCAAAAAACATAAGAGCTGCAGGCAGAGCAATAGCCATTGATGATTTCCTCGCCTTAAGCGGATTTAACCACGAGAGAACCAGAAAAAGACCGTGCAAAGCAGAAAGTGCAAGGACAATGGTAATAAGAAGGGTGTTTTCCAGTAATAAGGCTGTCAGCCATAAAAGGACAAGCAAGACTCCGAAAGCCAGCATGATGGCTGCTGCTGCTCCGGACACTCCGTAAGTGATTGCAAAACAATGTAAGTAGTTCATCGTAATTCAGTTTTAAAGTTTTACAAATGAATTTGGTTCAGTGAAGCAGGGTTGTGAAGCATCAACAGTCAATTCCCTGACGAACAGTTCAATGTTCCTGGCATTTATCTCGGAAACACTGCCTGTTGCCCCGGAGATTTTCTTCACCACAAGGCGTTCGATACAGTTCATCTCTTCAAACCGGTATTCACCTCCCATGTTTCTGATGCTGCGGGCATGATTCCTGAGCAATTCCGGGAATCCTTTGATAATCTGACTGTCAGCTTTATCATGGAACATGCAGCAGACAAATATTCCGACTTCCTTCTGAAGCAGGTCAAGGAGATTCTGTTCAATAAACTTTCTGACAACCGGCAACGACGTACCTGAATACAGTGGGCTTCCTATAATAATGCGCCCGAATGGACGGAGATCGATCCGCTCCCGCCTGTCGAGGTTAAACATGACCACCTCATCGTCAGGCAGAAGATTCCTTATCTTCTGTGCCACGAAACCGGTTGTGCCATGTTTGGATGCATAAACAACTGCTGTTTTCATTTCTTTGTGTTTTGAGATTATGGCACAAAGGTAGATGAGGCCCGAATGACGGGGGTCTCAACAAGTTCTGAGGAGGTCTCGGAAAACGGCTTTTATGGGGAACAGAGGTCTCAGCTTAATGAGACTCACGGTATTTTTCTGAAAAGGAGAGCAGATTTACCGGCTGGCATATTCACCCGGAGTAATGCCGGTGACATTCTTAAAAACGCGGTTAAATGTGGCTTTTGAATTGAATCCGCAGTCGTAGGCAATTGAGAGAAGGGTGAATTTTTTGTTTTCGGGTGCCAGGGACCGGGTTTTAAATTCCTCGATGCGATAGTGATTGATGAAATCAAAGAAATTCTTTCCAAGTTTATTGTTTATGATTCCGGACAGGTAATCGGGCGTAACTTCCAGTTCAGAAGCCAGGGCTGCAAGGGTAATTTCCGGGACCAGGAAAGGTTTGTTTTCATTCATATATTTCAGCAGGTTCTGAATAAAATCATTTTCCTTGTCGGTTAATGAATAGGTTATGCCTGATATCGTACCGGGTTCCTGAAGGTTTATGCCAATTGTTTTTTCCGAAAACAGGTTGCCCTGACGGTGTCCGAAGAATCCGAGGACAATGATATAAACTGCACCCAGCAGAAAGCTTATCTGGTGCATCCATCTGAACGGGGCCAGGGGAACTATAAGATCAATTGCGAAAGCCAGGTAAATGACAGTGTAGATCGCAGCTGAAGCTATCATCAGCACGCGAAGCCAGTGCAGGTCATACCTTGAGGTTTCCGAAAAATACACTTTGATCCTGCAGTTGTAGCGCCTCACAAGTACTGCTGCCCAGGATAGGTAAACAAGTGATGACAAGGTCATTGTGATAATCACAACCGGGTAATCCCACTGATGTTTAAATGATTCCCACTGAAGAATGACTATCTTTTCGTTCAGGGGTTTGGTGTAGTACTCGAAGGTGAACAGTATAATGCAAAGCACAAAGGGTAACAGGTTCAGCAGGTACACCGGTCTGAACCTGAAATGCTGGTCGGTCAGTGATTTCACATACAGCCACAGAATCGGCCAGTGAAGCAACAGAAACGGGGTAGAGACAAAAAAGAAGAGCGGGTATGGGAATCCGTGCGTGCGATTGTATATTTCCAGGTAACTCAGAAAGGTATTTAATGAATAAACCAGGAAGAATGATGACAGCAGGTAGTCTGAGACCGTCTTCTTCCGTTTCAGGATGATCAGAAGAAAGATTATCAATGCTTCAAATACTCCAAACAGTAGAATGGGTTCCATTGTATCTTCAGGTAGTCAAAAAGGTACACCAAATTACTTTTTTCCTTTAAGAAATGCATTGTCAATGATTAACAATTGTTTGAAATTTGCCAAACCTGCTGACTTAATTACAGATTCATTGGCGGGAAGATTGCCGGCTCCGGATCTGGCGGGCTGTTATGGGGTGGATACATCAGGGAGAAGATTGCTCGCCCGATAAATCGGGACTCGCGGACTTCCATGGGGCCAACCGGAAGAGAAAAATGACCTTTTCGCTTCACTCAAAGGTTCTTTTTTACTGCCCTTTCTCTTACAACAGCAAGCTGTTGACGCTACAGGACAATAAAAAAACCACCACCGGAAAACCGGCGGTGGTCATTTTTCTCTTGTCGGGGTGAGAAGATTATATAATTTATATATATTATTGTTTATCAGTATATATATTTGGCTTACCAAATTAGCATATTATTATTTTTTGGCTTACTTTTGCGTCTGAAATGCCGATAATATAATATGCTTCAAGGTTTTCATATTTTTCATCTATAATTTGGCTTACTATGTCTCATAAATCTGATGAACAACTGGCTGTTTTTATCAACAAGTTCTATTCTCCTCAGGACTTAAAGATATCCAGAAAAATCTTTTCAAACCAGACCGACAACGATGGAACATGTATGGTCTATCTTCGGCTGCGAAGGTACAATCCACAGACCAGAAAAGATGAAAAGGAAAAGAAAATTCCTACTGGTGTTCGGGTCAAGCCAAAATCATGGAGCAGTAAGAAGGGAGAAGTGCTAAAATCTGATTTTGAGTACCAACATAAAAACCGTATCATTCAGGAGAAGGAAAGTGATATCAGGAAATATATTTCAAGTCCTGACATTGATTATGTTTTCGCTCAGTTAAAAAGAGAGGAATTCGTATTAATTGAACAGGTGTTCCCAACACCACGTCTTCTGAAATACCAGAAGAATCTTGTGCATTACATTGATGAATACTATAACAGGAGAAAGAAGTTGGGTCATGCTACTGGTACGATAAAGGAATTTAAAACACTTATGAATCGTGTGAAGAATTTTGATGATGATAAAAACCGTACTACATTCCTGAAGGATATTAACCTGCTATGGTCAGATGAATTTGAGTTATGGATGACAGAACAGGGTTATAGTTCTGGAACTGTGGAGAAAACCTATACCCTTTTAAAAACGGTTCTGCTTCATTACTACGAGCGCAGGAAGCAGTTAAATATTCAACTGTCAGAGGAATTTACTTACAAATCCTTTAAGCGTGGAGAGAAAAGCCGAAACGACCCAAATCCATTGACCTTTGAGCAGGTAATGTTCCTGTACAACCACCGATTTACAGACAATGAAAAACATCTTGAATCTGTAAGAAAAATGGCACTTATTCAATGTTTCACAGGTTGTCGCTATGATGACGTCAAGAAATTCAGACCGAATCATTTCAAAGAAAAGGGGTGGTTGAAATACAAACCTACCAAAACCTCAAGGTATGATATAAATGTTGCACAGCCGTTGAATAAGTATGCAGATGCTTTGTTTAAGGAAGTTGATTATAACACTGGTAGGTATAAGATGCAAAATCAACTGTATAACCGGTCCGTAAAATCCATGTTGGAAAGCATCGCTCAGAAAGATGAGTTCAAAAAACTAAAATTCAAAACTAATCACACTTCACATAACTTTCGGGATACATTTATAAGTCAAGCAGTGCAGAGCGGTGTTAACTTTAAAAGTATACTCCAATGGGTTGGGCAATCGTCCTATACCATAATGGACAGGTATATCCATCTGTCACCCGAATTTAATAAGCGGGAAATGCAGAAGGTATACAAGCAGAAGAGAAAGCCACAGACTCAACCATAAAAAATTTTTGGAATTTTTTTGAGGTCGGTGATACTCATGCCTCACCAGCACCCCCTACATTTAAGCACTAAATCTCGATTCCCTGAAGTTTCGGATACCTTTGTATAGTACAGAACCATTTTACCTGTGGGAGTCCCGGGGGCGGGGGATGTTAATGACTATTTTATTTTTCTGAAAGTCAGGATAGATTTATTAGTATCAATATACTGTGAAAACTTGCCAATGTTAATGGTTAGATTTGCCTCATCGTAAGTGAAATAGAAGGTCTCGTCAAACCATGTTGATGAAAGTCCACCCATGAGACGAATGCTGTCTGTTAGTAAAGTATATTGATACATATCACTTCCAATTACAGGGAGGCGATAACCATTTCTGATTTCATAACCCCTGTGAAGAATAAGCATTCCAGTCTCCTTATCTGAGTTGAAGATAATTGTATCTGATATAGTACTCGTTTCAACCCATGTTCCAGCGAGTCCTTTTGGAAGTGTACTTGGGTCAGGGAAAGAATTGTCATCTTTCTGACATGATGATAACATTATTGCAGCCGAGAAAATTGTTGCAATAAAAAGCGACCATTTTTTGAATGAATATGTTTTCATGATATGTTCAGGTCAGTATTATATTAACTTTTTGAACAAATTTCGTACCATTTTATTATTATTCAAATTTATAAAATATCTGCATACAAATAAATAAGTATGCCATTTTAATCTTAATTAAAACGGCAACAAAAAAGTGCGCCATTTATTTGGTTTTTCCGCAATAATAGTGTATTTTTAATGTGTGAATAAAAAGGCATCAATCATGAAGATAAAATACAACAGAGTTTCCACCATCCAGCAAAGCGGTAACAGGTTTGAATTGGATAACGATACCTACGACCTGACCTTACTTGACAAAGTTAGCGGTAGCATTCCATTTATAGAACGTCCGAAAGGGAAAGAAGTGGTTCAGTTGGTTGAGGCGGGGAAAGAATCGGATTTAGTCGTTGAGGAATTCTCACGGCTCGGCAGGAACACAGGTGATGTCATACGGACGTTGGAGTGGCTGGAAGAGAAGGAAGTGAACGTTCATATCCT
>LAHU01015477.1_pt1 | contig 9871 bp, 8 predicted proteins | sample 329631 | NCBI WGS metagenome assembly LAHU01 (sample SAMN03275698, study PRJNA271635) | activated sludge metagenome | isolation source: sample C-0 Zero hour mixed sludge faded in reactor as a methanogenic...
CCACATCGGCGATTTTATGCATCCTCATCAACCTTCTCTATTCTAATATTCTTGACGTTACATTCACGTCCCCTGGTAACTTCCACATTTCCACCCCCACATTCCGGGCAGAGAACTATGGTTAAATAGTGATCAGAACCTTCAGTATTTGCTTGTCCCTTAAAATCACAAGCTTGGCACTCTATCTCCACTGGAATTTCTTCAATGATTATCTCAGAACCCTCAAGGAGGGTTCCTTCAGTTATGACACCCAACAAAAATTTCAATTGTTCCGGATTGAGCATGGTGAGTTGTCCAATTTCAATGGTAATTTCCAGAACATCCTGGGCTTCGTTCTTCTGGGCAGCGTCCAGGACGGTGTCCACTATGGCCTGTGCCATGGAAAGTTCGTGCATAGCTTTACCTCTATTTTAGTACTAACTTAATCTTACTATGGTTAAAGACTTACTATGGTTTAAAGAGAGCTTATTAATAAAGTTAACAAATAGTTGAAATATAATGCTTTATTATCTCTTTATGAGCTTAATGGTTTTAATAAAGGACCATGAATAACTTTAAGACATTAAACTCCCATAATGATTAGTCAAGGAGAGAAGGTGGTTTTATTGATCATAGGAGGATCTGCTTCACAGAAACTGGCGGCCCAAATTGCAAAAAAGATGGGAGAACCCCTCTGCCCACTGGAAACACGTAAATTTCCTGATGGTGAACGCTACATACGCATTAACGGAAAATTGGAAGATAGAGTGACTGTGGTGCAATCTACCGGTTACCCGCAGGACGAAAACCTCATGGAACTTTTTTTAATCCTCAAAACACTGCAGAACATGGACGTAGAAAATATAAGGGTCGTTATTCCCTATTTTGGTTACGGAAGACAGGAAAGAAGTTTTAATCCTGGTGAAGCTATTTCTGCCTCGGTGATAGCAGATTTAATCGAATTTTCCGGCGTTTCCGAGGTATTCTGCATTAACCTCCATGAAGAGAGCATATGTGACCTCTTCAACGTACCCACCCACAACCTGTCGGCTATGCCTGCTATTGCTGAATATTTAAAAAATTGCATGGATAAACCACTACTACTAGCCCCGGATCATGGGGCCATCAATTTTGCCCGGGAAATTGCCGATATATTAGGTTGTGAATGTGACCACCTTGAAAAAAAACGTATTTCACCAGAATTAGTTGAAACCAAAACAAAAAACCTGGATGTTAAGGGAAGGGAAGTGGTTATTATTGACGACATTATCAGTACCGGTGGAACCATAGTCAACGCTATTAAGATGCTCAAAGAGCATGGGGCATCCCGGATTGCAGTTGGATGTGTACATCCTGTGCTGGTGGATGATGCTCTTCTAAAAATCTTCGCATCTGGTGCTGACGAAGTAGTTGGTACCGATACTTTAAAGTCAGAGGTTAGTGTGGTGTCCGTGGCCGGGCTGGTGGCGGATGCCTTGAAGAGTTAATTAGATTATTTATTCTTTTTTGATTCTATGCTCATTTCTTCTTATTAGCCAGCTCCAGGTTCACCCTTTTACCCTTAATTCTGGTCCCTTCCAGTGCTTCGGATATTTCCTGGGCATGTTCCAGTGGAAGTTCTATGAAGGAAAACTTGTCCAGAACATCAATACGGCCTATACTGGTTGATGATAATCCGGATACTTCATGAATGGCTTTTACTATATCTTTTGCCTTCACATTCTGCTTGCGACCCAAGTTAACGAAAAATCTGACTTTACCTGGTTGAGCTCCCGTATCACCAAAATCAGTGGAAGGTTTAGATTCTGAATTGTTCCTTTTGTCCAGTAACATTTTCATAAGAGCTGCAGCCACGTCTAGAGAACTGTAATCCTCTTCCATCAGCTTTTCAACCATCTGAACTTCCTGGCCCAGATATTCATTGTTGATTAGATGTTTTAAATTCTCCAGGAACCGGTAATTCTTAAGTTTCTCCACCTCTTGTAGTGATGGAATTTGTAACTGCTTAATTCGGACCTTAGTGTATCGTTGGATATCCCTTAACTTGTAAATCTCCTTTCCAGCCACGAAGGTGAAGGCTTGACCAGTTTTGCCAGCCCGACCAGTTCTACCAATACGATGCACATAATATTCGTCATCATTGGGAACATCGTAGTTGAAAACCGCTTCCACATCATCCACATCAATTCCTCGGGCCGCTACATCAGTAGCCACCAGAACCTCTATCTGTCCCTTTCGGAATTTTGCCATTACCCTGTCACGTTGATTCTGACTCATGTCACCATGTAAACCTCCAGCCATGTACCCTCTGGTCTGTAGATGATTTACCAGTTTATCAACTCTTCTTTTGGTATTGCAAAATACCAGGGACAGTTGAAGGTCGTGTAAGTCTATAAGTCGGGACAGTAGATCCAGTTTATTCTTCTCCCGCACCTCAAAATAGACCTGCTCTATTTGGGGCACAGTAAGTTCCTGATGGGCAACTTTCAAAAATTGGGGGTCATTCTGGTACTTCTTAGTTAAAGCCAGTATTGCCTTGGACATGGTAGCAGAAAAAAGAAGCATCTGTCTTTCAGACGGCATTTTACCCAGGACGAATTCAATGTCCTCCCGGAAACCCATATCCAGCATTTCATCCGCCTCGTCCAGTATTATCATCTTAACCTTTCCCATGAAAAGGGTGCGCCGGTACATATGATCCATCACACGACCCGGAGTCCCAATAATAATCTGGACCCCTTTTTTAAGGGCTTTAATCTGTCTTTCTATGGGTTGCCCGCCATAAATTGGTAGAACATTGGTTTTTTTGTATTTTGAAAGTTTTTTAAGTTCTTCTGCCACTTGAATGGCCAGTTCTCTGGTGGGACAGAGAATTACAGCTTGCAAACTAGCATCATTAGGGTCGACCATTTCTAATACTGGTATCCCAAATGAAGCGGTTTTTCCAGTGCCAGTTTGAGCCTGGCCAATTACATCTTTTCCTTCCAAAATGGGAGGAATTACTAAAGACTGAATAGGAGTTGCTTCTTCAAATCCCAGGTCTTTAATAGCTTTTTTAATCTTAGGAGATAAATCCATGTCTTCAAATAATAAACTATTCATAATAATCTTCCTTATCCGAATTAATCTAATATTAGACCATTAATTACTAAACTCAAAATCAGCTTAAAATAATCAAAAATCTTAATCTAATACCTATTGGGAGGTTGTACTACTTATAATGATCCTAAAACTTAAAAAAATAAATAAAAAAAAAGTATCACTCCACTAAAAACAGAGGTTTTAGTGGGTTGCTGGTTGTTTCAGTATTCCATGAGGAACAATGTCGGCTATCTTCTTCATTTTCTCCATGAGGCTCTTTTTGCCCTTACCAACCAGAGTGTGCTCCAAGACATCACTGAGTGTTTCCACAGGTATAATTTCAATTTCTTTCTGGTAGCGTTCCTCAATGAACACATCTTCCATGTTGGATTGGGGTATGAGAACCTTTTTGATACCTGCCTCGGCTGCAGCTTCTATCTTGCCGGTGACACCACCGACAGGAAGCACATCCCCCCGTACACTTAAAGATCCAGTTAACGCCACAGACTGATCAACAGGGATGTTCTCCAGAGCAGATACCACAGCTGTTGCCACTGAAACACTGGCACTGTCACCCTCAACTCCCTCGTAGGACTGAAGGAACTGGATGTGAATATCGTAACTGGCTATATCTGTCCCTGTGTGCTTTTTAATAAGAGCACTGACGTTTTGAACAGCTTCACGAGCAATTTCTCCTAATTTTCCGGTGGCAATGATTTTGCCCTCCTCTTTACTCTGAGCTGGAGCAGCTTCAGCCACTATCGGCATTATGATACCACTTCGGTCACCGATGATAGCCAGACCATTTACCCGACCCACTTCTCCACCTTCTGATCTGAAAACTCGATAACGTTTCTTCTGGACAATGTAACGATCGGCAATCTGTTGTTCCAGGGTTCTTGCCAGCTTTTTGGCACTGATGACGTGGTCTAAGTCCACTTCATCTTTCTGCTCTCCTTTGGCTATGTCACCAGCGGCTCGTACCAGGCCTCCCAGATCACGAAGTTTTAAGGTTAATGATTCTTTCTTTCCAGCTCTACGTTGAGCTTCCCTGATAATCTCTTCCACGGCTTCTCTTCCAAAATGAGGTATTCTGCCGTCTTTTTTAACTTCCTGGGCCACGAACTGGACCAGCTTATCACGGTTTTCCTTATTGTCAGGCATGGTGTCCTTCATATACACTTCATAACCGTAACCCCGTATTCTGGATCTTAAGGCCGGGTGCATGCCTTCCAGAATATGGAGGTTACCACTGGCCACCAAAACAAAATCACATGGTACAGCCTGGGAACGGACCATTGCTCCACTGCTGGTCTCACTCTGACCAGTAATGGAATACTTCTTCTCCTGCATGGCAGTTAGAAGTTCCTGCTGGGTTTTCATTTTCATGCTTCCCATTTCGTCCACATAGAGTACTCCCTTACTGGCCTTGTGTATCATCCCAGCTTCCACCCGCTCATGGGCAGGAGTGCCCAATCCACCGGATTGGTAGGGGTCGTGCCTCACATCACCTAGAAGAGCTCCGGAATGAGCTCCAGTAGCATCCACAAATGGGGCCATCTTATTTTTTTCATTATTTACCAGCAGTTTAGGCACCATTAAGGTACTGCGGGGTTTCATCTGTTGCAATGCTAGGAAAACAATACCAGCAGCGATGATGGCCGCCAGGAACTGTTGAAGCACAAATCCAATAACCATTATCAAACTGATAATGGCTATCATGAAGATGTTTTTTCGCTCATCCTGTGATTTAGCCTTTAATTTGTAATTGGTAACCACCGTCTTACCTTCACCAGCAGGCATAACGCCAATGAGGGGATTGTGATTGTCATCCATGTTAGGATATACCAGTATGTCTTGTAGTTCTTCTGGTGGTAAGAGCTCTGCCATCCCCTTTGCCAGCATAGACTTCCCTACACCAGGTTCTCCAATTAGAAGAACATTACGGCGTTGTTTAGCTGCTTTTCTGACAGTCTCCACGGCCTCTTCCTGGCCGATTATTTGATCGATGATTCTTTCCGGGACATCAATATCCTCGGAAGTCTTGTAACCACTAAATTCTAAGGTCTCATCTGTCTCAGAACCTTTTTCCGGGTTATGAATTGCCATGGGCTTTTTAAACCTCCATAAATTTGGATTAAGCAAAAATTAAAACTTTTTTTAGTTTGATATACACTAGGTGGTATATGGTATCTTATATAAGAACATTTGCCTAAGGACATTTGTCTTGAATTTTCTTAATGTTTCTTATAAGTAGGATGTGCTAAAACCTATAAAAAATATAGGTAGCGAAGTAGAAGAGTATCTTCAATGATGCAATTAACTTAATAGATGAGTACAATGTTAGTACAATTTTATGATTATATACAAGTTAGTGATAAAATGAAGTGCCTCATGGTCCAGGGAACATCATCCAACGCAGGGAAAAGCGTAGTTGTCGCTGCTCTATGCCGAATACTGTCTAAAAGAGGATTCAAAGTGGCTCCTTTCAAATCCCAGAACATGTCCCTAAATTCATTTACCACCCCAGAAAACCGAGAAATAGCCATGGCACAAGTTTTCCAAGCGGAAGCTGCTGGTCTGGAACCTCATCACCATATGAACCCTATACTGCTGAAACCCAAGGAAGACTTCACATCCCAGGTTATTGTCCATGGTCTACCAGCCGGTGATATGAATTTTTACCATTACCAGAATAATTTTCGGCATGAAGCTTTAAAAGCGATTAAAGAATCTCTAGATTCATTAGAAAAAGATTATGATATACTCATTATGGAAGGAGCTGGTTCACCGGCTGAAATCAACATGCTGGATCGTGACATGGCCAACATGCCCATCGCCCGTCTGGCTGATGCAGATGTGATCCTGGTGGCAGATATAGATCGTGGAGGGGTTTTTGCATCTATAGCTGGTACTTTTCAGCTTTTGCCACCCGAAGATCGGGTTAGGATCAAGGGAATTGTAATTAATAAGTTTCGGGGTAACCTGGACATTTTAGTTCCCGGAATCCGTCAGATAGAGGAAATTGTGGGAGTGCCTGTTTTGGGTGTGTTACCCTATGACGAACAACTGAAACTACCAGAAGAAGATTCAGCATCCCTATCAGAACATAAATACCTTAACCGAGGCCAGATTAAAGTGGGAGTTATGAGGTTGCCACGAATATCCAACTTCACGGATCTGGATCCTCTGGAGTATGAACCCGATATAGGAATTCGTCTGGTGGAGATGGGAGATGAGTTGGGCCAGTTAGATGCTCTCATCATACCGGGTACTCGTAACACCATCAGTGACATGGTAGCTTTAAATGAAGCTGGTTTCAGTGATGAAATCAGACAGATTGCCACTGAAATTCCTTTAGTTGGTATTTGTGGAGGGTATCAGATTCTGGGAGAGAAAATTATGGATCCCTCTTTAAAAGAGTCTAAACAGGGAACAGTAGATGGTTTAGGCCTTCTGAATGTTAAAACATCCTTTGGTAATGTGAAAAAAATCATCAGCCAGAGCCAGGGACAGATAATGGGAAATGGAATTTTTAAGGGACTGGAAGGGGAATTAATTAGGGGCTATGAGCTCCACGAAGGAGTGACTAATATCAAAGGTTCCAAACCACTCACACGCGTCATCAAGGGTTGTGGAAATCATCCTCAGTCCCAATTCGATGGAGCGGTGCAGGGAATGACCACCGGCACCTACTTCCATGGAATATTCCATAACTTTAGCTTCCGGAGATTTTTCACCGACTTTTTAAGAGAAAGAAATGGCCTGGAAAAACTAGGCTTTGAAGTGGACCACTTTGAAGTGCGCAAGGGCTTTTCACTGGAACGTCTGGCCCAAATATTCGAAGAAAACGTGGATATGAAGATAATGGATAAAATATTGAGTATTGATTCCTAAAAAGATATTTTTTCCATATGAGAGTGCATTAGGATGTGAGTGTGCATTAATAGAACAGAATAGAAATAGCAAATTTTAGCAATTTATTTAACTAAAAACCCTTAATCATTTTGTGAATAAAGAAGTAACCTTCTTAACTGCCCCGGTTTTTACCAGAACCGATATTTTCTCGTTTTTGGCCAGCACCGTATCATCGTGGGGTATGATGATCTGGCCATTATGGTGAATGGCTGCAATAATGTAATCGTTAGTGGGGCTAAGATCTCCTACTCGTTTTCCGATGGCTTTAGGATTCTGGATGCTTATATCCAGAAGTTCAGCATCTCCGCGGCCCACCACAATAAGATCAGCTATTTTAGGCCGGGTTATGAGTTTTTCCAGATAACTGGCAGCTGTTAGCTCAGGGCTGACCACGACATCAATACCCACCTTATGAAAGGCATCCTCGTGATCGGGGTTGCTCACCCTGGCTATGAGTTTAGGGATTTTATATTCCTTTACCAGAATGCTTGATAACAGATTGGCCTCGTCGTTACCAGTGGCCGCCACAAAGACATCAGCATCTTCTATGTTGGATTCTTCCAGGGTTTTAATATCAGTTCCATTACCACAGATTATCAGGGCATCTATTTCCCCGGCAGCAGTAGCACATAGATTCTCATCGCTTTCGATAAGAGTTACATCGTGCCCAGTAGTCACCAAAGATTGGGCCAGGTGCAAACCAACCCTTCCGCCACCCATTATTACCACATACATCTGTTCACCACAATTAATCGGAATTTATGCATAATATTCATGAATTATAGAAGATTTGGATGTATTATAACTATTCTATCGACGTTAAACTTTGCATGTAGGACATTATATAGTTTTGGGAATTGGTAAAAAAAAGATTCAAAGGTCTTTAATTGAAGAAAATAAATAAAAAATGAATTTTATTGGATTAAATATCCCTCATTTATTCTCTAGCCCAGGAATGGTTGGGCTATGGTAAGAATCACCACAATGGTTAGAATTAGACCTATAATTACCAGGGGCAATCCTGCCTTGAAAATTTCTTTAATATTAACGTATCCACTTCCATAGGCCATGGCCACTGTTGGATCGGCCATTGGGAGCAGGAAGGATAATGAACATGCAATAGCCACTGGCACCGCATAGGTGCCCACAGCAAGACCCTGTGCATTGGCCAAAGTCACCGAAAGAGGCACTAGAATAGCAGAAAGGGCTATGTTGGACATCACCTGGGTAATTACCACCGCTATTACCATCAGCACCACCATAATTAAGATGGTGGAGGGATCACTTCCCATCAGGGCCAGTAAGTCCTGTATCAACCAGGCCGCTGCACCAGTATTCAGTAGAGCATATCCCAGTGATAGGGCTCCTCCGAAGAATATTATGAGGCCCCAGTCAATGTTTTTCTGAGCATCCTGCCAGTTTATAACGCCGGCTATAAAGTACAAGGTGGCCCCTATAAGAGCAATGGAATAGCTGTTTAAGCCCGTGAACTGGGCAGTGACCCACAACCCTATCGTAAATAGAAGTATAACTGCCGTTATCTTCTCATCCTTAGAGAGAGGACCCATTGATTTTAGTTTGGATGATACTACTTCCTTGCCACCTACTATACCCTTAACTTCAGAGGGAAATACTCTACCCAAAAGTTTCCAGATAACCAGCATGAGCATAATGGCCAATGGGAATCCGAAAATCATCCAGTCTACGAAGGGTATATTAGTATAAGCCGCTGCCATTAAGTTAGGCGCAGTACCTATCTCAGTGCCAAAACCACCGGCCAAGGAACCAAATGATGCACCTAAAATCATCGCCTTGGCAAAGTTGCTTTTACCTTTCTCAGCCTGATGACATCCCATAAGGGCGACAATCTCCCTTACCACCGGGACCAGCATGGCAAAGGCTACCACATTCTCGATCCAGGCGGACATGATCCCAGTAGAAAATACACTCACCAAAAGAGCCCGGCTAGAACTAGTTCCCACTCGATTTAGCATACTATACGTAAGACGTTGGGCAAGCCCACTCTTACGGATAGCCTCGGCGATGATGAAACCACCGATCATCAGGAAAATAATGGGGTTGGCAAATCCAATCACCGCGTTTTCAAAACTCTCGACACCTATTATGGGCTGAGCAAACAGGATGATCATGGAAGTTACAGGTAACGGGACAGTTTCCGTAGCCCACATTATTACGGCAAAGACCAATAGAGCCAGAGCAGCATGTCCCGAACTACTGAGACCTTCCATGGGGATTAAAAATATTATAAGTCCTGCAATAATTGCTAAAGGAATTCCTATTCTTTTGAAATTCGTATTAATTCCTCCGTAAAAAAATTAAGAGAATATATAAAAAAATTATTTTTCACTCTTTGGTGGTCTGGATCAGGAGAATAGTGCAGGGAGAGGTGTGTACCACCTTTTCCGAAACGCTGCCTAATAGGTGTTTATCCACTACACTTTTCCCTGTACCCATAATAAGCAGATCCACACCTTCTTCTTCGGCTGTTTTCACAATTTCATCGGCAGGATTGCCTTCCTTCAGAATAGGCCTGAATTTTATGTTAGGTCCCTTGAACTTTTTTTCCATATCCGATAGGACCTTCTTTCCCCTCTCAGTTAGTTCTTCTTTCATCATTTCCTTTATTTTTCGAGGAGTAAGGAATGGAGCAGAGGTTTCCGCAACATAGAGCCCAATTATCTCTGTGTCCCAATCTGCTATAAGTTGCATGGCCTCGTTTGCCATCTGATCAAGGTATTCGCCTGTACTGGTAACTAATATTTTCTGGTAAACCATAGTATCATCCTATTTAAGCTAATATAAATAATCTAATGACTGCATAGGCAAGGTAAGTTCCCATCAAGATGAGACCATCTGTCCTGGTTAGCTTCAT
>LAHU01022162.1_pt1 | contig 9857 bp, 6 predicted proteins | sample 329631 | NCBI WGS metagenome assembly LAHU01 (sample SAMN03275698, study PRJNA271635) | activated sludge metagenome | isolation source: sample C-0 Zero hour mixed sludge faded in reactor as a methanogenic...
CCCAATCCGTTTAATCCGAAAACAGCAATAAGTTATAAGTTAAAAGTGAAAAGTGAAGTTGTATTAAGAATATATGATATTCTTGGGCGAGAAATTGTTACTCTGGTGAACGAGGTAAAGAACGCAGGTGAGTATACGATAGAATGGGACAGCCGGAATTCCGCAGGCCAGCAAATGAGCAGCGGAGTTTATTTTTATCAATTGAAAGTACCGTCCGGATTTTCGAATATTTTTAAAATGATCCTTTTAAAATAAAATGTGAATGAATAAATTAATTTATATAAAACTAATATTTCTCGTCTTGATTATACATCCAATAATACATGCACGTCAGGACACCTGCATATATCAGGGATGGGAGAATGCTGCAGAAATTCTGCAAAGAATATCGCCGCCGGTATTTCCTGATAGAATATTTATTATTACAAAATTCGGTGCGGTTGGTGACGGCAAAACCGACTGCACCAGTGCCATAAAAAAAGCTATCGATAAATGCAGTGCTTCGGGCGGAGGGACTGTTATGGTTCCCGGGGGAATTTTCCTGACAGGCGCTATTCATCTTAAAAGCAATATCAATTTTCATGTTTCTAAAGAAGCTGTAGTTCGTTTCTTGACTGATCCGAAAAAATATCTCCCCGTAGTTTTTACACGCTGGGAAGGTGTAGAGTGCATGAATTATTCTCCCTTTATCTATGCTTATGATCAGGAAAATATTGCAATAACGGGAGAAGGCGTTCTGCACGGTGCGGGGGCAAATGAGAACTGGTGGAGTTGGAAAGGCAAAAAAGAAGCGGGATGGACATCAGGAAAACCGAATCAGGATGCCGCACGAAAGCAGCTTTTTGAAATGGGTGAGAATGGTGTTCCCGTCTCCGGGCGTGTGTTTGGAAACGGATTTTATCTAAGACCGAACTTTTTTGCGCCGTACAAGTGTAAAAATATTCTGGTCAAGGATGTTACATTTAAAGATTCTCCCATGTGGTTTCTTAATCCGGTGCTGTGTGAAAATATATCTATTATAGGAGTAACAATCGAAGGATCAGGCCCGAACAATGACGGCTGCGATCCGGAATCCTGCACGGATGTTTTAATAAAGAACTGCTTTTTCAATACTGGTGATGATTGTATAGCCATAAAATCGGGAAGAAATTCCGACGGCAGGCGCGTCAATGTGCCTTGTGAAAACATTGTGATTCAGGACTGTATTATGAAAAACGGCCATGGGGGAGTTGTAATTGGGAGTGAAATGTCCGGAGGTGTAAGAAATGTGTATGCCGAAAATTGTACGATGGATAGTCCGAATTTAGACAGGGTACTCCGGATAAAGACAAATTCGATACGGGGCGGAATAGTCGAAAATGTTTTTATGAGAAATATTAAAGTGGGAGAAGTCGCTGAAGCTGTATTGAAAATCGATTTCTATTATGAAGAAGGCGACGCGGGCGCTTTTACTCCCATAGTGCGGAATATCGACATGGAAAATATCATCAGCAATAAAAGTAAATACGGGTTATGGATCCGTGCTTACGGCCGATCGCCGGCGGCGGATATAAATATTCATAACTGCGTATTTAATAATGTTGCGGAATCGAATATCATCGAGAATGTCAGGAATTTTAATCTCATCAACGTCACGATAAATAGAGAGTGAAAATATGCTGCTGCGTTTATCTTTATGGGCCGTCCTGCTTATTGCTTTTTCATCCTGCTCCCCTTATGCGCAGAACACGAAAATCGAAAAACAGAAAAAATGGTCGGAAAATATTGCCCAAAGTTTTTTATCGATGCATCCGGATTCCATAAATTATCCCGCTGAAATGAAATCACGCAAATGGAATTATGAACAGGGCTTGATGATGGAAGCATTTTACCAGATGTGGCTGTACAGCGGCGACAGCTTATTTTTGAAGTATATAGTAAAGAACCTGGATTATTATATTCGGGAAGATGGGACAATACTTACCTATAAATATCAGGAATTCCAGCTTGATAATGTCACTCCGGGTAAAACTGCATTAAGACTGTATAACCTGACAAAAAATGATAAGTACAAATATGCGGCCGATACGCTTCGGAAACAACTTGCCGATCAGCCGCGTACAAATATCGGCGGATTCTGGCATAAAAGGATTTATCCTTACCAGATGTGGCTGGATGGACTATACATGGCAGGACCCTTTTACACGCTCTATTCTGTAATGTTTAACGATCCGGCTGCGTTTGACGATATTGCCGACCAATTCTTGTTAATTGCGAAACATTGTTATGATAAACGAACCGGCCTGTATTTTCATGGTTGGGATGAAAGCAGGCAGCAACGCTGGGCGGATTCAATAACAGGCTGCTCTCCGAACCTGTGGGGGCGTTCACTCGGCTGGTTTGCGATGGCTTTAGTTGATGTGTTGGAATATTTCCCCTATGACCATCCAAAACGGGCGGATCTTTTAAGGATATTAAATAACCTTTCTGAAAATATGCTTAAACAGCGCGATGAAAAGACTAAACTGTGGTACCAGGTTGTCGATAAGCCGGATGAAAAAGGAAATTATCCCGAAGCATCCGTTTCATCCATGATGGCTTATGCTTTTGCGAAAGGTTCAAATCATGGATACCTGAATTCAGATTTCCGTAAGCGGGCTGAAGAAACATGGAATGGAATTATTGAAAACCTGATTTCAATCGATTCATCGGGTGTTATTCATCTTCATCACGTATGCAGTGTCTCCGGTCTGGGCGGCAATCCATACCGCGATGGCAGCCTGGCATATTACTTCAGCGAACCGCAAAGGACGGACGATTTTAAGGGATACGGTCCGTTTCTGCTTACAGCAATAGAACTGGAACGGTCAAAAAAAATCGGTAAATAATTTAAAAAAAAGGACGGGTGTAAATTGAAGAATTGCATTCTGAAGTTTGTGTTCATTATTTGTTGCTGTGCTTTTTTAGGCCTGGAGTCAGGTAAACAATTCCGTGTTTATCTAATCGGCGATTCGACCATGGCGGATAAACCTTTAGTAGATAATCCGGAACACGGGTGGGGACAAATGCTTCCCCTGTTCTTCTCTCAAAATGTGATTATAAAAAACTATGCGTTAAATGGCCGAAGTACTAAGAGTTTTATTTCGGAAGGAAACTGGCAAAAAGTGTGTGATCAACTCCAGCGAGATGATTATGTCCTTATCCAATTTGGTCATAATGATTCAAAAAAAGAAGATACAATGAGATATGCTGCTCCACATACGGTTTTTAAAGATAACCTGAAGAAAATCATTTATGATGCGAGAGGAAAATATGCTATCCCGATTTTATTGACGCCTATTACACGACGTGATTTTGATTCCATTGGATGTTTTAAAGGCAGCCATGGCGAATATCCGGATGTAATAAAGGAAACAGGCCGGGAAGAGAATGTGCCACTAATCGATATGTTTGGAAAATCAAAGCTTCTACTTCAAAAGCTTGGCGATGAACAATCCAAAGAACTCTATCTTGCAGGTGTAAAACAAAACGAATTTCGTTCCTGGAATAAGAAAAAAGATAACACGCATTTTACCCGGAAGGGTGCAGTCAAAATGGCTTCGCTGGCTGTTGAAGGTATAAAAGAATTGCAGCTACCGATCGCAAATGAATTAATTTTCACGGATGTGGATAACTTAGCCGGCGAAGGAAAAGTTGTGGGACTCGATTACTTCTTCAATAACGAATGGAAAATGTCGAAGGATTCCGTGCCGGGAAGATGGCACTATGTATTTGAAGAAACAACAGACGGCGGATTTTCAGTTCTTGGAAGAATCATCGATCAGCTTGGTGCAGATTTGGATACTCTGCAGTCGGCTCCGACAGATTCACAGTTGAGCCGTTTGAGTGTTTATATCATTGTGGATCCGGATACGCCTAAAGAAATAAAGAATCCGAATTACGTTAATGAAGAACATATTAATGCAATTGAGCGATGGGTAAAAAATGGCGGTGTGCTGGTTCTTATGGAAAACAATAAAGGCAATGCAGAGTTCGAACATTTTAACAAATTATCGGAACGATTCGGTATTCATTTTAATGAAGACAATCATCACATGGTGACCGGTAAAGCATACGAAACCGGCAGGAACGATAACCTGCCGGCGCATCCGATATTTAAAGACGTAAAACAGATATTCATGAAAGAAATAAGCTCGCTGCGGATTGAAAATCCGGCAGAAGCCATTCTTGCCGAAGACAGCCTGGTGCTAATGGCGGTTTCGCGCGCAGGAAAAGGACTTGTTTTTGCAGTGGGTGATCCCTGGTTGTACAACGAATATATAGATAACCGCAGGCTGCCGCCCGATTATGAAAACTACAAGGCGGCCCGAAACCTGTTCCGGTGGCTTCTAAATCAGGCGGTGATAACAAAAAAATAAAAGTATTCCAAGAACATTAATATTGGGAATTTGTAAATATGACTTCATCAATAAGTGAATTACTTGACCGGTGCTGTGAGAAACCGGATCCGGAAAATAAACTCACCAGCGTGCAATTATCGAACAGCTGCGTCATAGATTATTATCCGCGGTCTGTTCAGAAAATAGCGAATAAATATTTTTTTATAGCAAAAGACAAATCTGGTAAATCGCTCTGGATCAGCGGAGGAGATGACCCCGCCCATTTTGAGGGAACAAATGAAGGAAATTTTAAAAAGTGCCCTTTGAATCACAATAATGCGCTGGAGATTCAAAAACTCTTTTCATTTACCAAACCAAGTTTGATTGGCGGACACAATTCGATTGGATGCGGGGACAGGCTGGGCTATGCAAATCCCGGTCATATAAGAGCCGTAAGGAAAAGCGGATTGATACCCGTGCTGGCACAGCAATCGGTACGTGAGCTTGAACGCACAAAACGGGAAGCAGAAGATGTAATGGATGCGGCAATTTGGGCTGTATTTCAGGAAGGCTATAAAGACGGATTCGGAGCGGATGGAGATCATTTAAAAACACCCGAAGATATTGATCGGTACGCAAAAGCCGGCTTTACAATGTTTACACTTGATATAGGTTTGTATGTCGTAAATGAAGCGTCGCGTCTTCCGATGCCTGAAATCCGTTCGCGCGTGTCGAAACTTCCCTGGGATATCCTGAAAGACACACTTGACGGTACATTGGCCCGGTATAACAACAAACAAATTAGTGTCGCTGACGGATTTGTTATTAGGTTATCGGAAGAAGATATCCTTCGCACGATGGTGAAATACGGCGCGGGAATTGCCCAGACCGTAAAGCTTACTGATCATTTGAAAATAAAATGGTCAAGCCAGCCCGTGGAGATAGAATTATCGGTTGATGAAACCGATACGCCTACTTCACCGCTTGAGCATTATATTATTGCCGGTGAATTAAACCGGCTGGGAATAAAACTAATGAGCCTCGCCCCGCGTTTCATCGGTGATTTCGAAAAAGGAGTAGAGTATAAAGGTGATTTGAATGTTTTCAGGGAAGAATATACAAAACATGTTCAAATTGCGGAAAAATTAGGACCATATAAGATCAGCATTCATTCCGGAAGTGACAAATTTGATGTTTATAAGGTTGTAGGTTCAATTGGGTTCGGGAAAGTCCATGTAAAAACCGCAGGCACCAGCTGGCTCGAAGCACTCCGCACTGTTGCAGCGGCGGATAAAGCGCTGTTTGGTGAGATATTGGATTGCGCGCGCGATAATTACGACAACGACCGCAAATCATATCATGTTACGGCCAATGTGAGCAACACTAAATCCGCCAAAGATTATGCTGAAGGAACATTGATTAACCTGCTTTCGGATGATAACGCACGTCAGATTCTGCATGTCACTTTCGGGACAATTCTTTCCAAGAAAGATGAAAAAGGCAATTACCTGTTTAAAGACAGAATATTCCGCTGTCTGCAGGATTACGAAGATATTCATTACCGGAATATCGAAAAGCATTTCAGACGGCATATTGATCCTATCGTTCATCAAAACAAATAAATGATCATCAGAATGAATCCTATTCCAAAAATAAAAAAAATGAATAAGCCGGCTGTTGTTCTGGCAATCTGTGCATTGTTTTCTTCTGTCATTATTTATGCTCAGCCTGTTCCTGCAGAATATTTTGCCGGTTTGCCTTTTCCTATGCCCGAAGTTCAAACGCCTGTTTTTCCTAAGAGGACAGTTAACATAGCGGATTTCGGTGCTGTCGCAGATGGAAAAACAATGAATACAGAATTCATCAATACCGCCATACGGAATTGCGCAAAGGCCGGAGGAGGAACTGTTATTATACCGGCAGGCACCTGGATTACAGGACCTATCAGGCTTGAAAGCAATATTAATCTTCATGTAAAAAAAGGGGCGCTTGTTCAATTCAGCAATAATATAAACGATTACCCTTTTTTTAAGAATGAGGAGACAGGGCAAAACAGGTTCGCCAGGACTCAGCTTATCTCTGCCTATCGTGCAAAGAATATTGCTATAACCGGAGACGGGATTTTCAATGGAGCCGGAGAAGTCTGGCGCTATGTATTGAAAGAGGATTTAACAGAAATCCAGTGGAATAATCTTGTTTCATCAGGCGGGATTGTTTCTGATAACGGCAAGGAATGGTGGCCTTCAAAAGAAGCAATGGGAGCCGAAATTTTTTTTAGAGAAAATGCAAATAGGATACTGACAAAAGAAGAATACGAGTCGACAAAAGAGTATATACGACCAAATCTTGTTAGTTTTGTACAATGCACAGGTGTATTGATTGACGGTCCGACTTTCGAGAACTCTCCCAGGTACCACATCATTCCGCGGCAGTGTGAAGACCTAGTCATTCGAAATGTAAAAGTATTTTCTCCCGTAGCGGGAAAAAATACTGATGCTATTGATCCGTCGGCATGCCGCAATGTGGTGATATATAACTGCATAATTGATGTTGGTGATGACGGTTTGTGCCTGAAACCGGGTACTATAAGTGCCGGCCAGAAACCGGGTCCGGCGTGTGAAAATATCGTTATTGCAGATTGTGTGGTTTATCACGCACATGGCGGTTTTGTGATAGGGAGTGAAAGTTACGGCGGCGCGCGCAACGTATGTGTCCGCAATTGCGTATTCATCGGAACTGACGTGGGACTCCGGTTCAAATCGGCCCGCGGCAGGGGAGGAGTAATAGAGAATATATTTATCGAAGGCGTACAAATGCGGGAAATTGTAACGGATGCAATTCTTTTTGATATGTATTATTCAGGCGGCGCACCGGACGTGGAAGCCAGGAAAGACCTGACAATCAGAAAGGCAGAACCTTTAACAGACAGAACACCGGAGTTTAAAAATTTTTATGTTAAAAACATCGTTTGCAGGGGAGCAGATCGTGCCGTTGTAATTAACGGCCTTCCAGAGTTATCGATTAAGAATATGATGCTTGAAAAAGTCTATATAGAATCAAAGCGGGGTGTTTATATTGCCGATGCAGACGGAGTTCAATTGAATGATTGCAGGATAGTTCCGCATTCGGGCAGCGTGTTTAATATAATTCAGAGCCGTAATGTTATAATAAAGAATGGAACGTATCCTGTGAAAATCGGTCTGTTTATGAAAGTTACCGGTGAAAAATCGGAAAATATCCGTTTGCTGGATTTTGCGCCGGGGCAAATAAAAAAAGTAATAGAGCTTGATAAAAATGTAAAATCCGATGCAGTGAAGTATGAATAAATTTCTGCCTATGCATAAAAAGTCTAGAATACCTAAAATATTCGCCAGTATGAAAAGTGCGCTTATTTTAATAGCTGCAATACTGCTGTCTTTTATGATATATCCATGTTTATTTGCAGGTGAAAAAGCTGACATAATTGTAGCTAAAGACGGGAGCGGCAGATATACCAGTATACAGGAAGCGGTTAATTCTGTGCCCGATGATAACAGAAGAAACATAATCATACTAGTGAGGAACGGAGTCTATAACGAAAAAATATTCATAACAAAAAGCCATATTACTCTTGTAGGTGAAAATCGCGACAGTACAAAAATTGTCTATGCCGAATTACGCAAGAACTGGAATAAAGATCACCTTGGTTCGGACTGGGGATCGGCCGTAATTAATATCGACTCGCTTGCAACGAACATTACACTAGCAAATATGACGGTACATAATAATTACGGCGGTCTATTTGGAAATCACGATCACCAGTTTGCGATCCGCGGCGGCGGCACACACGTTATTATAATTAACTGCAATATTATTGCAGATGGTGGAGATACACTGAGCCTATGGAATAAACAGGACGGTATGTATTACCACTCCGATTGCTACTTCGAAGGCTGGGTCGATTTTGTCTGCCCGCGCGGCTGGTGCTATATCACAGATAGCAGATTTTTTGGATATAACCTGAGTGCCAGTATCTGGCATGACGGCGATACGGAAAAAGATCAGAAATTCGTTATAAGGTATTCAAGCTTTGACGGCGTGCCCGGATTCCCGCTGGCGCGGCATCACAGGGATGCACAGTTCTTCCTGATAGATTGTATCTTTATGCGCAATATGGCAGATCGTCCTATCTATCACCCTGTCTCGCCTACATCGGTGCCCTGGATATGGGGAGAACGGCATTACTTTTATAATTGCCACCGCGAGGGAGGTGATTATAATTGGTTTTCGGATAATTTGGAAACTGCTGAAGGTTCACCGAAAGAATATGAAATATCGGCAAAGTGGACGTTCAGAAATACCTGGGATCCTGAAGAAACGATGCCGGCAGTTTTGCCTTTTGTTTTCCTGCCAAGGCCCAGAAACGGTTCTTATAATATCAATCCGGATAAAGCAGAATTAAAATGGACTCCCGCGCGAAACGCGATTGCGCATAATATCTACTTAGGCATCACAAACAAACCCGGTTTCATAAAAAACCAAAAAGAAAATGTTTTTACTACGGGAAAATTAGAACCAAAGACAACATATTTCTGGCGTGTCGATGAAGTTACGGATACGGATACGCTTAAAGGGCCGCTCTGGCATTTTACGACAGAATGAAGTGATTTCCTCTTTAATACCCATCAGCCTTATTATGCTTCCGGTCTTTTTTCCCGGAGGAGACTTAATAATTTCCCGGCCTCGTTAAGTATGAGCGGCAACAATCCCAGCAGGACTACAAATACCCATCCATAAAAATCAAGCATTTGCAGTTTAAATGCATCCTGCATTGCCGGAATTCCTATTACCATCAGCTGCAGCAGCAAACCCAATATTATTGCGCCTATCAAATACTTATTGGAAAGTATACCAATACTGAAAATTGATTTTGTTCTATTTCTGAAAGCCAATGAATAGAAAAGCTGGCACGAAATTAATGTCATGAAAGCCATTGTTCTTGCGTAACTCAAAATATTCTCAGGCACCGAATTATCGAACGGATTGTATCCATGCTCATAAAAGCCGTACCAGAAAGCAAATATGGTGAGTGCACCGATCAGTATACCGCTCGATAAAACTCTTATGCCGGCATTATTTGCAAAGAAACTTTCATTTGGGCTCCGAGGTTTTTCTTTCATTACATCCGGATCGCCGGGATCCATGCCCAGCGCTATGGCTGGAAGCGAATCGGTTATTAAATTAATCCACAGAAGCTGTGTGGCAATCAACGGCGCGGGCAATCCTATCAGTATTGAGAAAAACATCGATATTACTTCTCCCAAATTGCTTGTCAAAAGGAATAGGACGGATTTTTTTATGTTGTTATAAATATTCCTTCCCTGTTCGATTGCGGAGATTATTGTAGCAAAATTATCGTCAGTAAGTATCATATCAGAGGCGCCTTTTGCCACGTCTGTCCCCGTAATTCCCATCGCAACACCAATATCGGCGGTGTTTAACGAAGGCGCATCATTTACT
>LAHU01032924.1_pt1 | contig 9834 bp, 9 predicted proteins | sample 329631 | NCBI WGS metagenome assembly LAHU01 (sample SAMN03275698, study PRJNA271635) | activated sludge metagenome | isolation source: sample C-0 Zero hour mixed sludge faded in reactor as a methanogenic...
AACAGTTCGGTCCGATATCGCAGTCTTTTCCTATCACCACCGGACCGACGATGTAGGATCCGGATCTGACCCTCGACCCCTCGCCTATGATAACGTTTCCGGATAGAGTGGCCCCCGGCTCCACATTCCCCTCGATCCTCCGATCGATCTCCGAGAGGAGGATCTTGTTCGCCTCGAGGACGTCCCAGGGCCTTCCCACCTCGATCCAGTCCTCGATCTCGACGACGCGAACCTCCTCGCCTCGGGATACGAGGACGTTTATCCCGTCGGTCAGCTCGACCTCCCCCCTGACGGACTTATTGACGCCCCTCAGCGCCTCGAATATCGTCTTGCGAAATAGATAGATACCGGCGTTGGCCAAGTCCGACGGCGGGGATCGACTCTTCTCGACGACTGACCTGAGACGATCGCCATCGACCTCGAAGACGCCATACCTCGAGGGGTCCGCCACCCTCTTGGCGGCGACGGCATCGCCTTTAATCTCCAGGAACCTCTTCAAAGATGGCAGATCTGCCAGAACGTCGCCGTTCAGGACCAGGAACCGATCTGTGGCCATATCTTCGGCCATCATCAAGGCGTGGCCCGTCCCCAGCTGCTCACTCTGGACGACGTATTCTATATCTGCACCGAACTCGTTCCCATCGCCGAAGTGGTCGATGATGACTTCAGATCGGTAGCCTACAACGAAGACGAATCGGATGACACCTGCCTCCATCGCCCTGTCGACCACATGGTCCAGAAACGGTCTGCCCCCGATCGGGACCATCACCTTGGGTCGGGAGAGGGTGAGCGGCCTCATCCTGCCCCCCTCGCCCGCCGCTAGAACTATCGCTTGCATCCGAATATTCTCCCTATTATCATATCAATCTGAACCGTTCGGCCAGGGACTCTCCAGCCAAGCCAGCCGAGGATACGTCAACCCAAAGGTGGAGATCTCTATAAGGTTCCGTGAAGTTGCCGCCCCGGTAAAGGAGAAACTCCAGCTTCTGGTCGTCGCCAGGATCGGTCAATTTGTAGCTTATCGGCCGCTCCCATGTCTCGTTATGGTCTAACGTCGCCTCCAGCTCCATCATCGTCGTGTTGTTGATGAGAAGGACGATTGAGTAATTCACGAGCTGGTATTCGTGGTTGACTATCCCCACTATCACGGTGCTGTTCTCGCCGGAGGCCACCGATGTAGGATAATCGTAAGCCATCCCCCCGGGCCCCAATATGTAGAACTCGGTGAACTTCTCGCCCTCTTTGGGGGTGACGATCACGTAGACCAGGGCCGATATCGAGCTTATTATGGCTATCACCAGTACGATGGTCAGAATTTTGTCGACCCTGCTCGTCTGGTCCGTCGTCATCTCCTCTTTGAGAGAGGCGAGGGTTTTCTGGAAGGGGACTGAAAATCTATCATCTGCCGGAAGCATCGCCCTCCTCAGGTGGGCTGCGGCCAGAAGGGCGATGGTGAAGACCGATAGGGATACGACCACTGGGACTAGCCTGATCCCCCATGGCGTATAGTTCAGCCCAAGTCCGATCAGGGGGACGACGGCGATGCTCAGACCGAAGCTCAAAGCAGCCCGTTCGATCCCGTCCAGGTCGTCGTCCCGGGGGAAGAGGGCTGCGATCAGGGCGTACCCCGGCAGAAAGAGGACCATGACGAGGCCGACGGGGACTCGGAGCGGCAGATCCGATAGGTGAGGCACCAGGGTCAATAGAAGGGTCAGAACGACGAGGATTGCAGCTGCCGACAGATCTGCGGGCACCCGAATCAGATCGCTGCTTTTTTTAAGTCCATCCAGCTCTTCCACCCCATCTTTATAGGTTATCCACCGCTGAGATAAAGATAAGTACTCTCGATAATCTATCCCAGCTTCATGGGTTTCGCGAAAATGATGCTTATATGCCTTTCCCTAGTTGTGGCAGGGGTTGGCCAAGCCCAAACCTTCGAATCAACGCATCATACAAGCCACCCCGCTGACGGAAACTGGGTAGAGCTCCAGGGAGATGCGGACGTGATGATCCCGGCCGTCAACCTCGCCAGGATCGACGCCTGCTGGACCTACCCCTACTCCATCCATCCCGTCTATATCGAGAACCAGACGATCCGCGGCACCTTCTTCGGCGATCCGTCGCAGGCAGACGGCTGGATCAGAATAATTCCTGCCATCCTCCATTATTCGAGCTTCATGTCGGCGGTCGGAGCCCTCGACGGCACCTTTAACATAACGGATTCGGACGGGGTGGTCGGAGCTTTCTCCTCCAACGCCACCGGTGACGCTTCCTTTTCCATCCCTGGAATGGCGGCTGGGCTGTACGCTCTGTACATCGTTGATGAAACGTCGTCGACCGTTCTCGCAGCCTCTCCTCTTCTCGTGACGGAGAAGGTGATGGAGGTCGCAGCTCCTTCAGAGATCTCTGCTGGCGACCTCTTGCCCGTGAAAGTCCAGGTTGCGAACTGGTCGGAAGGCCGGCCCCTCGTCTTCGGGGCGATCATGCTATCTGACCGAGATTATAGAGGTCTGGACCTGAACATAACCGGCGATGGAACTATAAGCGGGACCCAGATCGCCGTCGCCTGGAAAGATGATGAGTTCGAGATCCAGGGCGATTTTCATCCGGAGTGGGAACTATTCGCGGAGCTATTGATGATATTCCCCGAGAATAGCGCAGCAGCGGTGCAGGATTCTCCCGATGGCGAGGTCGACCTCAACCTGATCACCGAGGAGAGCTGGGTCCCGGGGCCTTACGTTCTTACATGCTGCTCCATCTCTGAAGGGACGGTGGTGGGGATCAACCAGACGGCGGTACTGATATTATGAGTTTGAGGTTCTCAGTCCTTGTTCTGATATTCGTGGTGATGCCGACGGTGGCGGCCTTTGACGTCTCGCCCGCCAACCCAAGTCCCGGAGATGAGCTGACCATCACGGGCACCGCCGCCCCCGGCGAAGAGGTGAGGCTCCGGTCAAGCTTCGAGATGACCATCCCCGTCGAGGGCGGCAGGTACGAGTACGTCGTCGAGGGGGTGGAAGTACCCCAAAAGCCGAACCGGCTTTCGGTCGTCGCGACGAACGTCGATACCCTCACCGCAGGGGTCAAGATGGGGATATGGATCACGATGCCCGTGACGACGAGCGGTGGCACCGCGTCGGTATCCAAATCTGACGTTCCGCCGGGGAGGTACACCCTCAAGATATATGGTGACGCGGTCCCTGGCGCCCCCACCGTCTCGATCAAGGTCGATGCCGAGACCGCCGCCGTAGCCGACTCGGCCGGCGAGTACGAGCTGGCCATGGACACCTCCGGGGTTCCTGCCGGGGAGTACAGGATCCGGGCTGCAGGCGAGGAGAGGGTGATTACCATAGGTGGGACAACGGCCGAACCGAGCCCATCGGATCCAGCGGGCGCCAGCGGCCGCCTAACTTCATCAATGACGAGAGATAAAAGCACCTCGACGGATGGAATCGGCGAAGAGGAAGCTCGAGCCCCTGAAATCCCCGATCCATACTATCGGCAGTTCAAGAAGGCCGACGTCGACAACGTCGATGATATCGTAAGGTACATCGGCACCTCCAGGAATAGGGCGGCGGGCCTGGACGTCTTCGAGAAGGCAGCCTTCTACGAGCATTATCTTACAGGCGTTGGCTTCAACGTCTCCTTTGCCTACACCGAGGAGTTCGGCCGGACCGGAGCCGATCACCTCTGGCTTTTGGTGACGACCAAGAAGGGCGAGGTGATCGAGGTCGACCCCTCTTATGCGAACGTCGGATCTCCGTCCCTCCTTCCCCTGGGGCCGGAGTACGCCCACTACGATCAGAGGTTCGAGGACATCTACGAGGCTAGTGACGGCCTGGGCATCGAGAGGCTCGCCTGGTGGACTGACGAGACCGCCTGGGGCTCCCCAGCGCCATCGAACGCCGTTGAAGAGGTGGTCTCGGTCGCTGCCGGGTCCGAAGGAGAGACTCCCAAGGAAGATAAGGGCTTGATCTCTTGGATTCGCAACCTTCTTTTAGGTTGAACCCCAGATGGTACGGCCTTCAGACGATGGTGTGATGGAACTGAACGAAATCGAGGTCGTCTCGGGGAGAAGAGCCCGGGAACCGCTGCCTTCCGACCTGGTCGCAGTGATGGCCATGCTGGCTCTAGCACTGGCATTCATCCTGGTGATGCCCCTGGCCGACCTCCCCCTCCGCGCCCCCATCGGCCTAGTCCTCGTCCTGGTCCTCCCCGGATACTCCCTCGTCTCTGCTCTATTTCCCCGCGGAGACGGCTTGAACAGAACCTTCCGGGCGCTTCTCAGCATCGTCTCCAGCCTGATCTTGGCCCTAATCGTAGGCCTCGTCCTCAACTTCTCTCCCTGGGGCCTGAAGCTAGGCCCCATCGTGGCGTCCCTCGCCATCACCACCATCTCCTTCGTCTTCCTCGCCCATCTCAGGCGCCTCCAGCTCCCCGCCGAGGATCGGTTCGGCACCGGGTTTGATTGGGACTACAGATCCTTCTTCACATACAGAGACCCGATCCTTCCCGCCTCGATGATAGTGGTCGCTGAAATGTTGATATTCCGGGGCCACCTCGAGGCGGGGATGGTCGTCCATGGCACAAACCTCCTAGCCCTGGTTTTATCCTCAGCCTACGTCGCTGACAGAACCCACCAAGCTCTGATGCTCCTGCCTCTCTTCAGGCTCCTCAACGCCGCAATCCCCATCTTCTTTCAGCTGACCCTCTACTCCTACGCCCTCGTCTATGCGCCGATGTTCATCCCCATCTACCTGATCTTGAAAAACAGCAGTTTTAGCCGCGACGAGATCGGCATAACGTTCCGAAACTTCTGGAAGTACTTGCCCCTGGCGGTGGCCGTCGGCCTCCTGCTGGGCTTTGGCGAGTACAAGGTGATCAGCCCGGAGATGCTCCTCCCCGAAATAAACGTGAAGACCGTCATACAGCTCTCTTTGATCATGATATTTTTTGTGGGGGTGGTCGAGGAGTTCATATTCAGGTCCGTCCTCCAGACGGCCCTCGTCGACTGGGCCGGATCGGCGAAGGGCCTCGTGGCCGCAAGCCTCCTCTTCGGCTTCATGCACAGCGGTTACGGCCTCTACACCGAGATCGCCTACGTCTCGGCGGCGGGCTTGGTATTTGGCATATTCTTCATGAAGACCAAGAGCCTTCCTCTGGTATCATTTCTCCACGGAGTGACCAACATCTCCCTCTTCCTGATAGTGCCGTCCCTATTGAAGTAGGGCGAAAAATGGCAACATAATTATTAAAAATGAAAAAAGAGAGGGACATTCAGAGAATCTCTGCGACCTTGTACAGCACCACAGCGCAGAAAGCCAAGACCAGCGGCAAGATCGTCAGGTTGAAGGACAACTTCAGCCGCTCGTTCCAGAGCTTCGATGCGGATAGTATCTCAGACATGCTGAGAAGGACTATCAGGCATATCACCGATGCTACGCTGATCTCCGCTAGCCCGACGGTGCTGAACATGGTTATCGTTGAAGACATCGTTGAAGACATCATCGATGACAGCATGGTATCTCTGCACTCCTGATCGGGTTACACCCTCTCATTATTTGATATAGCTCTTGGTTGAAAGGCAAAGTATTAATACTTTTTGAATCAACGACTTATGTAGGTCCAGGAGGGATTTCGAATTGGCATTAGCTCGAGAATTAGCCACAGTATTGATCCTCACCATATTCGCGGCTGCGCCTGTCTGGGCCGCGGATAACCCCGAGGGTTATTACATAAAAAACGAGCAGAAGCTGGAGCAGGATGTGGAGGGAGAGGGCTTCGTGATGGTCTACCAGAAAGTGAACACCGAGTCCCTGCAGCTCAAAAATTACCTGCACGGCAGCGGGACCATGGACGCCGCGTTCCTGATCAGCTCAAACCAGAGCAGCTCAGGAGGAACGTGCACCCAAGACCAGAATACGCTCGCTTACATAAAAACTGCGAAGGATAGTGACGCATACGCCGGAAATATATCGTTCATGGAGCAGAACGAGATGGTCTACTCCCCCGTAGCGATGGCCTACGGGACGGGATGGTACGAAAAGAATCCCGTAGTCTTCAACTCCAAGCTGAAGGAGAAGACGGTGGGCAAGAGCTACCAGGAGGGTGTATCGATGCACCACCAGATCGAGTACGCTTCAGCCTTCAAGAAAGATCTGGGAGTCGACCTCCAGTGCAAGGAACCCGTACCAGGAAAGGGCTATTATAGCTCAGATCCCACGGATGGATATGGCCTCGCCAGGATGAGGATCGAGGAGGATGTAACGGAGGGTACCATTCACGTGGGCCAGCTCCTCACCGACCCGGATTCCGATCACGGCTGGAAGAGCCCCCTCATTGAGATCGATGAGAATTACGCGGGCTCCTTCACGTTGACCAAGAACATGGAGGTTTGTGTGAAAAAGTCGGCGTCGAAGGTGAGGGCTGACTGGCTCACCTGCTGCATAGGCGGCTATGGCTCCATGGAGGATTACGACAGGCTCTGGGGGGAGGAGGAGATCTTCGACTGCACCTGTCGCGATAAGGCGTGGGGAGAAGCCTGGAACGACACCTCCAAGGCCCAGTACTGCCCCGAATGCTGATGATAAAAATCGCGTTGGTATTTGAGTGGGCGCTTGTAGCCGTAAGGCCAAGCGCCACTCCCTCCAATTAAACTTCGGGGTCGCGGATGCAGGCAATTCAAATAGATATATAGATCCGATACTATGTAATTGATTTGGCGGATCTCAACTCTTCAATGGTCCTCAGGCACGACCAACCTTGAATGGCCGAATCGTCATTTGAGCTCTGTCGATGACGGCTCGAACCAAGCCTGACCATCTTGCGCCGTTCCTACCAAAAGTTAAAATATATCGGCATCAAACCAAAACTCAAGATGCATCAGATGTTTTAGGGGGAATGAAGCTGAAATCTTACGTTTTGCTGGGATTCTGCGCCCTGGTCTTGGGCGGATTCTTGCTATCGCCCATATCAACCGCGGAGGAGGTGGAGACCGACTATCTTCACTGGAAAGGGACGAAGCTCTATTCTGAGCGGAACTACGAGGAAGCCCTCGGGTATTTTGAGAGGGCTGTAGCCCAGGACTCCAACTATACAAACTCTTGGCTCTACATGGGCCATACGCAGAAAGCGCTCAAAAATTACACCGAGGCCATCGAGTCCTACGAGAGGGCTCTCATCCTCGATCCCAACAGCTCTGGGGCGTGGGACGGCAAGGCGGGAGCTTATGCGGCGATGAACGACTACGAGAACGCCACCCTCGCCGAGACGGAGGCGGCGAGGCTGAGCCCGAGCAGCAAGGGGTACTGGTACAACCTAGGCAATTTCCAGCAGCGATCGGGAAAGTTCAGCGAGTCGTTGAATTCCTTTGACAATGCTACCGCCTTGGATCCGAGCTACAAAGAAGCGATATACAGGAAAGGCGTCTCCGTCATCGCCACCGGCGATCCAGCAGGCTCGATAAAGTACTTCGACGCCGTGATCAAGATCGATCCAGGATATTATTTGGCCTACAACGCCAAGGGACTAGCTCTGGAGGCCTCCGGCCAATATGATTCAGCTCTCGAAAACTACGATAAGGCTCTCGAGCTCAATCCGAACTACTCCCAGGCCAGGAACAATCGGGTTCACGCCCTCATGAGGCTGAAGGATTACCGGGGCGCCATGGAATCGTTCTTGACGCTGTAGAACGGGGAAGGCAGAGGGGTAGAGGGATCTCCTCCGCCCCCCCACCTTCAGTCTTCCATCGACAGGCCGCCTATTTTGAGCTCATCGAGGGTGAAGGTGCCGTTCACCGCTCTCGCGTCCACCGAATAGTTCCCCGATGGAAATCCAGTGGTGTTGATCCCTAGGCTGAACCTGCCGTCGATGATAAGCTTCTTTTCCATCGTCATGGTGAGGTTCACCTGGGTCGCGCCCTCTGCCGCGTCGCCGAAGATCTTGACGTGGTAGCTGCCGGGGGATATCAGGTCGGTCTCCGCCTTTGCCACGCCATCCTCGGTCGCCTCGACCAAGGTGGTGACCCAGGTCCTGATCCGTTCCCCCTGGGGCTTTTTGAGGCCGATGTTGAGGTTTCTCGCGCCCTCGGCGGTGACGGTGAAGTTATTCGGCTTGTTCGGCATGAAGACCCCGGGAAGGTCGAAGGCGTATCCGGTCTTCGAGCCCTTAACGGTCATAGGCGAGGCTATTGGAGGGATGCTGATTCCGACGATATCGTAGCTGTACCTTCCAGAGTGGACGGGCGTCGTAGACTCGACGGTGAACGTCACCAGAATCTCGCCACGGCCCGTCCCCGAAATCGTCTTCACCGAGGGCGAGGGGTATGTGAACTCCGACGATTCGTAATGCGAAGTCCTGTAGGCCGTCGTCGCATAATCGCATATCTTCTGGCCTGATGGGGACGAGCCCGAGGATAGGACTACCTTCTTTAGGATGTAGGGGCCATCCTTGCCGCTCTTCTCGATCGTCCCGCCGTCGAACTCCAGGAGCATGGAATGGCGTCCAGGGTCGAACATTCCATGGTCTATCGACCAGACGACCTCTTCGTCATGGAGGGTGTATAAAAAACCCATCAGACTGTACTCGCCGGAGGTCAGCACCTCTACCTCCGCTTCGACTATCAGAACGTCGTAGAGGCCGTCGCCGTCTATGTCGATGCTTCGATCGGAGTAGTTGCCGGCGAGTTTCGCTTCGCCGGCGATCTCATGGCAGTAAGCCAGTGGAACGAGGAGGATCGAAACGGCGAGGAGGGCAAGAACGGTGGAGACTGTTTTTGATATCTCTTCTTTAGACATTATGTTCACCAGAAAGGGCGCGGCGGACCAAAGGACTCCTCCCTTGAGTACCGTTGTCTCGAGGCATGGGCTAGTTTTTGCTGCAGTGCCGCCCTACCATCAGGTTGGGCGGCATTGAGCGGGGTCGGAGATCCAGAGGAACTTCAATTTCATTGACGGCCGGGGCCAGCTTCAGACGACGATCTCCGACTGGCCAGTGTTGGGACAGGTACTCTCAGATGGCGGTCTTGGCATCCCCGGCTGGGTCGCCACCGTCATGCTGATGATGTCATCTCTGTTGGCTATATCCCCACCGGCTCTGACCAACGCTGTTATCTTGTTATCGGAGCTCTCAGTGTAATCTATCATCGTATACGTCTTTGTGCCGTCGGTGTTGTACTGGATGGTGGTGGACCTCCAGACTGAGCCATCCTCGGTGGTCGTCATGATGGTTTGAGCAACTGCGTTGCCGTTCTCGTCATATTCCGTCGTCAGGGTGATCCCAGTATTCTGGTCTGACAACTCCGATTTTACAAGCTGTCCATCCGTCGTGTAGATCATCTTCAGGATCTTGCCGGTCACTGGGTCCTGGTACTCGACTACGTTATATTCTATCCCGTCTATTGTCTGGACGCCCTCGGCAGGCTCGATCGTTCCCATCATCGTCTCCATCTCGATCTGGAGATCTAGAAGCAAACCCTCAGCTTCTACTGCCATATTTATTGCGTCTTCTGCAGTCAAGGCCAAGGCTGGAGCAGCCCAAGCGAGCATCGCAAAAGATACGAATGCGACCTTCAACTGTCTCATCATTCTGTTACCTCCCTAAATCAAATTTCATTTACGCGAATTATATCCTCGCCTCTGATATAAGTAAATATCCCCAAAAGTGCAAACCAAAAACTGTTCGGATGTCGGGAGCAGAGCGGGTCCCTCCTGCTCCTCATCTGATGGAGGGTCCGGGAGGGCCTTTTGCAGAGTTTCCGCCCATCTTTCGGTCGGACGGTGGCGGAAGGCCGAAGAATGGAGGCGGATGAGGGTTTTTTTTCGGGTCGGGGGAGTT
>LAHU01011194.1_pt1 | contig 9831 bp, 10 predicted proteins | sample 329631 | NCBI WGS metagenome assembly LAHU01 (sample SAMN03275698, study PRJNA271635) | activated sludge metagenome | isolation source: sample C-0 Zero hour mixed sludge faded in reactor as a methanogenic...
AACATCTACTACATAATGGATATAAGGCGGGACCGGCTCTCACCCGGCAAACTCGAAGAATACATCCAGGAAACCGCAGAATTTGACGGCCCCGACACCATAATATACCTTGAGCAGGAGCCGGGCTCGTCCGGCAAAATAATGGTAGATGATTATATACGGAGGGTATTAAGTGGATATGCAGCCTTTAGTGACCGTCCCACGGGTCCAAAGGAAGCGCGTGCTAACGTTTTTAGCGCGGCACTCTACAACGGCATGGTGCGTCTTGTGCGTGCTCCTTGGAATAAATCGTTTGTTACGGAGTGTTGTCTCTTTCCTACAAAAGGAGTTCACGATGATCAATGTCTCATCAAAGGAACAAAAGTAGCTACTATATTTGGTAATAAAAATATAGAAGATATTAAAATAGGTGACATACTGCTAACTCCGGGCGGAACCAGTAAAGTTACATGGTCTGGGCAAACTGGTGATAATTTCGTAATCACTAATAAAGGATTAACTGGAACCTTTGGACACAATGTTTTCGATAAGGGAAATGGTTTTATACCATTACTTACACATGATGTATCGTCGAGGATTGATACGATATGTATTGTGAACCAAATACGTTGGATCGCCCGGAAACTGTGGTATTCAATGGAATATTGTACAGACTCATGGGAACGAAAAGATATTACCTTAGCCAGTCAACTTCCAATGCAGGAAGAAAAGGTGCTAAAGGACTGCATGTTGCCATTTATGAGTTTCATACGGGTCAAACAGTACCAAAAGGCCATGTTGTACATCATAAAGATGATAATCCTTTCAACAACTCAATTGATAATCTTGAGTGCATGGAAAAGCGGGAACATTGCAAACTTTATAAATCAAAAGATCCAGAAAAACAAGCTAAACATCTTGCAGAAATTAGGCCAAAAGCTGCTGAATGGCACAAATCAGAAGAAGGACATGCTTGGCATAAAGAACACGCAAAAAGTACCCTCAACCACGAAAAAAGGTTTGAAAGAACATGTTTGGTATGTAGTAAAGAATTTAAATCATCTGTTAGTACTGCCAAATATTGTTCAAAAAAATGTGCAAGATCAGCACGTTGGAAACGAGAAAAGGCAAATGGATACAATGAAAAACGCCGAGAAAAACGAAAACTTAGGCAAACAGCCAGTATATAACCTTACAACTGAACCTTCTCACACTTTTTATGCAAATAATGTTTTAGTTAGCAATTGTGACGCTGTAAGCTCAGCAATTGGTAGACTTCCAAGAGCAAAAAGGTGGAAAAATGGCAACATCGGAGAAATAACAACATTCAATCCTATGGCCCAGGATATGGCCTTTGACACTGGCGACCTCAAAATAGAAGACGATGGAATAGAAGAATTTTTTTAGGAAGTGATTAGTAGTGAATTACCAAGAATTTATAAAGGCAGCAGTGGGTCGCGATAGCGACCTACCCATTACTATAGAAGCAACCGCACCAACTGTAGATCGCCGTGACGATTTACCCACTATAAATTCTTGTGCGATTGCTACTCAATTCGCGGCTGAGTCAAAAAAACCGGCTGAAACCGGCCTAGAGTTCACCCAAGAAGACGAGTTTGAAGACCCAAAAAACATCACCGCCCAAGACATCCGAGCAATATGGGACGAACCAATCCTCCGGGCCACCGTAACCAAGCTCCAAAAATTCATTTTCGAGGGGGCGGAACTCCTTGTAGTCCCTCCCGACGAAATAGCCAACAAAGTGAAAAAGGAGGAACTAGAAGAAACGCAAACTATGGTGGAAACCATCGATAACTACGCAATAAAAACGCTAGTGAGGATGGAACGGGCCTGGCTCGACAAAAAGCGATACGGAACCAAACTGTTCGAGCGGATAGACGGCCAAATCCCCGGCATATCAACCTCTTATAAGGGGCCAGTCGTCTTCAAATCACTCCCAATGCACTCCTTCGATACTACACCCACCCCACTAACCGACACCTCAAAATACGTAACGGGAAAAATACTAAAAGGCATAGTATTCGATTTAAACACCTTCGAAACTAGTTATTGGCAGCGCCAGACCGATTATGGCGACCCAATCCAGCTAAAAAATGAAAACATACTTGTTATCAAAGATGAAAATAGCGAATATGTTGATGGAGATTCTGTCTTCGTAACTCTCGTCCCACTCATCAAAAAGCTAACATTCGTAGATAAATGTTTGATGAGGAGTGCAATGAGGACGGGAGTTCCCAACCTCGACGTCATAATAAAAGAATTTAGAGGGGAGGCGGCCCCGATCAACGCCGATGCCTGGGATTTAGGAAAAGCGTACCTAGAAGGCCGTAAAATCGGCCAAAATTGGTCAAATAGTACGGTTTTAACCCACCCTGATTGCATAGAATTGAAGCCTATGGAGTGGGGTAAGATGGGCATGGACCCCATAAAAGTAGTAAATTTCTTCAACGAGCGAATACTTTATGCGCTGGTGCCCCGCGACTTCACCGAAAATAAAGGAATAGCAATAAGTCAAACGGGAACCTCAAGCCTCGACATGCTTAATTTATGGGCGCGGGGCGAACAAACCGAAATAGAGCGGCCATTTCTGGCAGAATGGGACCGAATACTCGCGTTAAATGGGAAAGAAGGCTGGCGAGTTGAGATAGTTTGGCGCGAAATGACACCCGATTCCGGCCCGGAGATCTGGAACCGGGTACGAATCGCGCGGGATGTTGGAGTGTTCACCCCAGATGAAATCCGTGAAATAGCGGGATACCCGCCACTCACTGAGGACCAACGAGAGGAGATCGCACGGATACCAGCGAAAGGTAATAACGCCGGGGATAAAGTTGATTTTAGCTCCAACGATGACACGGATGATCGGGAGGATGTGGGGCCGAACCCACCTCCAGCCAGTTTCAACGACCCCGACAAAAAGATAGACGGTACTCCACAGCAAACCGATAAAAAGGATAGCCGGGAAGTGGAGGCTAAAAACGATTAATCTTTTTTAGATCGTTGAATACATATTTTCCACCCTATTCCATGAAGTCTAATGATCTCAATATTTTCATCATATGTAGAAGCATCTTTATATCCTATACTAGAATAAAATTGCTCCATTTCATACATATCCATCGGAAAGTTATAAATTAAATATTCTTTTATAGTTTCATATTTTCCGATGACATTCTTCACATCACATGGTTTATAAGGAAGCTTATCATCTATGATATTGAAATAATATTTGTCCCATGTTTTCTTTAGTATATCAAGTGCTTCCGGTGGGACTTCAATATGTCCTAAATTACAATTTGTAACTTGGATTATTGGATAATAATCTTCTGGCATGTCGCAATCACTTGCCATTTCACAAAAAAATCCAGTTACTACACCAACTGACCCATATTCTTCATATGGAAAATCACCCGGCCCTCGATAGCAAATAGACCCATTCATAGATTTGATGCACATCGGAGGTACACGAACTAATCTAACTTTTTGAAGCAATTTCACATTTTCAAGTTTCATTTTAGTCACATTTTCTCCATTTTGTCAATAAATCTGTTTATTTGGTCACGAAGTGTTGATGATTTCATACCATCACACCACTTAAACTCTAATTTATGAGAAATCCCATCGGAGTCTCTAGGCCAAACTTCAACATAAACAGAAACCCGGCTAAAGTTTTTGGTTACATCTTTGGGTGGTTGATCCAAAATTCTAAATCGATGATTGCCAAACAAACAAATACCATCAGGATAATATTTTTGTAAAACTGGATCATCTGGCCGCATATTTACTACGCCATCACTAGAATCTGAAAAACTTGTTATAACGCCAGTTGCAAGATTGTATGCAACGTCATCATTCCCATTAACTTGAATTCTGGCCCCCGTTTTGATTACATCTTTGGTGGGGGTCAGCTCCAACATTTGCGTTGGAAACCACTCAGAAGAACCATCCTCCAATTGAACCTCTGCAAAATGAGTATCAGTATCTGGATAGTACCACATGTTTGAGATGGTTCCTATTTGACCAACCTTATCATTAATACGAAAATGTTGATTAGGGTAACATCTAAATATAGTTACCTTTTGACCCGTATGAAATTCAGTAGTTTTCATAAAGATATATTAGGTGAGTATAGTATTTAAGGATTACGGATGGGTATAATATGGCGAGTAATAAATTAATTAGGTTTGTTGTTACGGTCGATGAAGAGACCTACAAGGCGTTAGTGAAGTATCAAGTTGATAATAAGTTGACACGGGATAATGCGTTGAAGGCGATTATAAAAAAATATCTGATGCAAAGTGGGAACGATGTAACGCCTATTCCAGCGCCGGAGCCATCCCCCAATACCTATGATGTTGATGTGAAAGTGGTGGGGGGTAATGTGAGGGTGATGGCGGGCAGTAGGGTGCTCGCGATGGTGCCAGCTGGGTCGGATATGAGTTGGGCGTTTAAGACTGCGATTGATGCGGTCCCGGCGAATGGAACGCTAGGGATTGGGCCGGGCACGTTTGAGATGAGTGCGCCATATGAGTTTGCATTGAATGCAGACGGGGGCAATATGTTTTGGTCTGCGCTGCCAATAATTGATAAATCTTTTCAGATTTATGGGGCTGGCGTTGGCAAAACCATACTGAAATTGAAAGCGGGCCAAAGGAAACCTGGGCATCATGTTGCGATGATGATTATCCGGGGGAGTGGGCCAATGGGCCGGGGGTACTCCGGGTTTACGGTCGCCAATTTAACGATTGATGGCAACCGAAATAACCAGGCTGTTTCAGCAACTTGTCATGATGGGGAAGCGTTGGTGTTGGTGGGGTCGCAGAGGACGGGTGGGTATTTTTATAATTTGGAGCTGAAGAATTCGTGGGGCGCGGGGCTTTATTTGGGCAATAATGGGAGCGGGCCGGGCGCGAATGAGCGGGTTCAAAACGTGAGTGCGGCTGATTGTGTGGGGCAGGGTATTATGCTCGATACGAATAAGGATAGCAAGGTGGTGGGATGTAAGGCGGTTAGGTGCGGGGAGGGCCTGGTTCTTAATGGGAATGATGATTTTATGACCAGGGCCAATGATGTCGTGAGTGTGGACGGGTTTGTGACCGACAGTCAGGTTACAGTGTGGCAAGTTAATGACTTCGTAATAAACAATCTTAATATGGATTGCCGCGCAGCGCGGCAGTCTTATGGATTTGTTGTGAGGGATGGGTGCGGGGTGCTTACCAATTCGAAGTTGGTTAATGATGTGGGAAAGACTAACTCGACGGGTGGGGCGACGTATGTGTATGGGGATTCGAAGTTGTTGATTAGGAAGTGTGCACTTGAGGGATATTTCGGGGTGCATGCGATAGGGAAGTCGTGTGTAGAGATTGAGGGGAGTGAGGTGCGCGCGCCGGGGGGGTGTTATGCCATGACGGATGTAGATCCGGTGGAGAGTATTATTATTGTGAGGGGATGTAAGTGGTCGGGCAAAAAGTTGGCGATCCAGGAGGGCGCGAACTTGATAGAGGAGTAAATCGCTGTAAATTGCCGCAGCAATTTACCGGCGATTTACGGCATTATTTCTTTTTGGGGCGGCTGATAGGGGTGTAGAAAGGTTTATATAGTAGAAGTGCATTTTCGAATATTCATACAGAGTCCTATATATATTTGTTTTCATGAAACTTATTTTGATAAATATTTGATGTGTTGTGTATTTTGTGGGCATTTTGTAAAGTTTTGTTTTTTATTCTTTTCATATGTCGTATTTCTAAAAAACTAAAACATTTTATTAAAACTTTTTTTCTTTGACAATCTTTGAAAAAAAAAGATTATTATATTTCAAACATACGTTAAAATGAAAAAAGTTTTTGTAAACCCTCGCATCATATATAAATGAAGTATTGTTGAATTTTTATATTTACAATATGTAGTGTGTATTGAATAATTAGTCAACAGTTGTGGAAAATGCTTTTCATTTTCCTTAATATATTATTTTTTATTTTTTAATTTTGGGTCAAAAGTTGAGATTTTTGATCAGGGGTGTCGATATTTTGGGAGTTTTGGAAGGTTTTTGGGGCGGTTTTATCGACTATTGTAGTAAATTGCGTCTAGTGATGTTGGTTGAGTAAATCGCCGCGGCGATTTACATATAGGGGGTGGAGGACTTGGTAAGTGGGGTTAGGATTTTGGGGAATCCGGTCGCTGGGTTTCGGGCCGAAGGGCTCTGGGAGGGGGTTAACTTTGTAAATTTTTTAGAAGAGTGCGAGAGGGAGAGGTTGGAGTTGAGGGAGAGAATGAAAAAAGAGAGGGAAGAAAGGGGGTTGCTCTAGGATTGATTGTGGGGCGATCTGTTAACATTTTATTATTTTTATTGGTTAGTGGTGCGGTTTATGGTTAAAGTGGCTATATGGGGCTATTATGGGCATTGTAGGGCATGTTGTAAGTTGCTGTAGCAACTTACTTACGGAGGTCGATTTGTTTGGAAATTGCTGTTGATTCGATGGATTTGTTTGATGTGAATGTGGTGGGGGGTGGGGTAGAGCTGTCTGTGCCTGTTGTGGTTATTAAGGCGGGCGTGTATAATGGGGCTCTTAGGGATGGCGATGCTATTCGAAAGAGCGCGCCACTTTGGGAAGGTATGCCGATTATACAGACTAAAGTGGAGGGGATAGATGATCATCCACCGGAGCGAATTGTTACCTGTCGCAAGCAGATTGTGGGGCAGGTGAGGAACCCGGTTTGGAGTGAGGAAGAAGGGAAGATCCGTGCGGAAGCATGGTTTAGTGATGAGCTTGGGTCGCCTCCCGAAATAATGAGGTTTTTGGAGGGAGGTGGAAAGCTCGGCGTGAGTGGAGCGTATTTCCACGAGACGTTGAATGAAGAAGGCGAGTTTGAGGGTGTTAAATATAGTGCAAGATTTTATGATTTGGTGCCCAATAATTTAGCTATTGTTATGTATCCTGCGTGTCCTGTAGGGACATGTGGTATTAATGTTGAGAATTTTAATAATTCGGAGGTTAAAAAAATGACAAGTGAAATGGCTATTGATATGGATGAATTGGTCAGTCTGAGGACTGAGAGTGCTACTGCGAAAGTGGCTGCTGCTGAGAGTGAGAAAGTTAAGAAAGAGCTTGGCGAGAAGGTTGTAAAGGTCGAGGCTGAGAAGGCCAAGATTGCCGCTGAGAGAGATGAGATGGCTGTCAAGTTGGCTGAGGTTACAGCGGAAAGAGATGCGCTGAAGGCCAAGGTTGAGGCCGCTGCTGTTGAGGCTAAGAAGATGGAGTTTCTGGGTAAGTTCCCGGCCGAGAATAGGGCGGCTGCCGAGTCTGAGCTGCTGGGAGTTTATATGGAAGACCCGGCCAAGTTTGTAATTGAACATGGAAATAGATATGCAGAGTTGTTAGTTGGTAAAGGGCCGCAGCAACTTGGCAAGGAATTTGTGCCGGAGCCGGATGTTGAGAGTCAGGAATGGAAGGCTATGGGATTTCCGACCGAGAAAGAGATCGCCGGCATGTTTGGAATAGAGGTTAAGGAGTGAGTTGTTATGGCAGTTATATTGGATAATGGTGTGCTTCCGGCCAGCAAGGATTGCGCGGCTGAGGCTATTTATGAGGGTAAAGTTTACACGTATAATAGTTCTGGCAGGATGACAGTTGCAACGAATGTAAGTGCTACTGCGTATGCTGTTGCTATTTGTTCTTCTTATAAGGCAAATGGTGATGCTAAGACTATGACAGCAGGAGAAGGTCATCCTTTTGCGATGCTGGGCAGTAATATGCTCGTTCATTGCTATTCTGCAAATACTCAGACATATACTGATGGAGATCCAGTTTATTTAGATGCTGTGGATGGGGCAGTTAGTACGGCGTCCACTACTGGAACTATTTGCATTGGGACATATGAGGGTATGAGTGAGTTGAAGACTACTGCTGCGGGCGATTTGGTTGCGGTTAGGCTGGATAGAGCGCCGGGTGCAACTGCTTAGATATTTTTATTTTTTGGAGGTAATTAATTATGACAAGTGCTAACGCTGATAAAATGGGAAGCATTAATGTTGGGAATCTGGGTACTTTTCTTAGAGGGTATTTTGAAAGGAACCGGACTGTTTATGAGATGGGTGTACAGAAGATGGGATTTTTGGGTGGGGTGTTCCCAACCAGGACTCTTAGTATTCCCAAGATTGAGCTAAGGTGGCAGGCTGGCGTAGCTGGTCGCATGAATGTTGCGCTGGATGCACCAGTCGAGGATTCCCGATGGGAAATGAAGGAAACTAGCAAGGAGCTGACCTGGGATAAGTTTGCGTTCACTATCACTGATAGTGCGACTGACGCAATCGCCGTTAACAATATGTTGACGACTGGTATTAGGAACTCTGCTAGTTATTTTGCGGCCCTGAGAGATTATAGGATTATTACGGAGCTACGGGCAAAGAACAACACCAATTGTACCCATAATGCTGATGTTGTGTGGACGGACTCTGCTGCTCAGGTTGAGGAGGATATTATACAGGCTATTCAGGGCATTGTGCAGTATTCCGGTGGGTTGAACCCCGAGACGGCCACTTTTGGAGTTATTTATCCGGCCAAGGCCATGATGGGTCTGGATGCGCTGGGCTTGATTGGGAACGTTCAGATGACCGTTAAGGAGTATCTGAAAAAGACTTGGAACATTAACTTTTATCCATATTCTCCAGCTAAGTTTGGGTCAGATGGGGCCGAGGTTGTTGATGTAAAGAATGATACCAGCTCGGATGCCCTGGGCACTAATGCGATTGTTTTTGTCGAGGGTGCGGATACTCTTGAGTGTGGGCAGTATTATGGTAGCGGTATTAAGATGAGCGAGACTACCAGGATTCACGATGTGGGGTATAAGACCACTCTACGCCATTCTTTCGGGTGTTTGGCCAAACCTCTCTACGATGATACCACATTTACCACTCCACTTATTTACGAGATCGGCTCAGTAACTACTTAAATATTTTTTTATATTTTTTGGAGGAGTTTTATGAGGATTATTGGGATTGTTGCTGTGATGTTGATTTTGGTGTCCGTCAGTAGTGGGTATTGGTGGGATACCGAAAAGATATTGCAGGGTCAACAGATGCTAAAAACTGGCGCGCCGTGGTTTAGTGATGACGCTGCAATGTACTTTGGAGATGATAAAGACGCGTCTATTGGATTTGTTAGTGCGTCTGGAACTTTGGACGTAAGTGGAGCTATGAAGATGCCTACTATGGCGGTGGGCGTTAATGCTAGTACTACTATTAGTACGGTGTTGACTTCGGCAAGTACTAAGACAGTGTATGATATGAATGCGGCTGGTGGGAACGTTACGCTGACGTTGCCGGATGCTGCGACTGTGCCGGGCCGGATGTACTTTATTTCGGTGAGCGGTAATCCGGGTGCGAATTATGCGAGGGTTACGGCTACTGGTGGTGATGACATCAATGCTAATAATTATTTGGTGTCTACCGATCAGTGGAGTACTGCTGTGATTGTGGCTTCTAATGGGGCTTATCGGGCGCTGACTAGCGGGACTTGGGCAGCTCATGCTTGAGTTGTCCGGTCCATTTTTTATGTTTATTTTTGGGCGATAATATGGCACGAAGAAGGAAGAAGGTTAGTGTTGAAGATGTGGAGGAGTATCTGGTTGATACGAATCCTGCTATTCTTGATACAGATCCTTTGATGAGGGGGAAATTGAGGGTAGGAACTAAGGTTGTTGTGGTGTTGCCTAAGTTTAGTCGGGCGCTGAAAGATATGCAGCGTGAGCAATTTAAGAGTAGAAAGGTTGAGAAATTTGGGCAGATTATGTTGGATGATGGTAAGATATTGAATATTAATGAGAGTTATGTGC